>ENA-OQDC01000477-OQDC01000477.1-human-gut-metagenome-genome-assembly--contig:-NODE-477-length-28118-cov-5.888071_pt1 | contig 28118 bp, 27 predicted proteins | sample MGYA00242770_ERZ504601 | MGnify/ENA primary metagenome ERZ504601 (study PRJEB26092, sample SAMD00036305) | human gut metagenome | host: Homo sapiens | study: EMG produced TPA metagenomics assembly of...
TTCAACGAAATCTTGGAGTGCTTACACCACTGGAATTCCATGAACAAAAACTAGAAAACGTTGCATAAACAACCCGGTACATAAACTGTACCGGGGAAGAAAAAATTTTCGTTATTTAATTTGTCTAACTTGACGGGTAGCACACCATAATCCAGACTCTTTCCGTATTTTATCATCCCCTCCAACATTTCTAAATATTTCTCTGCATCACATTCCTGCGACAGCATCCGATCAATTTTTGAAAACTCTCGGAGAATATTACAAATTTCAATCAACATGACCACAATCAGATCAAGCACCGCACAGCCCCATAGAAGATAGGAATCTGTTGTGATCCAGCCCGACTGTTTCACATTGAAAAAGAGTACTGTCTCTTGATGTGGAAATGGATTCTCTTTAAAAATACTTACAATACAAATCAATGCTACATAAATCAACAGCACATTCCGTATCATCCTGATGCGTCCCTTTTTCTGCTTTTCATAAATCTTTTTTATCTGTTCTTCCATTCTCTTCTACCTTTCTTCGTTGCTGATCAATCCTGCAACTTATCTAATCGATACTGATATTTTGGTATATTATCGATTCCATTATCTAAAATCCTGTTTCCAACATAATGAACCGATCCATCATTCTGAAATTTCACCGTAAGTTCATGTGTAATAACCGCATCATTACACACTACAGAATCACAAACTGCATTTATAGTCAATACAACTGTTCCATCTTCATTATACTTGATTTCAATTACTTCCGGCAATGATAATCCGAAATGTGTTGGTGCATAATTACCACATCCCAAACGTTGCCACGCATAAGTATTACTTTGTTCATCATACACCGCCCATTCTTTTAGTTCTTCTGCGGTAACAGGAAGATATGTCATAATTACACTTTCAAACTCATCTGCCGTAACTCCTGCTACTCCAGTTTCATTGCTAAATTTTTCCCCGTATTTCATATTATAAAGATATTCAAAAATCCCATTATAGTCCAGATCTTGCATATTCTCTATATTCCAGTTTGAGCACAGTAGATTGTTTCCCTGATAACCCAATGGCCCTACATATTTTTCTGAATATTCCAGGCATTCCTCATTTAATGGTCTAACTCGGATAATACAACTTCCATCAACAATTTCTGTCACTTCCGGTGGTTCCGGTACACATACTTCATAGCAAAAGTTCCCATATTCTGTGTATTTCCATTCCTTTATTTTTGAAAGAGAAATATAGGTAAGCATCGGCTCTGTATCATCGTTCCACAACATTTTTGCTGACATAACAAACATGTTTTCCCCATCATATGTATATTCTTTTCTGGTAATTCCTCCATCTATATCAATTTCATATAAAATTACGTTGTCTTTTTCTTCTTGCCTGGCAGCATTCAAAAACATTTCCATCTTCTGATAATTTTCCATAACAGAATAATGATCTGAACCCCTTACCGGATTTCCATTTTGTTTGATAATCTCTTTCATCCGATCCATCATTTGCCTGGCAACATTCTGATCCGCTTCTTGCATTCCATTAAATTCAGAATAAATATCTCGGATGGCCTCCATATTCTCTTCACAATCGTTCACTACTTCCTTTTTCTTTTTTTCATCAATTGGCAAATCATATCCCTTATCTTGAATTTCCATAACAGTTTTTTTCTGACTCTTCTCATTTTTTACATCTGAATCGTTTAGTGTTTTTATGTTTTTGCAGGAAGTCAGAACCATTCCTATACAAAGTACTAACAAGATGCTTTTTCTTTTCATATTGCCCCCTAATTATTGCTATAATTTGCTTTCCACTCTTCTTCTGTCAATCTTGGCATATACCACCCTGCATTTGCATTTTGATCTGATTTGATTACTTTATTTGATAAATACTGAAAACTTCCGTCTTTCATAGGTTTTATAATCAATTCACTGGTAATTGCCTTGTCTAACATTCTAATTTCCCATACTGCTTCTATCGTAAGTTTTAATGTTCCATCGTGCAATTTTTCATATGAAATAACTTCCGGATATGGCTCATATGGAAATTCACAATCATACAATCCTCTCGGTCTGTATCTAAAAGTTTTGTCATCACAGTTATAAAAAGTTCCCTTTTCAATCTCAGTACTGTCAATGGTAAATATGTCTGCAAAACCTCTTCAAACTCATCTTTTGGAACTTCATATTCTGCTCCACCGAAATTTGCTTCATAGGAGACTTGCTTTTCCATATTTCATATAATACATTTTTTTCATAAAGATCATAAAAATCAAGTTCCGTATAATTCTGCTCATCCCAATTTGTAATCAATAGATTATTAAGCGTATACCCTAACGGCATAACATATTTCCGATTCAATTCTCTGCACGTTTCATTCAATGGCTGTACTCTGAATCCAGTCTCCCCCGGTGCTCCATCAAATCCCGGTGGACGGTACTCTTCAATAAACAAATATCCTTTTTCCGTATATTTCCACGCATACGCTTCATATTCATCATAATATTCGGCCTGTGGATTATTATCTTTCCATTCAACCTGACATAATCGAACATCCACCTTTCCATCCATTGACTCTAAATGATATTGTATAATTTCCCCTTCATCAAATACGACAATAATGTCAACTGCTGCCTGTTCTTCTTTTTCCGCTGCTTTGCAAAATTTTTCTACCTTTTCACTGTTGACCATATCAATCTGATTATCACGATCTACTGCCGCATATCCTTGCATTTTCAGACAATTGATAATTTTTCTTTTCGTTTTTAATGTATTTAACTCTGACTTCTCCTGTATATAGATATTCTGAAAAGTTTGTGCTATTTCTTTCGCTTCAGCATACATTGCAGATTCTACAGTTTCTTTCTTTTGTACTTTTTCTGTGATTCTTTCTTGTCTGCATCCTGTAAAAACCATAAGAATTATCAATATCACTGTCAAAATCTTACATTTGTAATAATTTCTTGTAAAAATTTTTTTATTCTTTAAAATACTCATCCAATACTGTTGCATCTTTTCTAACAACATAACCACTTCCACCGATTCCTTTCACATTCTCAACCATACTGATAAGAAGAATTGGTTTGTCCACGCTTTTATCTGCCGTAAACACCGAAAACCACCCGATTTCTTTACCAGAAGTATCTTCTTTCGTTGCCTTCAACTCGGCTGTCCCTGTTTTTCCAGCCAACAAAATATCGTCACGATGTGCAGCATATCCGGTTCCTTCCGGATCATTTACAACACCTTCCACCCCTTGCATAATTTCTTCTACATTTTCTTTGCTAAACGCATTTTCTATCCATGTTTCACCGGATGCTTCTTCTTTGTATTTCAAATACGGTTTTATCATATTCCCTTCATTTAAAAATGAAATATAAATACTTGCCAGATGTAATGGATTTACAAGAATCTGCCCTTGCCCATAACCACTATCTGCCAATTGTATTTCTGTTTCTATTTTATCTGTATTGGAATATGTTGATTCCTGCATCGCAATCTCAAACGGCATATCCTGATTAAATCCTATTTCATTTAAAGTATTCATAAAATTCTCACTACCAATTTTAAGAGCTGCCTTTGCAAAATAAATATTATCAGAATAGATAATTGCATTTTTCATAATAACCGGTTCATATTCATGAAGTGTTGTCACTTGATAAGATCCCCAAGACGAATCTTTCTGCCATGCCAAACCTTCATTTCCAAAATCTTCTTTTGGATCTATGCTTTCCGTTTTCAACCCAATTCCTGCCACAACTGGTTTAAATGTTGAGCCAGGACACCATACTTGACGAAAACGATTATATAATGGCTTCTTTTCGTCTTCGTTTAATGATGTCCATTTCTCTGATGATAAGCCCCGTATAAATTCATTATTGTCATAAGATGGAGTACTGACCAAAGCCAATACTTCTCCCGTATAAGGATTCATTGCGACAGAACACCCCGGATCTTCTTTAAACTGCTCGTATAATGATTTTTGCAAATCGGAATCTATCGTTAATCTTATATCCATACCATCTTCTTTAAAAATACTTGCAAGAACCTCTTTTACTTCCCCATCACTATCCAAAATCTTTATATCACAACCATCTTTTCCTTTTAATTGCTTTTCGTATAACTTTTCCACCCCAGATCTTCCGATTACACTTTCAGCTGAATATCCTTCCCCTGGATGATTTTCCAAATCTTCTGCTGTTACAGACTGTACATAACCAATTAAATGAGCTGCTGCTTCCCCTAACTCATAGGTTCTAACTTCCACATCTGATAGCATAACCCCTGGAATTTCCAAAAGTTTATTCTGACAATCCTGCTCCTCAAGTGTCTTTTCTTCTGGCTGTATTTTCATTAAATCTATTTCTTCTACTTTCGGAATAGTTTCAATTGGTACAAAAGAATCTTCTTTTACCCACTTTGCTGTGAGTTTGTTATTTATTGTTTCTACATCTATCTCTAATAACTCCGCTATTTTTTCAATAGATACATTCCTGTCTTCCAGCTTTCCCGGTATAATGCCAACTGATGTTGCTACTCCTTTTCCTGCAAGCATTTTACCATCTCGGTCTAATATTTCTCCTCTCTCCGCTTTTGATGTAGTAACACTTATTTTATCATCACTCTCTAAATCTGGAAAAATCAGGCTATCCTGCCATACTAATTTATATCCCTGTTTCGTCTTCTTCAGTTCCGCCATATTGTCAAATTGTATTGTTCCGGCAATTGTATTACATGATGTTTCATACGAAAGCGTAACTGTATCTGCTTTTTTCTCTTTATTCACTATGTGATCGATTTTGATGTCAGTGACCTCTATTCCTTCGTATATCTTAGAATTTCGTTGTATGTATTCTTCTTTTTCCAGATAACCTTTCTCTCCTGAATCTATCATGGCATACATCGCTTCATATTCCTTTTTTTCAATATGATTCATATATTCCACCAGTGTGTCTTCTGGTGATTCCGTAATTGATCTTTTTAATAAAACACCTCCCCAAATAGCAATTACTGTTATAGCCATTATTAACCCCAAAATCCTACAAGTGTAAGATTTTTTAGTGCTTTGTTTTTTCCGTCTTTTTTTCATAGATACCCCTTTCTTTCAACGCTTTTATTTTTTTAATCTTACGCTTGTAGTATTTAAAAGTCAAGTCTTTTCTCAGGCATTATATATAGCAGACTTAGGATCAGAAAATCCTGCCTTTGCTTTATCAATATGGTTCGTGCTAAGCAACTCGTCATAAGTTTCCATACTCATAACTACCAAATCTCCATAACCATTTTTTGTAATGAAAACTGGCTGCTGCTGTTTATGACATAATTCAGATATTTCATTTGTATTACGTAAATCTGTAATTGGTTTGATTACTGGCATTGTAGCACCTCCTTTCTTTGTACATTATTACAACAGAATATTGTACATCTATAAACCAATTTATGAAATATCTAAGAATAACACTCTTCATCTTTCTCACAAAAAAAAGAAGACAAGAGTTCTGACAGCTCATTAGCCTTCTTTCATCTCATGTTCAAATAAAATTTATTCGTTTTCTTTGTCTATCTTATATGAAAAATCCGCTTAACAAATCAATTCATTTTTTTAAGTTTCTATAAAAACAACCCTCACAAACAGTGTCACCACCATTCGCAAGGGTTATTATCATTTCAGAAATTCAACACACTATTCGATTATGCGTTCATCTGTGCTGCAACTTCAGCTGCGAAGTCTTCATTCTTCTTCTCAAGACCTTCTCCTGTCTCAAAACGAACAAACTTCTTAACTGTCATGTTAGCTCCGTTCTCTTTAGCTACCTTCTCTACGTATTTAGCTACTGTAAGGTCGCTGTCCTGAACGTATACCTGATCTAACAGGCAGATTTCTTTCATCTCTTTGTTGAGACGTCCGATAATCATCTTTTCGATAATATTATCCGGTTTGTTTGGATTCTCCTGTTTAGCCTGAGCAAGAAGAATCTCTTTTTCATGCTCTAAGAAAGAAGCATCTACTTCATCACGTGAAGTATATTTTGGAGACATAGCTGCAACCTGCATAGCTACGTTCTTCAGGCATGATCTGATCTCATCGTTAACAACATCTGTCTCAGCTTCTACAAGAACACCGATACGTCCGCCGCCGTGGATATAAGATACTACACAACCATCAGTAACAACTTTCTCAAATCTTCTGATGCTGAGTTTTTCTCCGATTACAGAGATTTTCTCATTTAATGCATCCTGTACTGTCTTAGAAGCGTCTTCATTCCAAGCTTCAGCCATGAATCCATCCATATCAGCAGAATCAGAAGCGATTGCCTGATTAACAACTGCTTTAACGAATCCCTGGAATTCAGCATTCTTAGCAACGAAGTCTGTCTCTGAGTTAACTTCTACGATAGCTGCTGTCTTGTCATCCTTAACATCAGCCATAACAATACCTTCTGCTGCGATACGTCCGGCTTTTTTAACAGCCTTAGCTTCTCCGTTCTTTCTTAAGAACTCGATAGCTGCATCCATATCACCATTTGTCTCATTAAGAGCTTTCTTGCAGTCCATCATTCCTGCACCGGTCATTTCTCTTAATTCTTTTACCATCTTAGCTGTAACTGCCATGATTTTATCCTCCAATTATGTTTTTTAAGAATCTTATTCTTCTACTGCTTCTTCAGCTTCTTCAACATACTCTTCTTCGCCTGCAACACCCTGGTTAGCTTCTACTACAGCATCAGCCATCTTAGAAACGATCAGTTTTACAGCACGAATAGCATCGTCATTTCCAGGAATTACATAATCAAGTTCCTCTGGATCACAGTTAGTATCAGCGATACCGATAAGTGGAATTCCAAGAGTGTGTGCTTCCTGAACACAGATTCTTTCCTTCTTAGGATCTACGATAAAAATAGCATCTGGAAGTGTCTTCATGTCTTTGATTCCGCCAAGGTTCTTCTCAAGTTTATCCCATTCTTTCTTTAACTGGATAACTTCTTTCTTAGGCAGTACATCAAATGTTCCGTCTTCTGACATTCTTTCGATATCTTTCAGACGAGCGATTCTGCTCTTGATTGTCTTGAAGTTTGTAAGCATTCCTCCAAGCCATCTTTCATTTACATAGTACATTCCGCAACGTTCAGCTTCTACTTTGATAGCATCCTGAGCCTGCTTCTTAGTACCTACAAAAAGGATTGTTCCACCTTCTGCAGCGATATCAGCTACTGCCTGGTAAGCTTCATCTACTTTACCTACAGATTTCTGAAGGTCAATGATATAGATACCATTTCTCTCTGTGTAGATATAAGGAGCCATCTTAGGGTTCCATCTTCTTGTCTGATGTCCAAAATGAACACCTGCTTCTAAAAGTTGCTTCATTGAAATAACGCTCATGTTTCTTTCCTCCATTGGTTTTTTACTTCCGCATATGTTGTTATACGTCCCCGAAACCGTCCTGTTATCAGGCTTTGGCACCATCGGGACAAGCCTATGCGTGATTTTTTGCGACTTTTTAATATTACCATAAAGGTTGTCTGTTTGCAAGGATTTTCCTTTTATTTTCTGCAATTTTTAGTATAAAAAAAACCGAAGCCAGTTCCCTGATTCCGGTTTTTTGTTTACTTTTCATTATCTACGCACATAAATCATACCAGACTGTACCGGTCCGACTTTTACAACGTCTCCTGTGTGCGGAGCATGAATCATCTGACCATTTCCGATATAAATACCACAATGTGTTGCTGTTGTTACAACATCACCAGGCTGCGGGTTACTTACTCTTGTCCATCCCATGAACGTAAGTGTTGTTCCGAGACGGCTATAGCTTCCTGTCAGACAATAGCTTACAAATCCGGAACAGTCGAAACTGTTTGGTCCGCATGCACCCCATACATAAGGTTTTCCAAGCTGGCTGTACGCTCTGCTTACGATTGAACCTCCATTTGCATTCGTTCCACTCGTCGTAGTACTACTGCTTGAATTGGACGGTTTCGTCGTCGCAGATGCACTTGAATTGCTTGACGAACTACTGCTTGTAGTATTATTTCTGTTGCTTGTTGTGTTATTTCTGTTGCTTGTTGTATTGTTTCTATTCGATGTTGAAGCCGAATTATTATTGCTTGCTGCTGCCTGCTGTCTTTCCGCTTCTCTTGCTGCTTTTTCCGCTGCCTCTTTTGCCGCTCTTTCTGCTGCTTCTCTGGCTGCTGCTTCTGCTGCTGCCTGAATCTCCGAATCCAGATTAGCAACTTCTGCTGATTTAGAGGTAATCAGGTTATTCAGGTTATCACCCTGTTTTTCATATTCCACCTGTTACTTTCCAGTTCTTTCTGGTCTTTTTTCAAGACTGTCTTTCAGATCGGAAATCTGCTGTTTTGTCTCTACATATTCCTGCAATTGTTTTCTGTCGTAGCTATGTACATTCTGAACATATTCTGCTTTACTGAGAAGATCTGTAAAGTCTTCTGATGTAACCAGTGTCTCAAATGCTGAATCATTACCGGCTTCATACATATACTTGATACGCTTCTTCATTGCTGCATACTGTTCTTTTTCTTTTTCCTGCGCAACTTCCAAATCGCCCTGTGCTTTTGTAATGTCCTCACCGGTCTGAATCAATTCACTTTCCAGTGTATTGACTTTTCCCATTAATGTTGTCAGCTGCGACTGCAGGGAACTTACTTCACTCTGCTTTGCAGCTTTTTCCTTCTTCAAATCATCGACAGACGGTGCTGCCAAAACAGGTGTTACAATCATTGAACTTGTCATCACTGCTGTGATCAATCTGATTCCGTGTTTATTCATACTCACTCTTCTTTCTTTTTGTTTTAATTATTGCTTCCCCTCAGGCGCAAGATTATTCTTTCTTCCGCATCTGATTGCTATTATAGCTCAACACAGAGCAAATTGCAACATTTTTTAATACTTTTGTAACAATTACAGGCCGGAATATATGATTCCGACCTGTTCTTTCCTATTATAATTTAGCTTTTTATTTTATGCAAGGAAATTTTCCGCCCATCCTTTTGCTGTACTTTTTCACTACTGGACATACATATTCGTATATCCCATCAAACTGATATCTACAGCTTTTGCAGCCTCGCGTCCTTCACGGATTGCCCACACAACCAGTGACTGTCCTCTGTGCATATCGCCTGCTGTGAAGACATTTTTAACGTTTGTACTATATGCTCCGGCTGCAGTCTTAACATTTGTGCGTTCATTTACTTCTACACCAAATGCTTTGGTCACATAATCCTGACTTCCCAGGAATCCTGCTGCGATCAATACCAGATCTACATCCACCGTGTATTCACTTCCGGCCACCTCTGCCATCATCATACGGCCTGTCTTTTCATCTTTTTTCGGCTCTAATTTCACCAGAACTGCCTTGCAGACTTTACCATTTTTGTCTTTTTTGAATTCTTTGACGGTTGTCTGGTATACACGTGGGTCATGTCCAAATACGGCAGCGGCTTCCTGCTGACCGTAATCTGTCTTGCAGACTCTCGGCCACTCCGGCCAAGGATTCATCTCTGTACGTTCATCCGGAGCTTTCGGCATCATCTCAAGCTGCAGTACACTCTTGGCACCATGTCTCATCGATGTTCCCACACAGTCATTTCCTGTATCTCCTCCACCAATGACCATAACATTTTTTCCTTTTGCGGAAATGTATGTGCCTTCCTTCAGACTCAGGTCATAGGTTCCATCTGCATTCTGTTTTGCATTTTTCCAGAGTGCTTTTGTTGTTGATTTTAAGAAATCTACTGCGAAATAGATGCCTTCGGCTTCTCTTCCTGGTACTTTAATATCTCTTGGATTTGATGCACCGCAGCAAAGTACTATACGGTCAAATTCTTTTAATAATGTAGCTGCTTTCTTATCTTTTCCGATATTACATCCTGTCACAAACTGAACCCCTTCTTCTTCCATGATTGCAATCTTGCGATCAATGAACTGCTTTTCCAGTTTCATATTCGGGATACCATATCGGAGGAGTCCACCGATTTTATCTTCTCTTTCAAAGACAGTCACACTGTGTCCTCTTCTGTTCAGCATATCAGCAGTTGCAAGTCCCGACGGACCGGAACCTACAACTGCAACCTTCTTACCGGTTCTTACCTTTACCGGTTTTGCTGCTGCATAACCTTTTTTGTATGCATTTTCAATAATGCTATATTCATTCGCCTTACTTGAAACTGCATCTCCGTTCAGTCCGCATGTACATGCAGCCTCACAGAGTGCCGGACATACCCTTGATGTAAATTCCGGAAAGTTGTTCGTCTTTTTCAGTCTGTAATATGCTTCTTCCCAGTTTTCCTGAAAGATCAGGTCATTCCATTCCGGTACCAGGTTGTGAAGAGGGCATCCGCTTGCCATTCCCATCAGCATCTGACCGGACTGGCAGAACGGCACGCCACATGCCATACATCTGGCTCCCTGCAGCTCCTGTTCTTCTTTTGACAGAGGTGTATGAAACTCTTTAAAATGCTTAATTCGCTCTTTTGGATCTTCAGCCATCTTATCCTGCCTGTCATAATCCATAAATCCTGTTGCTTTTCCCACTGTTCTTACCCCCTATCTTCCTTCTTTGATCGCATAAAATGCTTCTGTCTTTGCCTGTTCACTGCTCATGCCCTGTTCTTCCATCTGAAGGATGGTTGTCAGCATACGTTCATAATCAATCGGAATAATCTTCTTGAATTTCGGAAGATATTCAGTGAAGTTATCCAGAATCTTCTTACCAAGTTCCGAATTGGTATTGGCAACATGTTCTTCGATCATGCTCTTTAATTCTCCGACATCGATCTTGGTTGTCACATGTTCAATATGAACCATCTCTTTATTGACTCTTGTATAAAGATCATTTTCCATATCCAGTACATAAGCAACTCCACCGCTCATACCGGCTGCGAAGTTCTTACCTGTTCCGCCAAGGACTGCTACGCGTCCGCCTGTCATATATTCACATCCGTGATCTCCTACACCTTCTACAACTGCTGTCGCACCGGAATTACGTACTGCAAAACGTTCTCCCGCCACGCCATTGATGAATACTTTACCGCTGGTTGCCCCGTAAAGTGCCACGTTACCGATGATAATGTTTTCTTCCGCTTTATAGCGTATTCCTTTTGGTGGATATACTACAAGTTTTCCGCCGGAAAGTCCCTTTCCGAAATAGTCATTACTGTCACCGGTCAGTTCCAGTGTCAGTCCTTTCGGAATAAATGCGCCGAAGGACTGTCCGCCGGCACCCTTACAATGTACCACATAGCTGCCTTCGTCCAAACCTTCCGGATATCTTCTCGTAATCTCCGAACCAAAGATTGTACCAAATGTACGGTTCGTATTTGTCACATCTATTTCAATGCTTCTCTTCTGTTTCTTCTCTACCGCCGGGAGCAATTCTCTGACCAGAACTTTTTCATCCAGAGTTTTCTCCAATTCAAAGTCGAAGACTTTCTTCGGATTGAATGTCATCGGTGTCTTTGTGCCTTCATATGGATTATCGAGAATCTGTTCCAGATTCAGTGTGGCTGCACGTTCTGAAGTTGCTACTTCCTTTACTTTCAGAAGATCTGTTCTTCCAACCAGTTCATCCAGTGTACGGACACCGAATCTTGCCATATATTCTCGCAGTTCTTCTGCAATAAAACGCATAAAGTTCACGACATATTCCGGTTTTCCGCGGAAACGTTTTCTCAGTTCCGGATTCTGCGTTGCCACACCGACCGGACAGGTATCCAGATTACATACACGCATCATTACGCACCCCATCGTTACCAGCGGTGCAGTTGCAAATCCGAATTCTTCTGCTCCAAGGATCGCTGCGATCGCCACATCACGACCACTCATTAGCTTACCGTCTGTCTCGATACGGACTCTTTCTCTTAAGCCATTCTGAATCAGTGTCTGATGCGTCTCTGCAAGTCCCAGTTCCCATGGAAGTCCTGCATTATGGATGGAACTTCTTGGTGCTGCCCCGGTTCCTCCGTCATATCCGGAAATCAATATCAGGCCTGCTCCCGCTTTGGCTACACCGGCTGCAACTGTACCGACACCGGCTTCTGATACCAGTTTTACTGTAATTCTTGCATCTTTGTTCGCATTTTTACAGTCATATATGAGCTGTGCAAGATCCTCGATCGAATAGATATCATGATGCGGCGGTGGTGAGATCAGGCTGACTCCAGGTGTAGAATGACGTGTCTTTGCAATCCACGGATATACTTTTCCACCAGGCAGATGTCCGCCCTCTCCCGGTTTTGCCCCCTGCGCCATCTTGATCTGTATTTCCTGTGCACTTACCAGGTATCTGGATGTAACGCCAAATCGTCCGGAAGCTACCTGTTTGATCGCAGAGCATCTGTTCGTATCCAGACGTTCAATCTCCTCTCCACCTTCACCACTGTTGGATTTACCATGCAACTGGTTCATCGCAATTGCCAGTGTCTCATGCGCTTCTTTCGAGATAGAACCATAAGACATTGCTCCTGTCTTGAATCGTTTTACAATCTCGTCGACGCTTTCTACTTCTTCGATTGGAATGCCTTTCTTTGGATAGTTGAATTCTAACTGTCCACGCAGGTTGATGTGTTCTCCTTCCGCATTGACCAGCTCTGTATACTGTTTGAACATACCATAGTCACCGCGTCTGGTAGATTCCTGCAGCATATGGATCGTCTGTGGATTATAAAGATGTCTCTCTCCGCCGCTTTTTAGTTTGTGCTGCCCTACACTGTTCAGTGTCATATCCACTTCCAGTCCGAGCGGATCAAATGCCTGTGAATGACGCGCAATATAATCTGCTGCAATCTCTTCAATTCCGATTCCGCCAATTCTGCTGACAGTATCTGTAAAATATTTATCAATGAATTCCTGTTTTAATCCGATTGCTTCAAATATCTTTGCTCCCTGATAAGACTGGATTGTGGAAATACCCATCTTTGATGCAATCTTTACAATTCCGCTAAGTACCGCATTGTTATAATCATCTACTGCTGCATAATAGTCTTTCTGAAGCATATCCGTATCGATCAGCTGTTTGATGGATTCGTGTGCAAGATACGGGTTGATCGCACATGCACCATAACCGATCAGTGTTGCGAAGTGATGTACCTCTCTTGGTTCTCCGGTCTCCAGAACGATTCCTACAGAAGTACGTTTCTTTGTGCGCACCAGATGCTGCTGCAGTCCGGAAAGCACCAGGAGCGAAGGCATTGCCACGTGATATTCATCTACACCTCTATCTGAAAGGATCAGAATGTTGGCTCCTTCGCGGATAGCTCTGTCAACTTCAATAAACAGATAATCAATTGCCTTTTCAAGGCTCGAATTCTTGTAATAAATGGTCGGAATCTCCGCAACCTTGAATCCATCTTCTTTCATATTTTTAATTTTCAGAAGATCTGTCTCTGTAAGAATTGGATTGTTAACCTTTAACATCTTACAGTTCTCTGCTTTTTCTTCCAGAAGGTTTCCATCTTCACCAATATAAACCGTTGTAGATGTAACGACCTTCTCACGGATTGCATCGATTGGAGGGTTGGTTACCTGTGCAAAACGTTGTTTGAAATATCCAAACAGGTTCTGATGCATGTCAGATAATACCGCAAGCGGCGCATCAATACCCATGGCTGCTGTTCCTTCGGCACCATTCTTCGCCATGTTCAGGATAGAAGTCTTTACTTCTTCATATGAATAGCCGAATGCTTTCTGAAGCCTTCTGCATTCTTCTGCTGTATAAGCTGGAACCTTCTGATTCGGGATCTTCAGATCCTTTAATTCGATCAGATTGTTATCCAGCCACTCACCATAAGGCTGTCTGCTTGCATAAGTTTCTTTTAATTCTTCGTCATCAATGACTTTTCCTTTTTTGATATCTACCAGAAGCATCTTTCCCGGATGCAAACGTTCTTTCACTACAATCTTCTCCGGTGGAATATCCAGTACACCAACTTCCGAAGAAAGGATCAGCATATCATCATCCGTGATATAATACCTCGATGGACGCAGACCATTTCTGTCAAGCACGGCTCCCATGCAGTCACCATCACTGAACAGGATAGACGCCGGACCATCCCATGGTTCCATCATAGTTGCATAATACTGATAGAAATCTTTCTTTTTCTGGGAAAGGTTTCTGTTATTTGCCCACGGTTCCGGAATTGCGATCATAACTGCCAGTGGAAGATCCATACCACTCATAACCATGAATTCAATTGCATTATCCAGCATTGCCGAATCAGAACCGCTGCTGTTGATTGCAGGAAGCACTTCATGAAGTTTTCCTTTCATACACTCGGATTCCATATTTTCTTCTCTGGCACGCATCTTATCCGTATTGCCGCGGATCGTGTTGATCTCGCCATTATGCACAATAAAACGGTTCGGATGCGCTCTCTCCCAGCTTGGATTCGTGTTCGTACTGAATCTGGAGTGAACCAGTGCGATTGCGGAATCATAATCCGGATCCTGCAGATCAGGGAAGAACAGCCTGAGCTGATCTACCAGAAACATTCCTTTATAAGCGATGGTACGGCTGGAAAGTGATGCCACATATGTATCATCTGCACTCTGCTCAAATACGCGCCTTACAATATACAGTTTACGGTCAAAGTCAACCCCCTGCTCTACCTTCTTAGGTCTTTCAATAAATCCCTGCATAATACATGGCATACATTCGACCGCTCTGCTTCCAAGTACATCTGCCTTCACCGGAACTTCTCTCCATCCAAGGAAATTCATTCCTTCTTTTTTGACGATCACTTCGAATATCTTCTTTGCCTGATTTCTCTTTAATTCGTCCTGTGGAAAGAAGAACATTCCCACTCCGTAATCTCTTTCAGAACGTAAAAAGATGCCGAGAGGTTTACAGACTTTAGAGAAGAATCTGTGAGAAACTTGTAATAAGATTCCAACTCCATCACCTGTCTTACCTTCGGCATCCTTGCCAGCTCTATGTTCAAGATTTTCAACGATTTTCAATGCATTTGCCACTGTATCGTGACTTTTCTGTCCTTTGATATTAACGATCGCACCGATTCCACAGTTATCATGTTCAAATTCGGAATCGATACAGTCCACGTTGCTGACTACATTCCTCTTCATACATCTGTCCTTTCTTTTGTTTTTTCCTACTATATCACAAGGCTTTACTGTTGTAAAGATAAAAATTATTTTGAGTTGTCAGATTATTCGACTTTTTATATTTCAACTCAAAAAAAGAATCTGACAACTTACATTGCCAGATTCTCGTTTTCTTTCTTCTTTGTTGATTTTTCTTCAATGCGCTGGATTATAACAAAACATTGTTGATGCAACTGCTGCACAAACAACTGTAATTATACCGATCCGGATATTATCTTTCAGCATCCAGTTATAGAGTCCATATCTGGTAGCCAGCACAGATAACAGATTCATTGACATATGTGCTGCCACCGGTGCTTTCAATGAACCATATTTTTCATACACATATGCCAGCATCATCCCCAGGGCAAATCCATAGAGCATCTGCACCAGATTCACATGCAATATGCCAAATACGACGGATGAATAGACCATCGCATACACAAATGAGCTTTCCCTTTCCATTCTTCTGAAGAACAATCCTCTGAATACATATTCTTCACAGATGGGTACCAGCACTGCCAGACACACGATCTGTATTGCAAGCGGTGCCGAATACATCGCATTCATAGTTGCCTTATAATTTGCATCTATCGCTGACAGATTTCCAATGATGATCAGGTTATTCAGCCCCAAACTCATGGCAAGTGCCATAATGATCACTGCCGGATATTGCCACAACGGCGCTTTCTTATCCTGTACGATACCGGCTGTCTTCTCTTTCTTTCTGTCCCCGTGATACATAAGTGCCATAACAGGGATTGTAACAAGTGCCGACAAACCTTCTACCCATGTCGTATAGTCGATATACTTATTCAACATCTTTTCATAAAAGGCCATCAGCTTATTCTGATCAGACATCAACGCCTCTAATGCTGCCTGCGTCTGATAGTGTGTCTTCATATATGCCATCATCATGGCTGCCATGACTGCCATACCTACGCCGATTCCGATCCCCCATTTGATCAGGAGCGGTCCCCACATCTTCCAGAAACGTTTTCCCGGTGTCTCAACTGGTTTTCTTTCCTGTTCCTGGTGATAATGGTATCCCGGCTGGTCGTGTCCGTTCTGCCATTCTTCCATAGTTATCCTCACTTTCATCTGTTGCTTCGTATCATATACTGTTCTATTCTACTTCTACGTGAGGAAAGTTGCAATTAAAAAAATATAAACTTTTTTACAATTTGATCTTTACGACATCGACATCCAGATTCCATAAAAACTTATCCAGATCTTTGAATGATATGAATACTGTTGCTGTATTTTCCAACGGATGGATTCCCATACTTTTACATCTGCTTAAATTTTTATCGATGAAAAATTCTACCGCATGCTCGGTATCATTCATCAGCGCAAACGGAGTTACGCTCCCCTGCTTTACGCCAAGATATTTCTCCAGGCGTTCTTCGGATGCAAAGCTTAGATTTCCTGCTCCAAGCTGTCTTCCGAGCGTCTTTAAGTCTACTTTTGTCTTCTCATCTGCTGTGATTAGGAAGTGTCTCTTTCCTTTGGAATCTCTCAGGAATAAGTTCTTGCATAAAGTTCCTTTTTCCGGGAGTCCCAGCCGGTCCATATCCTCCATCGTATGTACGGGTTCATGCTCTACCACCTCGTACTTAATTCCCATCTTGTTTAACGCATCATATACACGCTGTTTCTGGTCTTCCATGCTGTTTCTCCTTTCTAATTCGAGTAATGTACTACGATATTCGCAGTCACCGTTCCCTTTCCTGTGTTCTTATACACGTAATCATCAAAAGCATTATACGAAGCCGCATCGCCGGCTCTCAATACATATTCCTTGTCTTTAAAAATCAGTGTCAGTTCACCGGAATACACGGTAATGAATTCTCTCGTACCATTCATCTGACGATTCGCCTGCATCATTCCGTTCTCATCAAATTCCAGGTCAAAGATTTCAAAATCCTGTCCCTCCCGGAAACTGAAGATCGGATAAAGACGGTATCTTCCATCATCCCCCGCCAAAGGTTCTACTTCTTTCTTCCCGGTTTCAAAGAATGGCTGTGGTTTGTCTGCGGTAAATGCAGTAACCGGTACCTTTAATCCCAATGCCAGTTTATACACTGTTGATATCGTAGGATTGACTTCTCCTCTTTCCAGCTGGCTCAACATACTTTTGCTGATTGTGGTAAGGGATGACACTTGTTCCAGACTCAGTCCTTTTCCTTTCCTGATATCTTTCAGATTTTCTGCGATCAACTCATTCAAATGATCCAATTCATGCCCCTCCCTTTTTCAAAATTCCTGTATATAGAATTTTTATCTATTATATTGCATACGTTTTCAAAAGTAAAGGATTTCTTCTACAGCCGCTTCATAGCGGTCCAGTTTCTCTGCCTTCCGGATCTTTTTTAACTGTTTTTCTTTATCCGGGAACAAAGTTCCAAGATAACACCAGAGTTCTTTCATCTTGAACAACACATTCTTATCCCCACTGCTTACCTCCTGGTAATCCTGAAAAATCTGGTCATGGAATGCCCTTAATTTCTTCACATCAATTCTCCCGCCACCGGATTCGATAATATCTGTCAGTTCCGGATTCCTCAGGATTCCACGCCCCAACATAACACAGGATATCTCCGGAAACCGTTTTTTTAACCTTTCCATATCCTCAACTGTAAAGATATCGCCGTTATAACACAATGGATGCCTGCATTCTTTCACTGCGTCCGCAAATGCATCCAGATCTGGATGGCCTTTATAAAACTGTTGCTGCACCCTGGGATGCACGATCAGTTCTTCCACCGGATATTTATTATAAATATCCAGAAGCTGTCCCCACTCATCGGCGTCATATTTTCCGATTCTTGTCTTAATAGAGATCTTTACATCCGCTTTCGCATAGATCTCATCCAGGAACCGTTCCAACTTCTCTGTATGGATCAGGAATCCGGATCCCCGCCCTTTCGATACTACGGTCTTCGACGGGCATCCAAGATTCAGGTTCACCTCGTCATATCCATACATCTTTAACTTTTCTACTGTATCCAAAAAACCTTTTGCATCATTTGCCAGGATCTGCGGCACCAGATACATGTCCGGATTGTGTTCCGGCAAAATATCATTCTTCTCCCGTGTATTAAAATCCTTTTTGGTATGCGGCACCAGAAACGGTGTGAAATATTTCTCCATCGGACGGTAATGTGTGTGATATGCCCTCCGGTATATGTAAGTTGTGATTCCTTCTAATGGCGCAAGATAGTACTTCACCTTTATGTCCTCCTGATTGTCTTCCTATTATTGCTCTGTCCGATCTCACAGACCGTCAGCACGCAGTCTTTCACCCGGAATTTGATCTCGTATCCAGCATATTCCATTCCATACACCCTGTCCGGGTCATTCTGATAAGATGGTCTCGGATCACCGGCAAGAATCTGCCTCACACATTCCCTGTGCTCCTCCGGCAGTTTTGACAGATAGATCTCCGGAATCTCTACCTCTAATGCATAATTCTTTACCACATCAGCGAATCCGCCTCTGGCATCCGGTACACAATCCGCATATGGAAGATATGGTTTGATATCGAAGATTGGTGTTCCATCCATCAGATCTGCCCCTTCCACTTCAATAACCATTCCTTTTTCCGGATGCTTTTTAATTCCGGTCAGCTTCACACAGGATAATCCGATCGGATTCGGACGGAACGGTGATCTGGTTGCAAACACACCGCACCGTTTATTCCCCCCAAGCCGCGGCGGACGCACGGTCGGACTCCAGCCTGTTCTGACAGCCTCTGAAAACTCCCAGATCAGCCACAGATGTGAACATTCTTCGAGTCCTTTTAGTGCCTCTTCTTTGCGGTATTCCGGTTCGAATACAATAGTTCCTTTCGTATTCACAAGTCCCGACTGTCTCGGAATCCCGAATTTTGTCGGAAAGTCTGTTTGGATTTTTGCTATATATTTCAGTGCATTCAAATATGTTCGCTCCTTGTTTCCCCCAGATACTCTTTTAATCTGGCAATTTCATCTTTGTGTCCGGCATCATCAAGCGGTGTCTCCAAATAGAATGGAAGATCTTTTAGCTTTGGATGACGCATCACATTCAGAAGAGCTTCCAGTCCTATCTCTCCACCTCCGATCACTGCATGACGGTCCTTTCTGGAATCAAACGGCATCATACTGTCATTTAGATGGACAGCTCTTAAAAGCGGCAGTCCCAGTATCCGGTCAAATTCTTCCAGCACTCCATCCAGATTATGAACAATATCATATCCCGCCGCAAACACATGACAGGTATCCAGACAGATTCCGATCCTTTCCGGATGCTGCACACCGTCCCGGATCTCTTTCAGCTGTTCAAACCGGTAACCGATCTCTGTACCCTTTCCACTCATCGTTTCCAGTAAAACCGTAATGTTCTCCAAACCGGTAATTGCCTGATCCAGTCCACGGATGATATTGGCAATTCCTGCTTCTTCTCCAATCCCGGTATGACTGCCCGGATGGAATACCAGATTTTCTATCTGTAATTCATCCATACGTCTGATATCTTCCCGTATCACCGTACAGGCAAATTCATACGTTTTTTCTGTTGCACTCGCCAGATTCATCGTATACGGTGCATGTGCGAGAACCGGACCGAATGCATGATCTTTCCGTATCTTCTGGAATCTTTCTATTTCTTCCGGCAGATACGTTTTATAACTTGATCCTCTTGGATTCCTGCTGAATATCTGCATGGTATCAGCATTCATCTTTACTACGTTTTCCGCAGTTTTTGCAAGTCCTCCTGCGATGGACATGTGTGTTCCGATTGTATACATTATTTTCCTCCATAGAATCATCTTAAAACTCTGATGCTCATTATAACATGCTTTCTATTTCAGCAAAAGAATCTCTTTTTCCGGCAGTTTCAAATAATCCGGAATTCCTTTTTCTTCCAGTTCTGCCCAGAGGGTTTTCTGTACATACCAGCAGATATCGTCGCTTTCTTCCGTCTCTCCTTTTAAGAAATATTTCCATTCGAATGGAAATTCTGCCTTTCCTTTTACCTTAACCGGAATACAGTTGTCTTCTCTTTCTCCCCATACCGGAATGAACTCGTGGGCGCGGAGCCCGATATGGGTGATATCCACATCTATCATCTGTTTCAGATGAAGACAGGTTCCCCAGTCCGGAATCCTGACATGATGTGCATCCAGACGTTCTGCCGGAACGATATTCTTACACCCGGTAAGTCTTGCAGCTTCTACCTTCTTTGGATGGTCAAATATCTCCTTTGTATCACCATAACAGATCTGCTTCCCGTCATCGATAATAAGAAGTTCTTCGCTGAACCGGTAGATTTCATCCCTGCTGTGGGACACCAGGATCACCGTCCCGTCATAATCACTCAAAAGTTCCATCATCTCCTGCTGCAGACGGTCTTTCAGGAAGACATCCAGTGCCGAAAACGGTTCATCAAGAAGGATGACGGACGGCTCATATGCCATAATCCTCGCCAGTGCAACTCTCTGCTGCTGACCACCGGAAAGCTCTCTCGGAAGTCTTTTTTCCAGCCCCTCCAGGCGGAAATGCCGTATCATCTTCTCTACCTGTTCCTGCTTCTTCTTTTTATCACCGGAAAGTCCGGCTCCTACATTCTGTGCCACGGTCATTGCAGGGAATAATGCATAGTTCTGGAACATATAACCGACATTTCTTTTCTGTGGTTTTAAACACGTTCCGGAATCGGAATCATACAGGATATGCTCTCCGATTCGGATATAGCCCTTGTCCGGATGTTCAATTCCCGCAATGCTTTTCAAAGTCAGACTCTTGCCGCTTCCGGAAGCCCCAAGGATTCCGATTCTCTTCTTCATGGATTTCCAGTAGACATCCAGTTCATATTCTCCAAGCTTCTTATGTATCTTTACTTCCATCGACATCTGTCTTTCCTCCTACCATCTCCGGATATTCTTCATATTCCGGCCTGTCACCAGATTCATGAGGAATATCAGCACAAATGCAACCAGCATAATGATCACAACCCAGATTCCGGCTGTCATGTAATCACCATCCTGGATAACCATCGCGATTCTCTGGGAAATGGTTCCCGTCTTTCCCGGTATATTGCCTGCAAGCATGGACGTTGCCCCGTATTCCCCCAGTGCTCTTGCGAATGTCAGGATCGTTCCCGCCACAAGTCCCGGTCCTGCAGAAGGAACCGCAACCTTCCAGAATATCTTATATTCCGGCATACCAAGTGTCCTTGCCGCATGGATCAGATTCACATCGATCTGTTCAAATGCCGCTCTTGCGTTTCTATACATCAGCGGAAATGCGATCACTGTTGCTGCGATGATGCAGCCTGCCCATGTCTGTACAACCTTGATACCAAACTCCTCATACAGCAGAATTCCAAACGGACGTCTTCTGCTGAACAGAAGAAGCAGGAAGAATCCTGCTGCAGTTGGCGGCAGTACCATAGGCAGTGTCAGGATTCCATCTGCAATTGCTTTCACTTTCGGACCTGCCTTAATCACTTTTCTCGCAGCAAACAGCCCCAGGAAAAATGAAAAGATCGTTGCAACGATTCCTGTCTTTAACGATACATACAACGGACTGTAGTCCAGTCCCTTTAATATCTCTATCACTGCATCCATGTATTTTCCTCCTCATATTTCATCTATTGCATCTATCACATACTTTATCTGTAATATACTTTGATAAACAGAAAACATGCAGCCGTAACGTCTGCATATTTTCTGTGTTTGTACTCTTATAAATTTTCTTATCTTTCTACATCTGTATCAAAGTAGTATGCATCAAAGACTTTCTTAGCCTTATCAGATAATACGAATTTGTAGAAATCTTTTGCTGCTGCAGTCTGTGTCTTATCTGCCTCATCATTCTGTACCTGGCAGATCGGATAGATAACATCACCTGTCAGATCATAGCTTACTGTCTGAAGGATATCGAGTTTTTCTTCATATCCGTAAGTATCTGAATAGTATGTTGTTCCCACTTCGCAGGATCCTTCTGCTACCGCTGTAAGTACTTTACTTACATTGTCTTCCTCGCTGATCTCAACTCCACCGAGTGCCTGTGATACCTGGGCTGTTGTAATGGCATCTACTTCCCCGTCTGTTTTTAATGTTCCGAGATTTACGAGTGCCTGTCGTGTGTACTTCCCAACCGGAACGCTTCCTCCTGCAAGTGCGATACTTTTGGCATCTTTCAAATTCTCAAGCCCTGTCACCTTTGTTCCGCTGTCCTTTAGAGATATAACTACTACCTGGTTGTTCAGGACGTTTGCTCTTGTTCCGTCTACTACCAGTCCGTCTGCTTCGAGCTGATCCATCTGCTTCTGTGCTGCCGAGAAGAACAAGTCGCACTCATATCCTTCTTCAATCTGTGTCAGAAGCGTCCCCGAACTATCTGCGTTGAATGTGATCTTCACTTCCGGATGATCTTCGTTATACTCTTTAGCAAGTTCTGTCATAACTGTATTCAGACTTGCTGCGATGAATACCTGGATCTCCGTCTCCTTTTTGCTGTCATCTGCTGCCTTTTCTTCTGTCTTTTTGTTTCCTCCGCATGCTGCCAGTGAGACTATCATCACTCCCGCCAGAAGGACAGCTGCGATTCTCTTTACTATCTGGTTTCTCATAATACTTTCTCTCTCTGTTCTTGTGTTTTTATAAGTTTACCAGTTGCTATATCTGCACCAGGATTATTTCCTGCCACATTCCTGTACATTTCCCCGCAGAACATCCAGTCCGTGAGGAAGTCTCGGAAGAATATACTCCAATGCTTCCGTCACTGCTTTCGGACTTCCCGGAAGATTGATGATCAGTGTCTTCTTCCGAATTCCCGATACTGCCCGGCTAAACATCGCACGGTCTGTAACCGTCATGGAATAATTCCGGATTGCATCTGCAATTCCATTTGCCATGCGGTCACAGACTGCACAAGTAGCTTCCGGCGTTACATCCCTTGGTGCGAATCCCGTTCCACCTGTTGTCAGAATCAGATCAAGCTGCCTTTGATCCGCCAGACGAATCAGCTGCTTTTTCAGTCCTTCTTCGCCGTCTGGCAGAAGAAGTGTCTCTTTTATATCAAATCTGATATGTTCTTTTTCTTCACTTTCTCTTAGTATCTTTTCAACCGCCGGCCCGCTTAAGTCTTCCCTCTCCCCGGCAAATGCTTTATCACTCAGTGTGATCACCGCAGTGCTGTATGGCCGGTTTGCCTGCGGCATTCTGACTTCTACACTTTCACCCACACAGATGTTTCCACCTTCCAGCACTTCTGCAAAAATTCCTTCTCTCGGCATGATACAGTCTCCCATCCGCCGATAGATTGCACAATGGCTGTGGCATTCTTTTCCAATCTGTGTAACTTTCAGTCTGACAGTATCCCCGATCCGTATCTCGGAATCTACCGGAACATTTCTCAAGTCGAATCCCTCTATGATCAGATTCTCTCCAAATGCCCCGAAATCCACATCTGCTCCCTGTTCCCGGAACGCTTCAATCTTCTCCAGTGCAAGGAGACTGATCTGTCTGTGCCATTTCCCGCCGTGTGCATCTTCTTCGATTCCCCAGTCCGGTACGATCCTGGCTGACTCTACCGGATACTTGGCAGTTCCTCGTTTTTTGCTGATACAGATTCCTCTGACTACGCCTTTCTTCTGATCCATCCTGTTTTTATCCTCCAATCTGTGCCATCTGATGTGCTTCTGTAATCTCCCCCGGCTTTTCAAAACAATGTGCCGCCGGCTTATTCTCTATGGCATGCTTTATCTGTTCTCTTATCTCATCATCTGTTCCGTTTTTCAGTAATTCTTTAAGCGGATATATATCCCCGTAGCACAAGCACGGCTTCAAGTCTCCGGTTGAAGTCAGTCGGATGCGGTTACAGGTGTTGCAGAATTTACCGTGCATCGCACTGATGAATCCGATGCTTCCTTCAAATCCCGGGATCCGGTAATATACCGCAGGTCCGTTTCCATGTATTTCCGGATCTATCCGGATATCCGGATACTCTTTCTTTATTTCATCCAGTAATTCCAGATTCGATACACCTGTATTCCTCTTTCCGCAGCCAATCGGCATCAATTCTATAAACCTGACATCTACCGGCAGTTTCTCTGCCAGTCTTACCAGTGTTCTCCATTCCTGTCTGTCACCGGCATCCTGCAACACACTGTTTACTTTGGTCCGTATTCCACTTTCTGCCGAAGCCTCCACTGCTTCCAGCACAGTATCACAGGCATCTGTTCCGGTGATCTTGTAGTACTTTTCATGATCCAGTGTATCCAGGCTGATATTTATCCCATCCAGTCCGGCATCCTTTAATGCTTTCAGGTTTTCTTTCAATAGGACGCCGTTTGTCGTCATCGTCACCTGGATGATACCCGGAATCTCTTTTATCATTCCGATCAGATCCACACAACCTTTTCTTACCAGCGGCTCTCCTCCTGTAATCTTGATCTTCCGGATTCCAAGCTCTTCCGCGAGCGTGCATATTTTTTTAATTTCTTCGTATGTGAGGATCTCAGACATAGCCACCTGCGTAATTCCATCCGGCATACAGTACCTGCATCTCAAATTACACCGGTCCGTAATAGAGATCCTCATATAATCAATTGTTCTTCCGGCAGCATCGATCATACGTTCTTCTCCTGTCCGGCCTTCCACACTCCACTTTTTCCACCTGTTTTCTCCAACAGCCGGATATCCTTCATGCACATACCTTTATCCACTGCTTTACACATATCGTAGATAGTAAGCAGTGCTACCTGTACACCGGTGAGCGCTTCCATCTCTACACCGGTCTTTCCGACTGTCTTCGCTGTACAGCGTGCTTCAATTTCACAGGCTGCCTCTATATATTCAAATTCTATCATAACCTTGCTCAGATTCAGGATGTGGCACAGCGGAATCAACTCCGATGTTCTCTTAGCTCCCATGATCCCTGCAATTCTGGCTGTTCCAAGAACGTCTCCTTTTTTCATTCCGCCTGTTTTCACTTTTTCGAAACACTCCTGCGACATTGAGATTCTTCCCATTGCCGTTGCTTCACGCACTGTGTCTGATTTTTCACTGACATCAACCATCACTGCATGTCCCTGTTCATTAAAATGCGTAAATTCTCCCATGATTACTCCTTTTTACTATGTGATTCTGCTTATATCCTGATTACCCGGACGGCTTCTCCTTCTGTATACGTCCGTTCACCTTCCGGAAAAATCACCAGGCAGTTACTTCCGATTCCGTTCTTAAGCTGACCGTTTTTCTGGATCTGTGGTAGATATACACCGCTTTCATCGCATCTTCCTTTTACAATCCGTTTCATTTTACCTGTCTTTACAAATGTCTGTTTCAATATTTTCATCTGATTCTTCTGCAAATACCTGCCGGCTTCCATATCTGTCAGATAGCCGCCGGCTAATACTTCAAATAACGCTTCCACAGCAAATGGATTGCCTGAAAGCGACAGAACCGGAGTTCCCTTCACCACCGAAAGCATCGTCGGCATTCCGGGTTTTACCTGTATCCCATGAAATAACACGTTTCCGGTCAGATTTTCTATGACACCCGGCAGAAGGTCTTTCTCTCCTACCGACACACCTCCGGTTGTAAGGATCAGATCTGCTTCTTTCCATGCTTCTCTGATCTCATCTGCAATTTTATTTTGGTCATCTCCTGCTGTCTGATACCGTACTACCTCGCAGTCCATCTCTCTTAACCTTGTACACAGCCAGATTCCATTCGCATCGTAGATTTTTCCCGGCTGCAGTGGTGTCTCCGTATTCTGTAGTTCATCACCCGTTGTGATCACCGCCGCCTTCAGTCTTTTGTACACCGTAAGGTTTCTTACTCCTGCTGCCGTGACAGCTGCCAGCAGATAAGAATCTACCAGGGTTCCGGCTTCTGCCAGCAAATCTCCTGCCGAAAAATCTTCTCCCGCCGGGCAGTAATTTTCTCCGAGCTTCGCATTATGATATATCCGGACTGCTCTTTCGTCCCATTCTGCATCTTCCTGCTTTACCACACAGTCTGCGCCTTCCGGTATCATCGAACCGGTCATGATCCGTACTGCCTGATACGGCTTTAGCACAAGTTCCGTCTTCTGTCCGGCACACACGCACCCTGTAACTTCTAATGTAACCGGATGCTGCATATCCGCCCTGCATATATCTCGGCTTCTCAATGCGAATCCATCCATTGCGGATCTTGGAAACGGCGGCTGTGTCACTGCCGCATATACCGGCTTTGCCAGAATCTGTCCCAGACAGTCTGCCGACTGTTTTTCTTCTTTTTTCTTACAGGCATACAGGTTTTAAACAACTCCTGCGCCTGTTCAATGTGTTACTCTGGATGGCCGCACTTTATTGTCTCCTTTCCAAATGGGCAGACCGGATAATGGCATTCCCGGCATCCCAGGCAGAGTCCTCCATGTCCCATCCGGATAATCGCTTTCCGGTCAATCCGGACTCCTGCCGCTATTCTCGGAAGGATCAGGTCAAATACCGTCGCCTTTGCATACATCACACACCCCGGAAGTCCGACAATCGGTGTCCCGTCCTCAAAATATCCAAGACACAACATTGCCCCAGGAAGTATCGGTGCTCCATAGGTTACAATCCCTGCTCCGGAAGCTTTGATCGCCCCCGGCGTCTTATCATCCGGATCAACACTCATTCCTCCTGTACAGATGATCAGATCCACTCCTGATTTCTTCATATCTGCAATCGCCTGTGTAATCATCTCCATGTCATCACTGCACAGCACATGTTTTATCATCTGTATCCCGAATACTTCCAGTTTCTTTTCTACTACCGGCGTAAACTGATCTTTGATCAGGCCTTTATAGACTTCACTTCCTGTCGTGATCACACCTGCAGTCTTTAATTTCCACGGTGTCACCTTCAATAATGGTTCTTTCCCGGCTGCTTTTTCTGCTTCTTCCAGTTTCTTTTCATCTATGACCAGCGGAATCACACGCATTCCCGCAAGTTTGTCTCCTTTTCTCACTGCCATATTCGTATGTCTGGTCGCGATCATGATCTCATCGACACTGTTCACATCATATAAACGCCCGACATCCACCTGAAATAACCCGTCAACATCCGCAATCAATTCAATCTTTCCTTCTTTTACTTCTGACGGATGCATGTTTTCATTCTGTGCAATCTTACACAGGCGTTCCGCACCTTCATCTTCATGAAGCATTCCATCTGTCTTCTCCCAGACATACAGATGTTCTTTCCCAATCGAAAGCAATACCGGAATATCTTCTTCTGTGACAACATGTCCCTTCCGGAATCTTGCATCTTTCGTCACTCCCGGAATGATCTGTGTCATGTCGTGACATAATACATGTCCTACTGCATCCTCTGTTCTGATCAGTCTCATATTTTCCTCCTCATTTTCTTTTTGCTTACATTATCAGCATAATGTATTCTGTACATAGCGGAATAAAAAATCTGCCGTTTTCTCTGCCTCTTCCAATGTGAAGAGATTTTCGCAATCCATAACCTCTGCATCACTAATCACTGCCAGACATTCTTCCGGCAATAGCGGCATGGGTTTTCCGTTTCCCTTCCGGTGCAGCATAATCTTCGGCCATGGTCCTTGTTTAAATCCTTCCGTCAGGATCAGATCTACTCCGTCTATCTTTTTCAGAAATTCCTCCGGATCTGTCTGCCTGTTTTCCATCAATACCGCTTTTTCCGATGAGATCAGTCCCGTCACATCTGCCCCGGCTTTTGTGAAACGGTCACTGTCTTTTCCTTCGTGGTCAATTTCAAATCGGTGTCCGTCATGTTTCACAATTGCGATCTTAAGTCCCCGTGCTTTCAGCTTTGGGATTAATCTTTCCAAAAATGTCGTCTTACCGGTGCCGGAATATGCAACAAAAGATACAATCGGAATATCTGTGTGCAGATTTTTTTTTCCAGTCTGACTGCTGATCGTTCTGTAAACGTCTGATATTCTTCCCTGGTATTGATATTTTGGAATTTACGGCTTCCATCCGTCAATCCTTCTACAGCTACATAACAC
>ENA-OQDC01000480-OQDC01000480.1-human-gut-metagenome-genome-assembly--contig:-NODE-480-length-28053-cov-2.801440_pt1 | contig 28053 bp, 23 predicted proteins | sample MGYA00242770_ERZ504601 | MGnify/ENA primary metagenome ERZ504601 (study PRJEB26092, sample SAMD00036305) | human gut metagenome | host: Homo sapiens | study: EMG produced TPA metagenomics assembly of...
TCCATCAGCAGTATCGTGAAATCGGTCCTGTAGCAAAAGAACTGAGAGAGGAAATCTGGGCTCGCTTCAAGGCAGCCAGCACCATCATCAACAAGAAGCATCAGCAGCACTTCGAGGACTTGAGAGCCAAGGAGGAAAAGAACCTTGCTGACAAGACCGCACTTTGCGAAAAGGTTGAGGCCATCAACCAGACAGAATACAAGCAGGCGTCTGACTGGGAGAATGCTACAAAGGAAGTGATTGAGTTACAGCACGAATGGAAGAAGATCGGTTTTGCTCCACAGAAAATGAACGTGAAGATCTTTGAGCGTTTCCGTATCGCCAACGATACTTTCTTCAGCAACAAGGCAGAATTCTTCAAGGGACTGAAGGATCTATATGCCAGCAATATCGCCAAGAAGCAGGAGCTCGTGGAAAAGGCTAAAGCTTTAGCCGACAGCACCGAGTGGAAGAAGACCGGCGACAAACTCATCTCACTGCAAAAGGAATGGAAGAAAACAGGTGTCGTACCTCGCAAGCAGGGCGACGTTCTGTGGAAAGAGTTCCTGACTGCCTGCAACAAGTTCTTCGATGCCCGCAACAAGCAGAATGCCGGTACACGCAGCGAGGAACATACCAACCTGGAGAAGAAGCGTGCCATCATCGCGCAACTCAAGGAACTCATCGAAAATGCAGGCGAAGGCTTCCAGAAGAAAGTTCAGGAGTTGACCGCACAATACAATGCCGTTGGTCATGTTCCTTTCAAGGAGAAAGACAAGCTGTACGAAGAATACCACAGCGTACTGAACAAGGTATACAAGGAGTTGCGCATCAGTAACGGCAAGCGTCATCTCAACAACTTCAAGAACAATCTGAAGAATGTTGCAGAGCAGGGCACTAATGCCTTGGACAACGAGCGTGGCAAGTTGTTGCGTCGCTACGACCAGCTGAGAAACGAGATTACTACCTATGAGAATAACCTCGGCTTCCTCAATGCAGCCAGCAAGAAGGGCAACAGCCTCGTAGAGGAAATGAACCGTAAGGTAGAAAAACTCAAGGCAGACCTCGAGATTATCAAGCAGAAGATCAAGGCTATTGATGCCGAGAACAAATAAAACAACAAAACCCAGGGCGCTTGCCCTGGGTTTTATTGTTTATCCAAGTTTCGCATGCAAGGATTATAAACAAAAAAGCATCTTCCATTTCTGAAAGATGCTAACCTGTTGGGATACCCGGACTCGAACCAGGAATGACAGGACCAGAATCTGTAGTGTTACCATTACACCATATCCCAATAAATTCTATTAAAACTATCTTAAGTAAGCGAAGTTGGGATACCCGGACTCGAACCAGGAATGACAGGACCAGAATCTGTAGTGTTACCATTACACCATATCCCAATATGCTTAGCAAAAGAATCGGTTATGATTTCATTTGCGGTTGCAAAGGTACAACAATTTTTTTGTATCTCCAAAATTTTTCCCCACATTTTTTCTAAAAAAACTCAATTTTTATCGATTTTGAGTGAATTTTTCATGTAATTAGCGTATCTTTGTAGCATTAAAACAACAAGTAAAAATATAAATGAACACAATTAAGCAACTCGTAGAGACAATTAAAGAAGGTATACAAGAGAAAAAAGGTCAAGATATCGTAATCGCAGACCTCAGTGAAATAGATGGCAGCATTGCCAAATACTCTTCATCTGTCAGGGTGGCTCCCCTACCCAGGTAGAAGCCATCGCAGAATCAGTGGGCGACATCTGCCGCAAGAACTTGGGCGAAAAGCCAGTCAACGTGGCAGGACTCGGCAACGACCAGTGGGTAGCCATGGACTTCGTGGACGTACTGGTTCACATCTTCCTGCCGGAGGTGAGAGCCTATTACGATCTGGAGCACCTTTGGGCAGACGCCAAGCTTACCCATGTGCCAAACCTTGACTAAGAGGAACAGGCTTGCAGGATAAGTACAAGCAAGGATAAAGATATACATTATTATAATAAGCATATTAATATATGGAACAAAGCAACAACTTCAACAATCAAGGCGGAGGCAAGGGACCTAAGATGCCTAGATTTAACATGAACTGGCTTTACACCATTATTCTCATTGCTCTGATAGCTTTGTTTTTTAGTGGTGGTGGTGATGCCCTAGGCGGAGGTGCTGCCAAAGAAGCAACGTACACAGAATTCAAACAGTATGTTGACAAAGGCTATGTACTGAGCGTAGTGGCTAACAAAACAGAAAATACGCTTAAAATATACATCAACCCGAAATATACTCGCGATGTATATAAAATGAGCGCACAGAACGTGGGACCGAACCCATACGTAAAAGTACAATTCGGTTCTGTGGACGAAGTAGACCGGTATGGCAACCAGATGGTCAAGGAGAAGAAAATCCGTTCTTTCAGTTATGACAACAAGAAAGACAACGACTTCTGGAACCTGATTATCAGCCTGGCTCCACTGCTTCTCTTCTTCCTCTTCATCTATTGGATGTCGGGCAGAATGGGCAGCGGCATGAGCAACATGGGTGGCGGAATCTTCAACGTCGGAAAGAGCAAGGCAAAGATGTACGAGAAGGGTAATGCCATCGGCATCACCTTCAAGGACGTTGCCGGACAGGAAGGAGCCAAGCAGGAAGTACAGGAAATCGTTGACTTCCTCAAGAACCCTAAAAAATATACCGACCTGGGCGGTAAGATTCCTAAGGGCGCCCTTCTCGTAGGCCCTCCGGGAACCGGTAAGACTCTTCTGGCAAAGGCTGTAGCAGGCGAAGCAGGCGTACCTTTCTTCTCTATGAGCGGTTCCGACTTCGTAGAAATGTTCGTTGGTGTGGGCGCATCACGTGTCCGCGACCTCTTCCGTCAGGCAAAGGAGAAATCACCTAGCATCATCTTCATCGATGAGATTGATGCCGTGGGCCGTGCCAGAAGCAAAAACCCAGCTATGGGTGGCAATGATGAACGTGAGAATACCCTGAATGCCCTCCTTACCGAGATGGACGGATTCGGCACCAACAGCGGTGTCATCATCCTGGCAGCCACCAACCGCGTAGACATGCTCGACAGCGCCCTGCTTCGTGCGGGTCGTTTCGACAGAGAAATCCACGTAGATCTCCCAGGTTTGAACGAGCGTAAAGCTATCTTCCTGGTTCACCTCAAGCCTATCAAGATTGACGAGACGGTAGATGTAGACCTTCTGGCACGTCAGACTCCAGGTTTTTCTGGTGCCGACATCGCCAATGTATGTAACGAGGCTGCCCTTATCGCAGCCCGCCACGACAAGAAAGCTGTCTGCAAACAGGATTTCCTGGATGCCGTAGACCGTATCGTAGGCGGATTAGAGAAGAAGACCAAGGTGATGACTGCCGATGAGAAGCGCAGCATCGCCCTTCATGAGGCTGGTCATGCTACTATCTCATGGTTCTGCCAATATGCCAACCCTCTCATCAAGGTAACCATCGTTCCTCGCGGCCAGGCTCTTGGAGCAGCGTGGTATCTCCCTGAAGAGCGCCAGATTACCACCAAGGAGCAGATGCTCGACGAGATGTGCTCACTGATGGGTGGACGTGCCGCCGAGGAACTCTTCACGGGTCACATTTCATCAGGAGCGATGAACGACCTGGAGCGTGCCACCAAGAGTGCATACGGCATGGTAGCCTACCTGGGTATGAGCAAGACTTTGCCAAATATCTGCTTCTACAACCGGAACGAGTATTCATTCCAGCGTCCATACTCAGAGACAACAGCCCGCGAGATAGACGAAGAGGTACTCAAGATGGTGAACGAGCAGTATACCCGTGCCAAGAACATCCTGATGGAGCACAAGGAAGGTCACAACGCCCTCGCCGAGCTGCTGATTCAGAAGGAAGTAATCATGGCAGAAGACGTAGAGCATATCTTCGGCAAGCGACCATGGTTGAGCCGTTCACAGGAAATCATGGAAGACGAGCAGCCAAAAATTGACGATGCAGTAAAGGAACTGCCGGAAGTACAGGCTGCCATCAAAGAGCACGAAGCGGCTAAGAAGAACGCTGACGATTCTGAGGAAACTCCAGAGAACGAAAGCGACAAGGAGAATCCTAGTGAGAATAACAACGGGAAAAATAACGAATAATAATCAGAACCATGACTGACAAACAGAAAAATCTAGTGATAAGATCCATTACAGGCGTACTCTTCGTCGCCTGTATGGTTTCTTGCTTCCTGAATCCTAGAGCGATGGTATTTCTCTTCGCCCTCATTACAGGACTTAGCATCTGGGAGTATTGCGGACTGGTAAACGAAAAGGAAGACGTAACTGTCAACCGCTTCATCACCACCGTGGCAGGCGTATATCTCTTTCTTGCCGTGGCAGGTTTCCGTACCGGCATCGTGACAAACTTCATCGTTTTCGTGCCTTACCTGCTCACCATCGTTTATCTCTTCATTGCAGAACTTTACACGGGCAACAAGGACGCCATCAACGACTGGGCATATACCATGCTTTCGCAGATGTATATCGCCCTGCCATTCTCAATGATTAACGTACTGGCGTTTGAGACATCCACATTCGACGGACAGATACATTATGACATGCTCTTGCCTTTGAGCATCTTCATCTTCCTCTGGACCAACGATACGGGTGCCTACTGTAGCGGTTCGCTCTTTGGCAAACACAAGCTGTTTCCACGTATCAGTCCAGCCAAGAGTTGGGAAGGCAGTATCGGAGGTGGCATCTTCGTCATCATTGCAGCCATCATCATCGGCTATCTGGCAAACGACGGTGCAGCTCATCGCCTGAGCATTCCAGGATGGGTAGGCTTGGGATTGGTAGTTACGTTCTTCGGCACCTGGGGCGATTTGGTAGAAAGTCTCTTCAAACGTACCCTGGGAGTGAAGGACAGTGGCACCATTCTTCCGGGACATGGTGGCATGCTAGACCGTTTCGACTCCTCCCTCATGGCAATCCCTGCAGCTGTAATCTATCTCTATACCTTGCAGCTTTTCGGATAAGTTTTTGAGACAACAAAAGTTTTCGATATAAAGAAAAAATCCAAGCTAGATTTGCTCTAACTTGGATTTTTTGTTTTCCATCAATTATTCCATTTCTTCCTTTCTGCGTCTGGCTGAGTTGCTTCAGCAGCCTGTTTAGCACTGTTTCGCCTCCTCTTCAGCCAATCTTTTCGCTTCCTCCGCTTTTTTTCTTGCAGCCTCAGCAGCAGCCTCGGCCTCAGCTCTTTCCTTGGCAAGGCGGAGGAGTCGCTCTCTGCGCTTAACCAACAAGCCATGCATGATGGTTGCTGCTTCGTCAGGAGCCATCTGATTGCCAAGACGTTCGCGCACCACCTGATATTCTGCCAGCATACGTTCTCTACCCTCTTTACCTGGCAACAGCTGATAAAGCTGGTCGGCAATGGCATCTATCTTGAAACGGTCGGCAAACATTTCCTGCACCACTTCCTTATCGGCTATCAGATTAACCAGCGAGATGTACTTGCACGACATGATATGATCAAACGCAAAGCGGACAAGACGAGGCAATGGAGTCTCGTAGCAAACCACCTGAGGCACGTTGAAAAGAGCCGTTTCCAGCGTAGCCGTACCACTCGTTACCAGAGCTGCCGTAGAATGAGAAAGCAACTGATAGGTCTTGTTATGCACCATCTTGACAGGCGTTCCCTTGACAAACTGCTCATAATACTTATCCTCAATGGAAGGCGCACCAGCCAAAACCATCTGAAAATCCTCAAACCGTTCAGCTACCTCAATCATGGCAGGCAGATTATCCTTGATTTCCTGCAACCTGCTACCCGCCAACAAAGCCAGGATTGGTCTATGAATATCAAGCTGATTCTCTGTACAGAACTCCTCAAATGGCTGCTGATATCCGACACGGAATTCATTCACCTCTTGCGCAGTAGGATTACCTACATAATGTATCGGATAGTGATGCTTTTTCTCATAGAAAGGCACCTCGAAAGGCAGGATAGAGAACATCTCGGCAATGTCTCTCCGAATGCTACGGATTCGCCATTCCTTCCAAGCCCATATCTTAGGAGAAATATAATAATAAGCCGGGATATTCGTATTCTTTTTCAAGAACTTAGCGATATTGAGATTAAAGCCGGGATAATCCACCAGGATAACTACATCAGGTTTCCATTTCACGATATCATCCTTACACATCTTCATGTTGGAAAAGATGGTTCCCAGATGCAACAGAACGGGAACGAAGCCCATATAAGCCAGTTCTTTATAATGCTTCACACGAGTACCTCCCTCGGCAGCCATCAAATCGCCTCCGAAGAACCTGAACTCAGCAAATTCATCCACTTTTTTCAGTGAGCGCATCAACCTACTGGCATGCAGATCACCACTCGCCTCACCTACTATCAAATAATACTTCATGATACTTATTTTTTTACTTTGAACTTTGAGATTTGAACATTGAACTTTATGATTAGTTTTCTTGCTATAAATGAAAGGTCATTTTCTAGCAAAAGCACATCATAAAGTTCAATGTTCAATGTTCAAAGTTTTTGATCCAATCATAATCCGTGACATCAATCTTAGTTGGAGTGATGGCTATATATCCATTGTTTACAGCCCACTGATCGGTATCCGTAGCCTCAGGCTCGTCATTACGGTATTCTCCTACCATCCAATAGTAATCATATCCGTGAGGATGCGTACGGTGAACCACCTCATTGATCCATGAGCCATGCGTCATCCGGCAAGCCTTGAAGCCCTTGAAAGGAGGCATGGCTGGAAAATTGACATTCAGACAGGTATACTTAGGCAAGCCTTTCTCCAACACCATTTTAACCACCTTCAGCACGCCATCACGCAAAGGCATTAAGTCAGCATTTTCATCATAGTTGCAACTACTGAAGGCGATGCTTGGAATATGCTGCATGCAACCCTCTTTCGCTACCCCCATCGTGCCGGAATAATGATTGTTGACACTCGAATTATCCCCATGATTAATACCGCCGATAACGAGATCAGGTCTGCGACCATCAAGCAACTGATCCAAAGCCAGTTTCACACAGTCGACCGGTGTTCCGCTACACGACCATACCACCACATCATCGCCCATGTTATGACGTCGCTTGAGACGCAAGGGAGTAGTAGCCGAAAAGGCACAGGCGAATCCGGAACGGGCACTTTCCGGAGCCACAACTAAGAGTTCACACCAGTCCTTCAAGAAGCTGACCAGTGTCTTGATTCCATTGGCATGATAGCCATCATCATTCGAAATTAATACTAACGGTTTCCTATTTTCCATAAAAATATCTTTCTTTTTGGTGCAAAAGTACGAAAAAACCTTTAAAGTAACACAATTCTCACATTATTTTTGTATCTTTGCCGAAAATTTACTAAGAAAATGGGAAAGATAATCGCATTAGCTAATCAAAAAGGCGGTGTCGGTAAGACTACCACCACGATAAATTTGGCTGCATCATTGGCCACTCTCGAGAAGACCGTTCTAGTGGTTGACGCTGACCCACAGGCCAACGCATCCAGTGGATTGGGAGTAGATATCAGCGAGGTTGATTGCTCTATCTATGAGTGCATCATCGACCACACGGATGTCCGTGATGCCATCTACACCACCGACATCAATGGCCTGGATATCATTCCTAGCCATATCGACTTGGTGGGAGCAGAGATAGAAATGCTGAATCTTAAGAATCGCGAGAAGGTTATCAAAAATCTTCTGGAACCTATCCGCGACGAATATGATTTTATACTCATCGATTGTTCCCCATCACTGGGTCTCATCACCGTCAACTCGCTTACAGCAGCTGACAGCGTAATTATCCCTGTGCAATGTGAATATTTCGCTCTTGAAGGAATTAGCAAATTGCTCAACACCATCAAAATCATCAAGAGTAAACTCAATCCGAAATTAGAGATCGAAGGCTTCTTGCTGACGATGTACGACAGCCGTCTTCGCCTTGCCAACCAGATTTACGATGAGGTAAAGCGACATTTCCAGGAGCTGGTATTCAAAACCGTAATCCAGCGCAATGTGAAATTGAGCGAGAGCCCTAGCCACGGTCTGCCTGTCATCCTTTACGATGCAGAAAGCAATGGTGCAAAGAACCATCTGGCATTGGCCAAGGAAATTATCAACAAGAATAGTTAAGATTTGGAAATTGAACCCTTCAAGAAAGTTCAATATTCAAAATTCAAAGTTCAAACTAAAAAATGGCAGTACACAAGAAATATAACAACGGAACAAAAAGCAATGCGCTTGGCCGCGGTCTCGATGCCCTCATATCCACAGAGGGCGTTCGCACCCAAGGCAGCAGCACAATCAATGAAATAGCCATCGATCAGATCGAGGCTAATCCCAACCAGCCACGACGCGAATTTGACGAAGAGGCTTTGCACGAACTGGCAGAAAGCATCAAGGCAATAGGCATCATTCCAGCCCCATACCCTACGCCAAGTTGCAGAAAACCACTTCCAGATTATAGCAGGTGAGCGCCGCTGGAGAGCTTCGCAGTTGGCAGGACTGACCGCCATTCCTGCTTACATCCGCACCATCAGCGATGAGAACGTGATGGAAATGGCGCTCGTAGAGAACATCCAGCGCCAGGACCTCAACGCTATAGAAATCGCCCTGGCATACGAGCATCTCCTGGAGAACGAAGGAATGACACAGGAAAAGATTTCTGAAAGAGTAGGCAAAAGCCGAGCAGCCATTGCCAACTATCTCCGATTACTCAAGTTGCCGGCACAGGTACAGATGGCACTCCAGAAGAAAGAAATAGACATGGGACACTGCAGAGCCTTGCTCGCACTGGACAGTCCGTCTCTACAGATCAAGCTCTTCAAGGAGATTCAGAAAAACGGCTATTCCGTGCGCAAAGTGGAAGAAATGGTACAGCACCTGAAAAACGGTGAAGACATCGAAAGCGGCAAGAAAACGATAGCAGCAAAAGCTCAGTTGCCTGAGGAATTCACTGCCATCAAGAACCGCTTGTCACAGTTTCTTGCAACTAAGGTTCAATTCACCTGCTCGTCAAAGGGAAAAGGAAAAATTAGCATTCCGTTCGCCAATGAAGAAGAACTGGAACGCATCATGAAAGTTTTCGACCAATTGAAACAAGAATAAATGAGATTAGAAAATATCGGTATCACGGCTTTACTGCTGGTTAGCTCTACGCTTTCTTACGCACAGAAAAACAGAGAGAAGACCGATGTCAACGTACCTGCCATCGCCTCTGCCGACTCGGTAAAGATACCTGTCGACTCTGTTCTCACTGCGCAAGACAGCAGCAACCTGGCAAAGCTCAACCAATCGCTCAAACCAGTTAAGAAAAAACGCGACTGGAGCACCTGGCACCCAGAAGCAAAAAGAGCTATGTGGATGGCGCTCGTCTTGCCGGGAGCAGGCCAAATATACAATCGTAAGTATTGGAAACTGCCTATCATATACGGCGGTTTCGTAGGTTGCGCATACGCCATCACCTGGAATAACCAGATGTATCACGACTATTCGCAAGCCTACCTTGACATCATGGACGATGATCCTAACACGCAAAGCTATAACCAGTTCTTGCACTTAGGAGCAACCATTGACGCTTCAAACATCGATCGTTACAAGGAAATATTCCGCAAAAGAAAAGATAAATTCCGCAGATGGAGAGATATGGGAGTATTTGTCATGATTGGTGTATACGCATTCTCTGTCATTGATGCCTATGTAGACGCATCGCTGTCTGAATTTGACATTTCAGACGATTTGACACTTAGAGTGGAGCCTACGGTCATGAACGACAAGCGAACCAACAATCCGTTCAAGTCAGCATCGCTCGGCTTACAATGCTCACTCAAATTTTAGCAAAATGAACAAAATATCTCTTACAACAAAATAATGACGAGAAAATAGAACAGAAAAAAAGAAATGAAGAAGATTATAATCATGGCAGCCGCCTTGCTTTTGGGATTGCAGGGCATGAATGCTCAAACAGAAAACGAAGAAAACGACGACATCATCACCGTAACTGATAAAGACGGAAAATCAGAGGAAATTGAAATTCCAGAAGGAATGGAAGACAACCTCGACAGCCTCTTACATCTTTACAATACACAGACATATCTCATGCCGGATACTTCCTGCAACTATCAGGACATCAATCCCGTATTCGATAAAGAGGTATACGTAGACCGCTTGAAGAGAATGCCTACCATCATTGAAATGCCATACAATGAAGTGGTACAGAAATTCATCGACCGCTACAGCGGTAAGCTGCGCAGATCGGTAAGCTTCATGTTGGGAGCCAGCAATTTCTACATGCCTATCTTTGAGGAAGCGCTTGAAGCATACAATCTTCCACTGGAGTTGAAATATCTCCCTGTCATCGAATCAGCCCTCAATCCTATGGCAATATCACGCGTAGGAGCCACAGGTTTATGGCAGTTTATGTTGCCAACAGGCAAGAGATATGGACTGGAAGTGAACACATTGGTAGATGAGCGCCGCGATCCGGTGAAGGCATCATACGCTGCAGCACACTATCTGAGCGACCTCTACAAGATATTCGACGACTGGAGTCTTGTCATTGCTGCATACAACTGCGGTCCAACCAATGTCAACAAGGCTATCCATCGCGCTAAGGGTAATGCTGATTACTGGAACATCTATCCCTATCTTCCAAAAGAGACTCGTGGATATGTCCCAGCATTCATTGCAGCCAACTACATCATGAACTACTATTGCGACCACAATATCTGCCCAATGGTAACAGAATTGCCAGTAAAGACAGATACCGTACTGGTCAACAAGGATATTCACCTGGAACAGATTGCCCAGGTTCTCAACATCAACATCGAGCATCTCCGCAATCTCAACCCACAGTACCGTCGTGACATCATCAACGGTCTCAATAAGCCAATGGCGCTAAGATTGCCATCTACACTGATTGGTTCTTTCATCGACCAGGAAGATTCCATCTGTGCATACAAGGCAGACGAACTGTTCCTGAAGCGTACATTTGTAGATATAAACGACGCCGAGCCATCAGTCAGCCGCTCACGCAGCAGCTATAGCCGTCGCAGTAGCAGCAGTTCATCCCGCTCTTCACGCAGCAGCCGCAGCAAGAAGGGAAAGAACAAGAAAAAGACAAGAACAAAGAGTGTAACCATCAGAAACGGAGACACCCTTTCAGAAATAGCAGCACGCAATGGAACTACCGTTAAGAAGTTGCGCAAGCTTAACAAAATTAGCGGCAATCATATTCGTGCCGGAAAGAAACTCAAAGTAAAATAATAATTATAGGGAGGGTACATTATGGATGACCAGAACTTGAAAGACCTAGAAAGAGAGCAAGCTGATAATGAATTGATAGGCAATGCCTTTCAACATCTGCTCAACACCTACCTCAGTTCAAGACACAGAAAAAAGGTAGATATTGTAACCAAGGCGTTCAATTTCGCCCGCCAGGCGCACAAAGGGGTGCGCCGATTATCGGGCGAGCCATATATCATGCACCCTATCGCAGTGGCACAGATCGCTTGCGAAGAAATGGGATTGGGCTCTACCAGTATCTGTGCAGCCCTGCTGCATGACGTAGTGGAAGACACAGACTATACGGTAGAAGACATCGCCAATATCTTTGGCACCAAAATAGCCCAGATCGTTGATGGACTCACCAAGATCAGTGGTGGAATCTTCGGCGACAAGGCTTCTGCACAGGCAGAAAACTTCAAGAAACTGCTGCTTACCATGAGCGATGACATCCGCGTTATCCTCATCAAGATTTGCGACCGTCTGCACAATATGCGCACCCTCCAGTCGCAGCCAGCCAACAAGCAGTACAAGATTGCGGGCGAGACCTTATATATATATGCACCACTCGCCAACCGTTTGGGACTGAACAAGATTAAAACCGAGTTGGAAGATCTCAGCTTCAGATACGACCATCCACAGGAATATGCCAACATAGAGCATAAGCTTGCGGATACAGAAGCACAACGAGATATTCTCTTCGATAATTTTACCCATCCTATCCGTGAAGAGCTTGACAAACTGGGTGTAGAATACAAGATCAAGGCACGTGTAAAGAGTCCGTATTCCATCTGGAACAAGATGCAGAACAAGCACGTATCCTTCGATGAAATCTACGATATTCTTGCGGTTCGCATCATCGTGACACCAAAGAACAGAGCCAACGAAGTTAACGAATGCTTCAATGTCTATGTTGCCATCAGCAAGATATACAAGAGTCATCCGGACCGTCTCCGCGACTGGCTCAACCATCCAAAGGCAAACGGCTATCAGGCGCTTCACGTTACCCTGATGAGCAAACTGGGTAGATGGATTGAAGTGCAGATCAGGAGCGACCGCATGGACGAGGTGGCAGAGAAAGGCTTTGCTGCTCACTGGAAGTACAAGGAAGGTGGTGAATATACCGAGGACGAGAACGAATTGAACGACTGGCTGAGCACCATCAAGGAGATTCTGGACGATCCACAACCAGACGCCATGGACTTCCTCGATGCCATCAAGCTGAACCTCTATGCTTCGGAAATCTTCGTATTTACTCCTAAGGGAGAAATCAAGACAATGCCGGCTGGATGTACGGCGCTCGACTTTGCCTTCCAGATACATACCTTCCTGGGAAGCCACTGTATAGGAGCCAAGGTAAACCACAAGCTGGTGCCATTGAGCCACAAGCTGCAAAGTGGAGACCAGATAGAAATCCTCACATCCAAGAGTCAGCATGTACAGCAGGCATGGGTCAATTTTGTCAGCACAGCCAAGGCAAAGAGCAAGATTCAAGCTATCCTGCGCCGCGATTCCAGAGAAATCCAGAAAAAGGGCGAAGGCATTCTCCTGGATTGGCTGAACAAGAACGGCATGGAAATGACAACATCGGTCATCGACCGTCTCTGCGAATACCATAATATCCAGAAGCATGAAACCTTTTTCCAGTCTCTTGGCGACCATTGCATCATTTTGGGCTACAAGGATTTGGATGAGCTCTTAGGAAAAAACAAAAAGCCAAAGCAAACCTCCAGCTGGCGCAACTATATTCCATTCCTTGGCAAAACCAAAGACAAGGAACAAGCTGAAGGAACTGTCAAGCCGCAAGAGTTGTTTATTGTAGGCAAGGATTTCAATAAGAAGAAACCGCTCATCATTACAGAAGAGAACATCAATCAGTTTATCTTCACAGACTGTTGTCATGCCATTCCTGGTGATGATATCATGGGGTACATTGACAACAAGAACCGCATCGAGATACACAAACGCTCATGCTCTGTGGCTGCAAAACTGAAGTCCAGCTACGGCAACCGCATCGTTGATGCAAAATGGGATATGCACAAGAAGCTGCTCTTCGATGCAACCATTGAAATCAAGGGTATCGACCGCAAGGGTATGCTGCTTGATGTGAGCAAGGTTATCAGCGACCAGCTCGGCATCAATATCCATAAGCTCACTATCAGTAGCGACAATGGTATCTTTGATGGTACCATAGAACTCCGCATCCACGATCGTGAGGAGGTAAAGATCATCATGGATCAGCTCAAAAAGATTGAGGACTTGCAGGAAGTACAGAGAATCCGATAATCAGATAGTTAGAAGTTAGGAGTTGGAAGTTTTCACTTCCAGCTTCTAACTTCCATCATATTTAATCATAAACAACAAACTTAAAAACAATGAAAAAATTATTCTTATCATTTTTGATGATGTTGACCCTATTGCCTTTGGCAGCAGCCAACAAGTATGATAATCCCGACACGATTGTAGTATCTCGTGATGGTACCGGCGAATTCCGCACCATCGACGAAGCTATCGAAGTTTGTCGTGCCTTCATGGAATACACCAAGGTAATCTATGTAAAGAAAGGAGTTTATAAGGAAAAGCTCATCATCCCTTCATGGCTCACCAACATCATCATCTGCGGTGAAGACCGTGACCAAACCATCATCACATGGGACGATCATGCCAACATCAAGATGCCTGCAGGTGGACTCGATTCAGAATCTGCAGTAAAGGGCAAACCGATGGGTACATTCCGCACTTATACCCTGAAGGTACAGGGCAGTTACATCACCCTGAAGAACATCACGATTGAGAACAATGCTGCCAAACTGGGACAAGCAGTCTCCCTGCATCTTGAAGGCGATCATATCCTGGTTCAGAACTGCCGTCTGCTGGGCAATCAGGATACCGTTTATACAGGTATAGCCAACAACCGTTCAGCTTTCTACGATTGCTATATTGAGGGAACCACCGATTTCATCTTTGGTCCGGGAAGAGCATGGTTTGAGAATTGTGAGATTCGCAGCAAGGCCAACAGCTACATTACTGCTGCCTCTAGCCCAGCCGGTCAGGAATTTGGCTATGTATTCAACAAGTGCAAACTTACCGCCGAGCCAGGCGTAGACAAGGTTTATCTGGGCAGACCATGGCGCCCTTATGCAGCTACCCTCTTCATGAATTGCGAAATGGGTAGTCACATCCGTCCTGAAGGATGGCACAACTGGGGCAAGCAGAGCAACGAACAGACAGCCCGCTACAGCGAGTACAACAACCATGGTGCTGGTGCAGCAACCAAGGGCAGAGTAGCCTGGAGCCATCAGCTCACCAAGAAAGAAGCAGCTAAAGTTACCATCAAGAATGTCTTCGGTGAAGAAGCGTGGTAACCCTAGCTAATTATAAAGTTCAATGCTCAATGTTCAAAATTCAAAGTACTACACCAGCCCATCGAGCTGCTTTTTGAGTTCCTTGAGCTGATCTCTCACAGATATAAGGGTGTCGAGAACGTCAGATGACTTCTCGGCACCCGCTCTGTTTTGACTCAGATACTTACGTGCCGCAGCAATCTTCAATCCCTTCACCTTAATGAGGTTATAGATCAGCTTTACCTGTTCAATATCCTTCTCGGTATATTGACGAACCTTGTTTCCGGAAACCTTTGGTTTCAGAAAAGGGAACTCCTTCTCCCAATATCTCAAAGAAGATTCATTAACACCTATTTCTTCTGCCACTTCCTTGATTGAATAGTATAATTTTGCTGGTTTATCTGAATTTATAGCCATTTTTTTCCGTCTTTAATTTCAAAAATAATTAATTTAGTTGCAAAATTAAACAATTCTTCTTATCTTTGCAAAGAATTTCGAAAAAAAATAAAGATCAAGACAAAAATAATATGATGACAGCTAATGAAGTGCGCGAATCCTTCAAGAAATTCTTCGAAGGTAAGGGCCACAAAATTGTTCCATCAGCACCTATGGTTATCAAGGATGACCCAACGCTGATGTTTACAAACGCTGGTATGAACCAGTGGAAAGACATCATCCTCGGTACGAAAGACCCAGGCAAGGATGTTCGTCGTGTTGATACTCAAAAATGTCTCCGTGTAAGCGGTAAGCACAACGACCTCGAAGAGGTGGGTCACGATACTTACCACCACACCATGTTCGAGATGCTCGGTAACTGGAGCTTTGGCGACTACTTCAAGGAAGGCGCCATCGATATGGCTTGGGAATACCTGACCGGAGTGTTGAAACTCAACCCTGCCGACCTCTATGTTACCGTATTCGAGGGTAGCAAGGAGGAAGGTCTGGAACGCGACAACGAGGCAGCTGGTTACTGGGCTAAGCACGTGCCAGCCGACCACATCATCAATGGTAACAAGCACGACAACTTCTGGGAGATGGGCGATACAGGTCCTTGCGGTCCTTGCTCAGAGATTCACGTGGATTCACGTACTCCAGAGGAGAAGGCTCAGGTGCCTGGCCGCGAATTGGTGAACAAGGATAACCCACAGGTCATCGAAATCTGGAACATCGTGTTCATGCAGTACAACCGCAAGGCTGATGGTTCTCTCGAACCACTCCCAATGCACGTTATCGATACAGGTATGGGCTTCGAGCGCTTGGTTCGCATGTTGCAGGACAAGCACTCTAACTATGATACAGATATCTTCCAGCCAATCATCAAGGAAATCGAGGCTATCTCTGGCAAGAAGTATGGCTTCACTACTCCTACTGGTGAGAATGGTGAGGGTAAGGATGAGCAGGAGAAGATCGACATCGCTATGCGTGTTTGCGCCGACCACCTCCGTGCCGTAGCCTTCTCTATCGCCGACGGTCAGTTGCCAAGCAATGCCAAGGCTGGTTACGTAATCCGCCGTATCTTGCGCCGTGCCGTACGTTACGCTTACACATTCCTCGGTCAGAAGCAGGCATTCATGTACAAGCTCGTCAATGTTTTGGTAGAGCAGATGGGTGCAGCCTTCCCAGAGTTGCCAGCTCAGCAGGAGCTCATCACCCGTGTGATGAAAGAGGAAGAGGATTCATTCCTCCGCACCTTGGAGAAGGGTATCAACCTCCTCAATGGCGATATGGACGAGCTCAAGGCTCATGGCGAGACTCAGCTTGACGGCGTGAGCGCATTCCGCCTCTTCGATACATACGGTTTCCCTCTCGACCTTACAGAGCTTATCTGCCGTGAGAATGGTTACACAGTAGATGCTGCAGGCTTCGACGAGGAGATGAAGAAGCAGAAAGAGCGTGCCCGCAATGCTGCTGCCGTAGAGAATGGCGACTGGGAGGTTTTGAAGGAAGGCGACCAGAACTTCGTGGGTTACGACTATACAGAATATGAGTGCCACATCCTGCGCTACCGCAAGGTGACTCAGAAGAAGAACTCTTTCTATGAGTTGGTACTCGACAACACTCCATTCTATGGTGAGATGGGTGGACAGGTCGGCGACAAGGGTGTACTCGTTAACGAGGATGAGACCATCCAGGTTATCGACACCAAGCGCGAGAACAACCAGAGCATCCACATCGTAAAGGAGTTGCCAAAGGATGTAAACGCTGATTTCATGGCTTGCGTTGATATCGAAAGCCGCGAGGGAAGCGCTGCCAACCATACAGCTACCCACTTGCTCGACTACTGCCTGAAGCAGGTTTTGGGCGAGCACGTAGAGCAGAAGGGTTCTTATGTAGATAAGGACACCTTACGTTTCGACTTCTCTCACTTCCAGAAGGTAACTGATGAGGAGCTCCGCAAGGTAGAGCACATGGTAAACGAGATGATCCGTGCCGACTACGCACTGGATGAGCACCGCGATACTCCTATTGAGGAGGCTAAGGAGCTTGGCGCTATCGCCCTCTTCGGCGAGAAGTATGGCGACAAGGTTCGTGTGGTTCGCTTCGGTCCATCTGCTGAGTTCTGTGGTGGTATTCACGCCAAGAGCACCGGCAAGATTGGTTTCTTCAAGATTATCTCTGAGAGCAGCGTAGCAGCTGGCATCCGCCGTATCGAGGCTTTGACTGGCAAGGCTTGCGAGGAGGCTATCTACGGTTTGCAGGATACCATCGTAGCCTTGAAGGGCTTGTTCAACAACGCCAAGGATCTTGAGGGTGTCATCAGAAAGTACATCGACGAGCACGATGCCTTGAAGAAGGATGTTGAGAAGTTCCAGGCTCAGGCTGTAGAGCGTGCCAAGGACAAGCTTGTAGAGAATGCAAGAGAAATCAACGGTGTGAAGGTTGTTACAGCCGTATTGCCAATGGAGCCAGCAGCTGCCAAGGATTTGGTATTCAAGGTTCGCGAGGCATTGCCAGAGAACATGATTTGCGTGGTAGGTTCTGTTTATAACGACAAGCCTATGCTCAGCGTGATGTTCAGCGACGATATGGTAAAGGATCATGGTTTGAATGCTGGTAAGATGATTCGCGAAGCTGCCAAGTTGATTCAGGGTGGCGGTGGCGGTCAGCCTCACTATGCTCAGGCTGGCGGTAAGAACAAGGACGGCTTGAGCGCTGCAGTAGATAAGGTTGTAGAGTTGGCTCAGCTGTAATCAGCTTCCACAAATGAATATTTGATAGAGTTATCTTAACTCTTATATATAATAAGGTATAAAGGGTTGCAATCCATCTTTTCGAGGATTGCAACCCTTTTTCTATTGACATTAGAGGAGTCTCCATGTTCATAATTATCAATTTATGATAATCATCAAATGATAAAATTCCTTATTTCATTATCATTTTATGATAATCACTTTATGATATTCGGAATAAAAGTTGTATCTTTGCAGAAGATAAGCTGCACTCGGCAATTTGTAAGCAAGCTTACATTGCGCTCGTTTGCATTATCTTTGCAAAGAATTGCAAACGTTGAATATATAATAAGGTATAAATATGGTAATGAAGAATCCTTTTGTAACAAATGGTTACGCCGGTCCGGAATACTTCTGCGACCGTGTGGAAGAAACCCAGCACATCACAGAGATGCTGACCAATGAGAATAACATGGCTCTGATTTCCCCTCGACGCATCGGAAAGACAGAGCTGATTCACCATTGCTTTGCCCAGCCAGTCATCCAAAAGATTATTATACTTTTATCATAGACATCTATTCAACCAATTCCGTCAGCGACCTGGTCAATATGTTCGGCAAAGCCATTATTGATGAACTTCGCCCTAAAGGCAGAAGCGCTTGGGAGAAATTCCTGATAGCACTCTCTTCTCTCCATTCAGAAATCTCTTTCGATATCAACGGGGCTCCAGTTTGGGGAATAGGCATCGGCAACATAGTAAATCCCGAAATTACGCTTGATGAGATATTCTCTTATCTCAACCAAGCCGACAAGCCATGTCTTGTTGCCATCGACGAGTTTCAGCAAATCACCAACTATGCCGACAACCGCATAGAAGCTTTACTCCGTACCTACATTCAGCGTTGCACCAATGCCCACTTCATCTTCTCGGGTTCTCACCGCCATCTGATGGCAGAAATGTTCACATCTCCTGCCCGCCCATTCTATCAGAGCGTGACGCTGATGAACCTGAAGCCTCTGGATGTGGAGAAATACAAGGAGTTTGCCACAGCCAAGTTCGAGGAGCGCAACAAACATCTAGATACTGCCATTATCGGAGAACTCTTCGCCCGTTTCGGTGGTGTCACTTCATACATCCAGCGAGTAATGAATGTCCTCTTCCTCAAGACTCCCGAGCAGGGTACCTGTACTCTGGATATGGTAGATGACGCCATCAACTACAATCTCAACATGGCATCAGACACCTACGAGACCCTTCTGCGCCAGATGCCGGAAAAGCAGCGCAATGTCTTCATCGCCATCTCTGCAGAGGGCGAAGCCAGAAGCGTAAAGAGCGGAGCCTTCGCAAAGAAATATCATCTCCCGTCGCCAAGCTCTGTAAATTCCGCCCTGAAGGGATTGCTGGAGAAGGATTTCATCACCCAGCAGGATGATGCCTACGTGGTATATGACAAGTTCTTCGATTTGTGGCTGAAGAAGTATCTGAAATAGTATAAGGTGATTCCTATATTTTTTGCTACCTTTGCACCCAAATTTAAATATATATTCAATATGGCTATCATAAAGACAGTAGAGGGAAAGACTCCCCGTTGGGGAAAGAATTGTTTTATCGCAGAGAACGCAGTGCTGACCGGCGACTGTATTCTTGGTGATGACTGTAGCATCTGGTATAGTGCGGTATTGCGCTCTGACGTGGATGCCATCAGATGTGGAAACAGAGTGAATGTACAGGATTGCGCCTGCATCCATCAAACCGGTACGATGCCTTGCATTCTGGAGGATGATGTATCTGTGGGACATGGTGCCATCGTCCACGGAGCTACAGTTAGAAAAGGGGCACTCATCGGCATGAATGCCACTGTGCTAGATAAGGCTGATATTGGCGAAGGAGCTATCATTGCTGCAGGTGCTGTGGTTACCCATGGCACTAAAGGTTCCAGCACATGAGATTTGGGCGGGTATTCCAGCCAGGAAAGTAAAGGCCTGTGCTCCCGGCCAAGCCGAGGAGTTTGCCAAGCATTATTCCGGATATATCAAGGACTGGTATCTGAAGGAAGATTGATAGAAAGGTATCTTGGCAAGGAGACTATCATCGTATTAGTAGGTTAACGACGTGTAGTAAAAGCTGCATGATGAAGATGATTCGTGACCGTAAAACAAAAATGCGCCCGCACAATACGGACGCATTTCTGTTTTTATAAAAGCTCTATCTTTCCACCTTGAATATGGCGGCACTTATGCCTGAAGCTTTAATCACATCAGTCTTTCTTCCTGATTTATACACAACCTTTCCTGTGGAAAGAACAGAAACAGACTTACCACCTACGGAGCTGATATTGAGAGAGGCTGCCTTGACACCAGGATTCACGACAACAACATACTTCTCCTCACCCAAAGTACGCTCATATACCATCGGATATTCCTGCCCCTTCTGGTTCAGAAGCTTCCAATCACCCTCATTGTCAAGAGCCTTTGCAGAATGACGCAAAGCGGTCAACTTACGGGTATATGACAACAGAGAATTCTGATCTCCCTGCTGAGCTTCAACGGTCAACTTTCCGTTTTCCGTATCTACAGGAAAGTAAAGCTTATCGGGTGCACTCGTAGAGAATCCGGCATTCTTGCCCTTGGTCCACTGCATCGGAGTACGGGTACCCGAACGCTCATTGCTACCCTCCTTGTTAGGGAGATTCATCTGATACTTCATACCAATCTCATCACCATAATAGATAAACGGAATACCTGGCATGGTGAGGAAGAAGGTCATCGCTACCTTCAGCTGGTCTGGCGTGTTGCGGGTACCGATGTTAGGACGCTGGTAATCGTGGTTGGCAGATGGAACAGCGATGTAGCCGAGATTCTTGGTGGCATTATATGCCTTGGTATAGTTCTCGCTAAATTCCTTAAGCGAACCCTTGCCCTGCTTGTCGAAATAGCAGTTCTGGTAACTCTGCTCCCACTTGCCCCATGGAGTCTTGCGGTCGAAGAACAGAGAGGCATATCCCTTGAGACCGAAATGGATGTAGAAATCGATGTTGAAGCCGGCAGGAATGGCTTGCTGCGGATTAGCCCACTCAGAAATCAAGACGGTCTCTGGATAATACTTATCCTTCCAGGCACGCATCTCCTTCCAGAGCTTGGAAACCTCCTTCTTGTCGGGGTCGTTCTTGATAAGCGATGACGCCATATCTACACGGAAGCCATCCACACCCTTATCAAACCAGAAAGCCATAATGTTACGTATTTCCCTGCGGACAGCCTGTGGTCCTGGAGCATCTACGCCCTGCTCCCAAGGATGATTTGGATCTGGATGAGCAAAACCATAGTTCAAGGCAGGCTGGCACTCGAAGAAATTCTTCTCATAATACTTGGCACGAGGAGCATTAGCCTCCACATATCTGCCTCGGGTACTAGACTCCGGACTTGCCTCCTGATGACGAGCTTCTATTTCTTTCTTCTCACTCTCAGGGATATCATTCATCCAGATATAATAGTCGCTGTAACGCTGGTTAGGATCTTTCTCGGAAGACTCCTTAAACCAGGAACACTTGGTGCTGGAATGTCCTGCCACCAGGTCGAGACAAACCTTGATGCCACGCTTATGGGCCTCATTGACCAAAGTAACCAAATCGGTATTGGTACCGAATCGAGGATCCACCTTGTAGAAATCGATGACATCATAACCACCATCAAACCATCCCGACTCAAAGATTGGATTGAGCCAGAGGGCGTTCACACCCAGAGACTTGATGTAATCCAACTTGGAAGTGATACCCGGCAGATCGCCAATACCGTTGCCATCAGTATCCATATAGGAAGATGGATAAATCTGATAGAAAAGTGCATCACTCAACCAAGCCGGTCCCTTCTTCTGTTCTGCCTGAACAGAAAGTGTGGTTGCCGCCAAAGCAGCAACCAACAGCATTTTATTCATTCTTTTCATAAGCAACATTATTAATTCAAAAAAACTTTCTTTTATAATAACTCAAAATTCTGCATTTTATTGTGCAAGAATGCTAATTGCAAATCCGCCATCTGCAACAGAGTTCAACTTCAAGACAGACTTGCTGGTCACAGTCTTCTTGGTGATGACATAAGCCTGAGAATTGGTCTTGTAGTTGGCATTTTTGCGATTGCAAATTTAATAGTTTTTTTCGAACTTTCCTAACCCCATTAATAGAATAATGGAACGAAAACAACCCTAGAACGCAATAACAGCCTCATTAACAAAAGGTTTTCATAATCTTCCATACCATTGAAAGTGGATGGAATAAACATACAACACTATTTATCAGGCACTTATAAAAATCACAGATGATATTTTTCCACTTTTCCTTTGCAAGCACTTGGTTTATACCTTATTATTTAGTAACTTTGCATCCGCAAATGACAGATACGCATTTTCATAACTCACAATTTAATTTTCATAAGAAATAATATTCACAAGAAACATGAAACACTTCATTCTATCCTGCGCACTGTCGATGGCGGCTATAGCCATCTCCAGCGCACAACAAATAGGTCAGTTGCCCGTCTATCTCGACAACACCAAACCTGTAGAACAACGCATCGACGATGCCATTGTCCGAATGACACTTCAAGAGAAGATTCTCATCATTCATGCACAGAGTAAGTTTTCCTCTGCAGGAGTTCCCCGTTTGGGATTTCCAGACTTCTGGACAGATGACGGTCCTCATGGTGTTCGCCCTGATGTACTGTGGGACGAATGGGAGCAGGCTGGCCAGACCAATGACTCCTGCGTAGCCTTTCCTGCCCTCACCTGCCTGGCAGCATCCTGGAACCCACAGATGAGCAGAATCTATGGAGAAGCATTAGGCGAAGAGGCACTGTATCGGGGAAAAGACATGATTCTAGGTCCTGGCGTGAACATCTATCGCACCTCATTGAACGGACGCAACTTCGAATATATGGGTGAAGATCCTTACCTGGCAAGCATCATGGTTGTACCTTATATCCAAGGATTACTGTCTAAAGGAGTATCAGCCTGCGTAAAGCATTACTGCCTCAATAACGACGAGGAATACCGTCATCAGGTAAACGTCATCGTGAGCGACCGTGCCCTCCATGAAATCTATCTCCCAGCCTTCAAGGCTGCTGTAGAGAAAGGAAAGACTTGGGGAATCATGGGTGCATACAATCTCTACAAGAACGAACACAACTGCCATAACCAGTGGACTCTGAACAAGATTCTGAAGGGCGACTGGAAATATGACGGCGTAGTGGTAAGCGACTGGGGAGGCGCACACGATACCGACCAAGCCGTGAAGAACGGGCTCGACATAGAGTTCGGCACATGGACGAACGGATTGACCATGGGTGCCAGCAATGCCTACGATAATTACTACCTTGCCGTACCATATATAAAAGGTATCCAGGAAGGTAAATACACCACCAAGGAATTGGATGAAAAGGTGCGCCGCGTATTGCGCCTATTCTATCGCACCACCATGAATCCGAACCGTCCTCACGGTTTCCTCTGTTCTGACAGCCACTATGCAGCAGCCAGACAGATTGCCGAAGAAGGCATCGTACTGCTCCAGAACAAGAACCAAGTGCGTCCCATCAATACCCAGAAAGCACAACGTGTTTTGGTAGTAGGAAATTCAGTTGACTTGCAAGTTTGGCTATACGTCCCTCACGCACTGCCACATAACGAGGCGACTGCAGGATGTCTTCATACAGACATAGATAAAGAGAATCTAAATTATACTTTGCAGCATTGGCTATATGCGTCAACAGCAACAAGCATATCAGTAAGAACCATCTATTCTTCATTATTTGTTACGCTTTAAGAATTTGTATATAGGTTTGATTTTTTTTAAAATCATTTTCAACTTTTGGACTTCTTTTCAGAATGCCGATGCAAATATAATCATTTTTTCAGATAACGCCAAAACTTAAGAATAATATTTTACCTTTTCCCACTATTTTACATCCACTTTTTTATCTCGCACATCAAACCATAACCATCTCATTATCAAACAATTTCCTTCATTAGCAGAAAAACTAATCCATATTTTCACCCTTTATCCTATGTGGGCTCCAGTTTTTATTACTTTTGCAAAACAATGTCATTCCTTTTTGCTGTTAAATACCGTTAATACAATAAACTATCTCGGATTTTAGAAGTCCAAATGATGGTTTTGGTAGAAACCATGACTCACTTCGTGTCGAATTAATTCCATTTTAGTGTCATACTTATTGGGTATATAAATTAATAATAAGAATAACAGGAGAAAATCCGATGAAAAATTTTTATGAGAAATTATTTAGAGAAGCTACAACAACTACTTTGCCTGCTGGCATGTGTGCTGATGATTGCGGCTGTCAGTATCCGAAGAGACGGCAAGGTGACCGGATGCTATGTGAATCAGCAACAGACGGTAGCGCCAAAGACAGAGCCAATGGCTGTGCTTGAAGATGGTTCTGTACGATTGAATACTACAGAACTAGGAAAAGACATTGTAGGCTACGGAGGCATAGTGCCATTGGAGATTACCTTGCAGGATGGCAGGGTAAAGAGTATCAGAGCACTTGCCAATTCTGAGACTCCCGATTTCTTTACTGAGGCTTCTGCCCTTCTTACTAAATGGAATGGGCAGACTATAGAAGATGCACAAAAGATGAAGGTGGACGCCGTGTCTGGTGCGACGTTCTCTTCAAAGGCAATCATCGGAAACGTGCAGCGAGGTCTTCAGTATGCAGCCAAGAATCCAGTAAAGACATCAGTATGGTCAGAGTTTGATTTCTCTGCCAAGGCTATAGCCGGACTGATTGTTGTGCTCATGGCAGCCATCGTACCGCTTTTCATTAAGAACAGACGATATAGGATAGCTCAGCAAATTCTGAATGTCATAGTGCTTGGATTCTGGTGCGGTTCTTTTCTGAACTATACATCAATCATCAGCTATATGTCAAATGGCATGAACGTAGTGGCATTGATAGTGCCGGTCATCATGCTAATCACGGCATTCGTATATCCTCTCTTCGGCAAGAAATCATACTATTGTACGCATGTGTGTCCCTTCGGTTCTTTGCAGGAACTTGCAGGAAAATGCGTTGGATATAAAGTCAGAATGAAACCAACGACAGCCAGACGACTGGATATGTTCCGCCAGATTCTCTGGGCCATACTCATGCTATGCTTGTGGACAGGTATATGGTTCGACTGGATTGATTATGAACCCTTCTCTGCCTTTGTATTCCAATCGGCATCATGGGTGGTCATTGCCATTGCCATAACCTTCGTGGCACTCTCAACGGTAATCATGCGACCATACTGTCGCTTTGTCTGTCCTACAGGTTCGCTCTTGAAATACAGTCAATATTCTATTTTAAAGAAAAGAAATAGAAATAAAGAAACAGGAATCTGGAAGGTTTTCATTTCTGCGGTTTCTATCTATTGTAGGTTTTATCTTTGGTATTTATCAGGGATATTATGGAAATCATCCATATTTTTATATAGTAAGTATCTTGATGTGTGTTGTTTTTATTTATCTTGTTATTAAACATAATCGTATAAAAAAAGAAATAGAGGACACACAGGCACTTTTTTTCGTATATGAAGATATTGAAAAACGTAAGGATGATCGCTGGAAAGAATATACAGATACAGGCGAAGAGTTCTTGGTGGAAGATGCCAAACAAGAAGTTGATTTGGATATTTTTGGAAAAGCAAGTTTGTTTCAATATCTTAATTGTGCAAAAACAATGGAGGGAAGAAAATATCTAGCATCACTGTTAAGCTGGAAGCAGCAGGATAGTGAGCAAATAAAACAGCGACAGGAGGCTGTGAAAGAATGTATTTCTTCCACGGATTTATCACTTCGTTTTATGCAACTGTCAAAACTTTTTGAATGGCATGCAGGGAAAAAGAAAAACGTCAGATGGAGCATTTTTATCAGGCAATGGAAACTCATGAATCAATTTTTATGACGAAACTATGGAAAAGAATATGCATATTTATTCTGTATGTTGTGTAGGGATAACCGCTGCTTCTTTTTTCTTTCATCAGCTGCAGGCGTATGCACTTATTCTTTTTATGGGAAGTTTATGTCTTGCGTTTTTATTCTATATGAAAAATAGTGTCAGTGTTATCTTCCACAGGAATGTATGCATCCATTATGCAGGATTATCAGCGCATGCTGGAAGAAATTGAGCATGCAGATGTACAAAGTGCTATTTCATTCAGCAGTTGCAAAAAAGATTGTGCACTAAGCTGATCATGCAATTCTTAAGCTTCAGCATATTTTGCAGATGGTGCAGGTACGTAATAATTTTATTTTACATTTCATTGTAAATGGTTTTTTACTTCTTGATTTTCAATGTGTGTTCGCACTGGAAGATTGGAAAGAGCGCTATGGAAGTCATGTTCGTACATGGCTGTGTGCCATAGGGAAGATGGAAGCAATGGTTTCTTTGGCACAAATTGGTCTAGTGAAAGATACATATTGTGAAGCAAAAGTTATAGAACATGAAACACCGACTTTCTGTTTTGAAAAAATGTATCATCCGCTAATTCAGGAAAAGCGTGCAGTGGCTAACAGTTTTGATGCAGATAATAAAACGTATATTATTACTGGAAGCAATATGTCTGGGAAAACAACCTTTCTTCGTACCATTGGTATCAATATGATTTTGTTTCATGCAGGAGCACCACTTTGTGCAGTATCTGGAAGTGCAACATCCATGAATCTATATACAAGTATGCGCGTGCATGACAATGTAAGTGAAGGAATTAGTACTTTCTATGCAGAAATTCTTCGCATTAAAGATATGATGCTGGCAAGTGAAAAGAAAGAAAAAATGCTGGTGCTGGTAGATGAAATTTTTAAAGGTACAAACAGTGCTGATCGTATCGTATGTGCCAAAACGGCATTGGAAAAACTGCATTTGTCATGGATCATTACCTTTGTATCGACACATGATTTTGAATTGTGCGATATGGATAAAACAATGAATGCAGAAAATTATCATTTCTCTGAATATTATGAAGATGATAAAATTCTATTTGACTATACGTTAAAAGAAGGACGCTGTACAACAACAAATGCCAAACAGCTAATGAAAATGGCGGGTTTTTAAATAGAGGTATAAGACATAAAGAAAACAGGTGAATTTACCTGTTTTCTTTGTTTAACAATGCATATTGCAATGCAATGATCGTTTTCGCATCATCAATTTCTCCATTTTCTAACATCTTCTGGATTTCATCAAAGGAAAACCAAAGGGTCTCGATTTCTTCATCCTCATCCATTGCCTTTGGGTTTTCTACTTTTATCAAGTCATTGCTGTAATATAAATAAATCTTTTCATTACAGAAACCTGGTGTCGAGTACATTTCACAGATAGGGTATAGCTTCTCACTTGTATAGCCGCTTTCTTCTTCCAATTCCCGCAATCCACATGTATAAGGATCTTCTCCTTGTTCCAGCTTACCTGCAGGAATTTCTAAAGACGTTTTTTGAATCGCATAGCGATATTGTTTTACCAGCAAGACCTTATCTTCTTTTATCGCAAGAACGCCAACATCCGCCATGATGATGAATGACATCACGTTCATATATCTTGCCTTTGATTCTACTTCATCTTTACTCATGGTAAAGATAGAACCACGATACACTTCTTTTGAAGATATTTTTTTCTGCATATTTGATCACCAATACCATTATACGAAAAATCAACGTATATGCAAGATATCTTATAAAGGATGTTTCATAATACTTTGTGCCAATGCATTGGCAATCGCATCTTGTCCTTTTTCGGAAGTGATATATGCCACATCTTTATCATCACTGATAAATCCGATTTCTACCAGCATTGCGGGAATATTATTTTCGTCAATGACTAGCAGTGGGTTTTCCTGTGTTGTCTTGATTCCACGATTTTGTGTAAAATTTAACTCCTGCAGGTTTGTTTCCAAAGTCTTCGCCATGTTTGTAGTTAGCTCTTCTTTATCTTTGATATAGATTTCAAAGCCTCTTGCCCCATCATTGTAGTAAGCTCCATAGTTTAAATGCAGGGATATAAAACAATCGGCATTCGCATCTTTTGCAATTTGTACGCGGGATAACAAATCCTGTCGATTATCATTTTCCCATGCTACATCATCACTGGTTCTTGTGTATACGACTTCATAATTGTTCTTTTTTAGTATTTCTCCGGTTTTCATTGTTAAAGACAATGCGATGTCAGCTTCTTTTAAATTTTTTCTGGAAAGAGAACCGCCATCATAACCGCCATGTCCAGCATC
>ENA-OQDC01000483-OQDC01000483.1-human-gut-metagenome-genome-assembly--contig:-NODE-483-length-27944-cov-6.835856_pt1 | contig 27944 bp, 31 predicted proteins | sample MGYA00242770_ERZ504601 | MGnify/ENA primary metagenome ERZ504601 (study PRJEB26092, sample SAMD00036305) | human gut metagenome | host: Homo sapiens | study: EMG produced TPA metagenomics assembly of...
TGGAGGATTCTGATGGCTGCACGCTTTGGTGACATGCTGCTCGAGCAGCGTCGCCGAATGGGCCTTTCCATTCAGCAGGTCGCCAACACCATCAAAATCAGGCCGCAGATCATCGAGTTTTTCGAGAATGGCAATTATGCATCGATGCCTCCGCGCGGCTATGCGCAGGGCATGATTTCGAGCTATGCGCGCTTTTTGGGCCTCAATCCGCGGGAGGTCGTCAACGCTTATTTTGACGATCTGATGGCATATGAGCGCGAGACGTCGCAGCAGGGCGGTCGTTTTCAGGACGCCGCCGGCTACGTCAATTCGCGTTCCTCGGTCGACAACGGCCGCTTCCTGATGGTTCAGGGCGGGCGTTCGACGCGTTATGGCCAGCGCCCTCAGCAGGCTGGCTATGTTACCGAAACGGGCTCGAGCGAGGAGATTCGTTCCCAGCGCGATCGTTTTCGCAGCACGCCGGCGCCCGAGGAGCGCGCACTCCCCGCTGCCCGCGGTGTCGCACGTGACCCTCGTGCCGGCTACGGCGATGGTGGTTATTCCGATCGCGGGTACCGTGGCGTTTCTTTCGGTCGTCCGCGCGGCGGCTATGCAGACGCCGATATTACGCAGGTGACGCCTCGCCTTCGATCTCAGTCGCAGCCTTATAGCCAGCGCTCCTCAGCGCCTCGTTCGGGTCAGCGCAACTACCAGGGTCGCGGCGAGCTCGCCCCCGCCCAGGCCAGCGCAATATGCAGCGCCAGGGTAGCTATCGCGGACGTTCCGACAATAACCGCGGTCGTATGCCCCAAGGCACTGGTCGCGGTGGTTCAAATCGTGGACGCGGCGGTGGGCGTGCCCCCCAGAACAACGGTCTCGATCCTCGTATTGTTTACGCCGGCATCGGTGCCGTGGCGCTGCTGCTGATCGTGCTCATCGTGGTGCTCCTGCGTGGTTGCGGCTCCTCGGTGCCCGAGTCGACGCCCGAGACGCCCGCTGCCACCAAGACAACGACTAAGAAGTCTTCCAAGAAGACCGAATCCGTCGATGAGGATGAAGATACCGATGAGACGACGGACGAGTCGACCGAAACGGATGCCGCCAAGACGACGGCCAAGAAGGAAGAGAACGAGGTCACAAAGGTCAAGATCTCCGTTGCCAAGGGCAAGACTGCTTGGATTGAGGTCAAAGTCGACGGCAAGTCGGTCTATGGCGCCCAGGCGACCGGTCCCTTTGAGCAGGAATACACGCCCGAGTCCTCGATCGAGATCACCACGTCCAAGCCTTCCGATGTCACCGTTACCAAGAACGGCGAAAAGGTCCGCTACGACACAAAGACGTCGGGCGTGGCACGCGTGACGATCACCGTTCCCAAGAAGGAGACGACCGACGCCGAGGACGGCGAGACCACTGACGGTAACGATGATGCTAACAGTGCGGATGGAACCGACGCCCAGTCCACGGACGGCACCGATACCGCCACCGACGGTCAAACGATGACCGATTCCACCGATTATTCGTACGACAGCTACTAAGCCGCTCGTACGCGAAAGGAAACATCATGGCTAAAGATTCCAGCTTCGACGTCGTGTCCGAGGTCAATATGCAGGAGGTCGACAATGCCTTCCAGCAGACCACGCGCGAGATTTCCCAGCGCTATGACCTGAAGGATTCCGGCGCCACGATCGAGCTTTCGAAGGGCGACAAGCTCTTTACGATCAACGCCCCGGCCGACTTTGTCTCCAAGCAGATCATCGATGTCCTGAGCTCCAAGCTCATCAAGCGTGGCATCGATCTTAAGGCTGTGTCCTGGGATGCGCCTCAGGCTGCCTCGGGCGGCACCGTGCGCGTGCTCGGTCACATCGTCGAGGGTATCGACCAGACGACTGCCAAGAAGATCAATAAGGACATTAAGGATCAGAAGCTCAAGGTCAAGGTGACGATTGAGGCCGACAAACTGCGTGTTTCCTCTGCTTCCAAGGATGCGCTGCAGGCCGTGATCCAGTTCCTGCGCGACCAGGACTACGGCCAGCCGCTGCAGTTCACCAACTACCGCTAATTCATTCGAAAGGACCGCTCTCCAACATGGATACTCCGTTGGGCTCCGTACTCTATATCACCCTCGGGTGCGCCAAGAACGAGGTCGATACCGACCGTATGCGTTCGCTGCTGACCGCCGCAGGCTACGAGGAGGCATTCGATCCGCAGGATGCCGATATCGCCATCGTCAATACGTGCTCGTTCCTTGCCTCTGCAACGTCCGAGAGCATCGAGACCACGCTCGAGCTTGCCAACGAGGTGCAGGACGGCGTTCGTTCCTGCCCGATCGTCATGTGCGGCTGCGTGCCGTCACGCTACGGTGACGACCTACCCGACGAGCTGCCCGAGGTCGCGGCCTTTGTGAAGGCCGACGAGGAAGACGGCATCGTGGCGGTCATCGATGACGTGCTGGGTGTTGAGCGCGAGATTGCCGCCTATATTCCGCAGGTCAAGCGCACCGTCGAGGGCGCTGTCGCCTACGTCAAGATCTCTGATGGCTGCAACCGCTTCTGTAGCTTCTGCATGATCCCGTATATCCGCGGTCGTTATCACTCGCGCAATGCCGAGAGCATTATCTCCGAGGTTCGCGACCTGGTCGCCGGTGGTGTGCGCGAGATCGTACTGATCGGTCAGGACACGGGCATCTGGGGTACCGACTTTGCCGATAAGGACCTCGCCGAGGGCGCGCCGCGCAATCTGGCGCAGCTGCTGCAAGCCGTTGCTGAGGCGGTGCGTCCTCATAACGTTTGGGTCCGCGTACTCTACCTGCAGCCCGAGGGCATGACCGACGAGCTTATCGAGACCATTCGCGATACGCCCGAGGTGCTGCCCTATATCGATATCCCCGTGCAGCACTGCGACGCGCGCATCCTCAAGGCCATGCGTCGCTCCGGTTCGCGCCAGGAGCTCGAGGACCTGTTCCGTGACCTGCGCGAGCGCATCCCCGGCATCGTGATTCGCTCCACGGCCATGGTGGGTTTCCCGACCGAGACCGACGACGAGTTCCGCGATCTCATTGACTTTATGGACGCTGTGGGCTTTGACTACACGAGTGTTTTTGCCTACTCGCAGGAGGAGGGCAGCCTGGCCGCCAAGATGGACGGTCAGGTCGATGAAGAAGTCAAGCTTGAGCGCGCCCAGGAGGCTATGGACCTGGCCGAGTCGCTCGGCTTTGCCGCGACTGCCGCGCACGTGGGCGAACGCGCCCAGGTGATCGTCGACGGTATCGAGGAGACCGAGGACGGTGCCGAGCTCATCGGACACGCCTGGTTCCAGGCGCCCGATTCCGACGGTGCGGTGCATCTGGATGCCAGCGAGGCATCTGTGGGCGATATTCTGACGGTCGAGTTTACCGATAGCTTCTGCTACGAGCTTATCGGTCATGTTGTTGAGTAGGAGAGCGTCGTGGCTAACGAGAGCAATAAGGAACTGACGAGTGTTTGGACGCCCGCCAACATCGTGACGTGCGTGCGCATCGTCTTTATTCCGGTGTTCATGATTGTGTCGGCGCTGTCTCACACAAGCGTTGCCGGTACGGATTGGAGCACCTTCGACGGACCGCTCGCCGCCGCCGCCTTTATTCTGTACGTCATCCTGTCGTGCACCGATAAGGTTGATGGCTACCTGGCTCGTTCGCGCAACGAGATCACCGACTTCGGTAAGTTCCTGGATCCCATCGCCGATAAGTTGCTCGTGTTCTCGGCCCTGCTGCTGTTCTTGGACTTTGGTGCGGTGACCGTGTGGTCCGTGTTCATTATCCTGTTCCGTGAGCTTCTGGTGAGCGCCCTTCGCATGGTCGCGAGTGCCGCCGGTGTTGTCGTTGCTGCCGATAAGCTTGGCAAGTACAAGACGGCGACCACGATGGTCTCCATCTGCGGTTACCTGTGCGTCTTTGCGATGACCGGCCTCCAGTTGGGGCCTGCGGAGCTGTTGCTCGGTCTCTATGGCGTCTCACGCTTCCTGTACGCCGTGGCCGTTATCCTGACCGTTATCTCGGGCGCCCAGTACTTCTGGAACTGCCGCAAGATCGTCTTTTCGGTCTAGGTCCTGGTGGGCATGACGGAATCATTTGAGCAAATTACCGCGGACAATGAAGAGCTCGCACGCGATATTGTCGAGCGTGCAAGCGTTCGTGGTGCGACGGTTTCGACGGCTGAATCTCTGACAGCGGGCATGATTGCCTCGACGATTGCCGATATCCCGGGCGCCTCGGCGGTGCTGCGTGGCGGTGCGGTGACGTACTGCGACGAAATTAAGCATCGCGTGCTCGGCGTTGAGCAGGAGACGCTCGACCGCTATACCGCGGTGTCGTATCAGACGGCGCGCGAGATGGCTGCCGGTTCGCTGGAGCTGTACCAGAGCGATATTGCCGTGAGCGCGACGGGCTATGCCGGCCCCGGTGGAGGCACCGAGGACGATCCGGCTGGAACCTTTTATATTGGCTGGGCGTATCGCTCGGCCGATGGGGGAGCGCCGGTCGTGGACTCCATTCGTTGCCACTATGAGGGCGATCGTTCATGCGTCCGTGCCCATGCGGTCGCTGAGGCACTGGGTCGCATTGTCTACGTGCTCGATTCTATGGAATAGACGTGTTTTAAGGGGCCTCCGGGCCCCTTAATTGTGGAGATAGGGGTCTCTGGCGAATTTTCTCTTCGTGCAGGTAGTTGGCGTATTCATGTTTGTCTTGCCTTGTTTGGTTTGCCTGCGGTCAAGTTTTTGGTCAGTGTTTGGTCGGCGTTTGGTTGGGTTTTGGAAAGGTCGGCTGCATATGATTTATCTGAACGGTTGACCACGAACAGCCGTTCGTTTATTATCGATGCAGGTTGTTAAGAGGAGGGCTATTCATGGCCAAGAATTCAGGTCCCGTACGTACCGTTCATGCTCGCACGACGGGTAAAGAGCGCGATGAGATGATCGCCACCACCAAGGCCGAGATCGAGAAGAAATTCGGCCAGGGTTCAATTATGAGGTACGGCGACGGTGGTCCCGAGCTCGAGGTCGAGGCCATTCCCACTGGCGCCCTGGCCCTCGATGCCGCGCTGGGCATCGGCGGCGTGCCGCGCGGCCGTATCGTCGAGATTTACGGCCCCGAGTCCTCCGGTAAGACAACGCTTTCGCTCGAGATTTTGGCAGAGGCCCAGGCTATGGGCGGCGTCGTGGCATTTATTGATGCCGAGCACGCGCTCGATCCCACGTATGCCGCGCGTATCGGCGTGGACATCGATGAGGTCCTCATTTCCCAGCCCGATACGGGCGAGCAGGCGCTCGAGATCGTCGACATGCTCGTTCGCTCTGGCGCCATCGACGCCATTGTCGTCGACTCTGTCGCCGCTTTGACTCCGCGTGCCGAGATCGAGGGCGAGATCGGCGACACTACGGTCGGCCTTCAAGCCCGTCTGATGAGCCAGGCGCTCCGTAAGCTCGCAGGCTCGCTCGCCAAATCTAAAACGACCTGCATCTTCATCAACCAGCTGCGTGAGAAGATCGGCGTCATGTTCGGCAACCCCGAGACCACGACGGGCGGCCGCGCCCTCAAGTTCTTCTCTTCGGTGCGCATCGATATTCGCCGCATCGACAGCATCAAGCTCAAGGACGAGGTTATCGGCAATCGCGTGCGTGCCAAGGTCGTCAAGAACAAGGTGGCCGCTCCGTTCCGCTCGGCCGAGTTTGACATCATGTACGGTACGGGCATCTCTAAGGAGGGCTCGATTCTGGACATGGCCGTCGAGTGCGGTATCTGCAAAAAGATGGGTTCTTGGTTTGCTTACGGTGAGGACAAGCTCGGTAATGGTCGCGAGGCCGCTAAGGCCTTCCTGCGCGAGCACCCCGATTGTGCTGACGAGATCGAGCATAAGGTTCGCCTCGCCTGCGGCCTTGAATTCGATGACGATGCTCCGTCCGAGGTCGAGCTGACCGATCAGCCCGAAACTGAGGAGTTCGATGAGCTTTACGCCATCGATGGCTCCGCGATGCTCGATGACGACGAGTAGCGGTTGCCCTCATGTCGTATACGGTGACCGAGGCCACGGTCGTCTTCCCCGATAAGAAGGCGACCTCCTCGTTCTCGAGTGGGTATGCATCAAAAAAGCCTTGTGCACATATCGACTGCGAGCTCGAGGGTGGTTTTGAACGATCCATCTGGATTCCTGTTCGTGTTGCGCGCCTGTTTCTTAAAAATCGCCCCGAACTTCCCTGCGATTGGGATGAGTTTCGCGAGGCGGTACAGCTCATTGAGCGTAAATGCGCGCTTACCATGGTGACTGAGATGCTGTCGCGCCGCGACCATGCCACGGGCGAAATCCGTGACAAGCTCGCTCGTTACGGATTTCGCCAACCCGCAATTGATTTCGCCGTCCAGCGTGCCACTGAGTTTCGCTTTTTAGATGAGAACCGCTTTTGTTCGTACTTTATCGAGGAGCGCAAACGACGTGGCTGGGGACAGCGCAAGATTGAGACCGAGCTCAAGCGCCGCCATGTCGTGCTCGATGATATCCCCGGCTATCCCGAGGATTATTTTGCCGTGGAGGACGACTTGGCTCGCGCATCGGCTTTACTCGCGAAGCGTCGTGTTCCCGAGACACGTGGATTCGAAAAGCTCGTCCGGTTTTTGATGGGTAAGGGCTTTTCGTACCACATCGCCGCCGATTCCGTTAAGGCGCGTCTCGATGCTGAACATGAGGAATGTGCAGTTTAGACACATGTGGTTTGCGTACCCGCCGTTCACCGCGTTTTAGTCGCCGTACCGGGTCCATTTATTTGACAGTTGTTACGGTTCAACGTACGATAAACACTGTCATTTGCTTTGTGATATGTGCTCATCTTTGATGAGTTTGTTTATATGTTTATCTGTATCCGACCCGCATAAGCTGCGCCCATATTACTCAAATGTCGCGAGCCGTTCGTAAGGACGGTTCGCTTTGTTGTGTAACGAATCCATAAAAAGGGAGTGAGCATGCCTATTATCGCAGCGCTCGTTGGCATCGTTTTGGGTGCCATCGCCGCCATTGCCTACATGCGCACCGCCAAGCAGGGTAGTCTTCACGAGGCCGACGAAAAGATCCAGTCGGCTCACGCACAGGCTGAGTCCCTAATCGGTGATGCAAAGCGTCAGGCCGAGACCCTCAAAAAATGAGGCTCTGCTTGAGGCAAAGGAAGAGATCATCAAGAATAAGCAGGCTGCCGAGGCCGAGGACAAGCAGCGTAAGAGCGAGATTCGTACGCTCGAGAACCGTGTGATGCAGCGCGAGGAGTCCCTCGATCGCCGCAACGATGCCCTCGACAAGCGTGAACATCAGCTGTCCAGCCAGGCTGGCCAGGTCGAGAAGCGCTCCCGTGAGCTTGAGGAGCTTTGCGCCAAGCAGACCTCGGAGCTCGAGCGCATCGCCGACCTGACCCGCGAGGATGCTCACAAGGAACTCCTCGACAAGGTTCGTGGCGAGGTTACCCACGAGGCCGCTACGATCATCCGTGAGTCCGAGCAGCAGGTTCGCGCCGAGTGCCACAAGACCGCTCAGGAGATCTTGTCCCTGGCGATTCAGCGCTGCGCTGCCGACCACACTGCCGAGGTCACCGTTACCTCCGTGCATATTCCGTCTGACGACCTGAAGGGTCGCATCATCGGCCGCGAGGGCCGCAACATCCGCACCTTCGAGCAGGTTTCCGGCGTCAACCTTGTGATCGACGACACGCCTGAGACCGTCGTGCTTTCGAGCTTCGATCCGGTCCGTCGCGAGACCGCCCGCGTCGCCCTTGAGAACCTTATTGCTGACGGCCGCATTCACCCCGCCCGCATCGAGGAGATGTATCACAAGGCCGCCGACTTGGTTCAGCAGCGCGTGCGCGAGGCTGGCGAACAGGCTGCCTTCGATACCGGTATCCACGATCTGCATCCCGAGATCGTTAAGACCCTGGGTGCTCTTCGCTACCGCACCTCGTTTGGTCAGAACGTGCTCCAGCATTCCCTTGAGGTTTCCGACCTGTGCGGCGTGATGGCTTCCGAGCTTGGCCTGGACGTTGTGACTGCAAAGCGTGCCGGCCTGCTGCACGACCTTGGCAAGGCTATCGACCATGACGTTGAGGGTCCGCATGCCGTTATCGGCGCCGAGCTCGCCCGTCGCTATGGCGAGAAGCCCGTTATCGTTCACGCTATCGAGGCTCACCACGCCGACGTCGACCCCAACACGGTGCTCGATGTTCTGGTCCAGGCTGCCGATGCCGTTTCTGCCTCTCGCCCCGGTGCCCGTCGCGAATCGGCCGAGAACTACATCAAGCGTCTTGAGAAGCTCGAGGAGATCGCCAATTCCCATGACGGCGTCGAGCGTACCTATGCCATGCAGGCCGGTCGCGAGGTCCACGTCATGGTTCAGCCGGACAAGATTTCCGATGCTCAGTCCACGGTCTTGGCTCATGACATCGCCCATCAGATCGAGGAAGAGATGGAGTATCCCGGTCAGGTGCGCGTCGTCGTGATTCGCGAGAGCCGCGCTGTCGATATCGCTAAATAACATGAGCGACGCGAACGAGCTCATCTCATTTATCGCGTCGATGTCGGGGGAGGGCAACCTTCGCGTCGAGGAGAACCTTGGCGAGGGGTATGTCCGCCTCCGCGTTTCGGAGGCCGAGCGGCGCCAGGCTAAGCACGACATTCAGCATGTCGAGGACATCGTCATCGAAATGCTCCGTAATGCTCGCGATGCCGGCGCCGACAAGGTCTATCTCGCCACGACCAAGGAAGATGGCGTCCGCACGCTTGTCTTTCTAGATAACGGTTCTGGCGTTCCGCAGGATATGCAAGAGCGAATCTTTGATGCCCGCGTTACCTCCAAGCTCGAGAGCATGAAGATGGACCGTTGGGGCGTTCACGGTCGTGGCATGGCATTGTTTTCGATCAAGCAGAACACCGACGAGGCCCGTGTGGTCACGTCCGGTGTCGATCTTGGTTCAGCCTTCAAGGTGAGCGTTGCGGCTAACCGCCTCAGTGAGCGTGCCGATCAGTCCAGCTGGCCCCAGGCCGTCAAGGATGAGGACGGACGTTATGTCTGTGCTCGCGGTCCGCATAATATTATTCGCGCTGCTTGTGAGTTTGCGCTCGAAGAGTTGCGTGGTTGCGATGTCTATCTTGGTTCTCCGTCTGAGATTGCCGCGACCCTTTATGCTCAGGCGTCAAGCCGGCTCGATACGTCTCGTCTCCTGTTCATTGATGACGAGAGCGAGCTTCCGGTTGTCGATCGTTTAGGCCTTGCTTCTGATGCCGAGGACTTTATCCGTATCTGTTCGGGTTTGGGTCTTGAGATGTCCGAGCGCACGGCCCATCGCATTTTGGTAGGGCAGATTAAGCCCGTTCGCGGTGTGACCGCGCGTCTGCTGCGCGAGCGTGATTCGTCCTCGCGTGCGCCGGCTCCTGTCGATCTCGCGAAGGATCGTCGCGGGCTACGTATTGCCAAGGATGACATTGCACAGTTTTCGCGTGCTGTGGAGCGCGACTTTAATGACCTTGCTGCCCGGTACTATCTCAACCTTTGCGGCGACCCAAAGATTCGTGTTTCGCGTGATCGAATCACCGTGACCTTTGATCTTGCCAAAGAGGAATAGTGCCTTTACCGAGTCCACTCGGTACGATACAGTTATTGCAGTTAAAACGTACTTTTAAATGCAGGAGTTTCTTCATGGATTGCCTGAAGGTATCAAGCAAATCATCGCCCGCGTCCGTTGCCGGCGCCATCGCCGGCATGGTCAAGGATGGTGTACCCGTCAACATCCAGTGTGTCGGCGCTGGTGCCGTCAACCAAGCCATTAAGGCCGTTGCTATCGCGCGCGGTTTTTGATTCCAACCGGTTTTGATATTTCCTGCGCGCCCGTGTTCTCCGACATCCTCATTAACGGGGAGTCGCGCACGGCCATCCGCCTTTCTATCTACGTTCACCAGATCAATCGAGCTGCTATGGATAACGTCGTCATGGATGATGTTAAGCCTGTGGCATAGCTTCTGCTTGCCTCGTTCCGCTCCCCATCGTTAGGACTTATGCACATGGACCAGCGTTCCGTACGCGATATTCTTGCCGGTAAAACCTACTTTATCCGCACCTTTGGCTGCCAGATGAATCAGCACGACTCCGAGCGTGTGAGCGGTCTGCTTGATTCGTATGGCTGCCTCATGGCGCTCGATCCCGCGCATGCCGATATCGTTGTCTTCATGACGTGCTGCGTGCGCGAGGCCGCCGATACTCGCCTGTACGGTCAGTGCAATTCCTGCAAAAGCCTGCCGCCTTCGCCTTCGGGCAAGCGCGTGGTTGCCGTTGGCGGTTGCATCGCGCAGCGCGATGGCGAGGGCCTGCTCACCAACGTCGATAATGTCAATGTCATTTTTGGCACGCATTCCATCGCACATGTGGCCGAGCTCATTGCCGAGGCGTTCCTTGATGGTAAGCGTCATATCCGTGCCAATGAGCATGAGGATACGGACGCCATGAGCATGCCGTGGCATCGCGAGACCCAGTATCACGCTTGGGTGCCCATCATGACAGGCTGCAATAATTTCTGCACCTATTGCATCGTGCCGTATGTGCGTGGTCGCGAAAAGAGCCGCCCCTTCGAGGAGATTGTCGACGAGGTGACCGGTTTGGTACGCCAGGGCGTGCGTGAGATTACGCTGTTGGGCCAAAACGTTAACTCATATGGTCGCGATCTGTTTGGCAAGCCGCGTTTTGCCGATCTGCTGCGTGCCGTGGGCGATACGGGTGTGGAGCGTATCTTCTTTACGTCTTCACATCCCAAGGACCTGCTGCCCGAGACCATCGATGCCATGGCCGAGACGCCTGCCGTTATGCCGCAGCTGCATCTGGCCGTCCAGTCAGGTTCGACGCGGATCCTCAAAGAGATGAATCGCCGTTATACACGCGAGGACTATCTGGGCCTTGTCGATCGCATTCGCAACCGCATGCCCGACATCGCGCTCTCGACCGACATTATCGTTGGCTTCCCGGGTGAGACTGAAGAGGACTTTGAGCAGACGTTCTCACTTGCCGAGACGGTCCGCTATGCTCAGGCCTATACCTTCATCTATTCCAAGCGCGCCGGTACCCCGGCTGCCGAGATTGACGATCCTACGCCGCATGAGGTTATTCTCGAGCGTTTCAACCGCTTGGTTAAGGTTATCGAGACCACGGCATACGAGTATAACCAGGGTGAGCTTCATACTGTGGTTCCGGCGCTCATTGAGGGAACGAGTAAAAAGAACGACGCGGTCCTGCTGGGCAAGAGTCCCAAGAATCAGACTGTGCACGCGCCTATCCCCGAGGGTTACAGCATCGATCAGCTTGTTGGCAAGATCGTTGATGTTGACGTTGACGTTGCCAAGACCTGGTATTTGTCCGGCTCCGTTGTGGGCGAGCCTCGCTAATGGTTGCTCCCGGGGCAGGTCTTTCCGCCGTTGCGATCGTCGGTCCGACGGCGGTTGGTAAGAGCGATGTTGCCGACCGTTTGGCAGCCCGTCTTTCGTCCGAAGTGCTGTCGTGCGACGCGATGCAAATCTATCGCGGCATGGACATCGGTACCGCAAAGATGGCGCCCGATGAGTGTACGGCGCCGCTGCGTCTCGTCGACATTGTAGAGCCGGGTGTGGCATATTCTGCTGCGCTTTATCAGGCTGACGCTCGCGTGCATGTTGAACGTCTCCTTGGTTCGGGTTGCCTGCCGGTTTTTTGCGGAGGTACGGGGCTATATCTCAAGGCCGCCCTTGATGAGATGGACTTTCCCTCGGGTGAACTTGAGGACGATCGTCGTGCGGGCTATCAGGAGCTTGCCGAGCGTATTGGCGAGGAAGAACTGCATGCCCTGCTTGCCGAGCGTGATCCAGAATCAGCTGCTGTTATTCATCCCCATAACGTGCGGCGTGTGATTCGCGCGCTCGAAATGCACGATGATGGGGTTTCCTATGCGCAGCAAAAGTCGCAGTTTAGTGTTCCGCGCGAGCATTATCATGCGTTATGGTTTGGCCTGACGCGAAATCGCGAGGTGCTCTATGAACGCATTAACCTGCGCGTCGATCTGATGTTTGAGCAGGGTCTTGTCGACGAGGTCCGCGGTCTTATGGACCAGGGGCTGGGAGATGCCCTGACGTCGATGCAGGCAATTGGCTATAAAGAGATCATCGATGCTTTCAATGGCGTGATGAGCATGGATGAGGCTCGCGAACTCATTAAGATGCGTTCGCGTCGTTATGCCAAGCGTCAGCTTTCGTGGTTTAAGCGCGATGACCGTATCGTGTGGTTTGATATGGATGAATGTACGATCGATGGGGTCGTTGAGGATATCCTGCATCGTATTGAGGCTGCCTAATGGCCCGTTTCCCCCTTGTTCCCACGGCACCCGAGCCCGAGCGTGCCATTTTAGTTGGTGTTGAGTGGCGCGACAATGCATGGCCACTCGATCGATCGCTCGATGAGCTGGAACGCCTTGCCCACACGGCTGGTGCCCAGTGCGTGGCACGCTTGTCGCAGCGTTTGGTAAAGCCGTATCCTAAATCGTTTATCGGTTCCGGTAAGGTTGAAGAGCTGTGCGGCCTGGTGCATCGCATGGATGCCGATGTCGTTATTTTTGACGACGACCTGACCCCCTCGCAGCAATCCTATTTGGAGAAAGCCGTGGGCGAGCCGGTAAAGATTATCGATCGTACAGCACTGATCCTGGATATCTTTGGCCTGCATGCTCAGACGCGTGAGGGACGCCTGCAGGTACAGCTGGCACAGCTTCAATATTTGTTGCCTCGCCTGCGTGGCATGTGGAGCCATCTCGCCAAGGAGCAGACGCGCGGCGGCATCGGCTCACGTTTTGGTCAGGGCGAAAGTCAGCTCGAGGTCGACCGTCGCCTCATTCGTAATAAGATCGCTGCGCTTCGTCGTGAGCTCAAGCAGGTTGAACAGCGTCGTGATGTTCAATCCAAGAGTCGCATTGAGTCACCGGCGTTTCGCGTCGCGTTAGCCGGTTATACCAATGCCGGTAAATCGACGTTACTCAATCGTCTGACCGGCTCTACGGTACTTTCGCGGGACAAGCTGTTTGCTACGCTCGACCCGACGACGCGTTCGTATCGTCTGCCCGGCGGTCGCGGCATGACGATTACCGATACCGTCGGCTTTATTCAAAAGCTGCCCCATGGTCTGGTCGATGCCTTTAAATCGACGCTGTCCGAGGTTTTGGGCGCCGATCTAATTCTCAAAGTCGTAGATGCGTCTGACGAGGACTATGAGCGGCAGCTGGAGGCTGTCGACCGCGTGCTTGATGAGATCGGCGCCGGAGAGCGTTTAACGCTGACCGTATTCAATAAAATCGATCTTCTCGATAGCGTCGATCGATTGAGTTTCCGTCGTCGCTATCCGGAGGCCGTTCTGTTCTCGGCCCAAACGGGCGAGGGGCTCGACGATCTCGTCGACCGGATTGCTCGCGAGGCAGCTGCCACCGATGTGTTGCTCTCCGCTGATATCCCGTATCGTGAGGGCGCTCTCATCACGCTGGTGCATGAGCAGGGAACCCTTCTGCATGAGGAATATCTCGAGGACGGCGTTCGCATTGTGGCGAAGTTGCCGGCTCGTATTGCACCGCTGCTCGAGCGTTATCGCACCGAGTAGACGAGCTCCAAAATGCCCAGAATGATGGGCTGATGCAGCAGATAAAAGAGGAGAGCGTGACGTCCAAGGCTGGCGAGCGCCGGCAGGGGGTTGGCGTAGGCCCAGCTAGGGACGGTCTTATCGATTCCCTGCGCTATGTGTGCGGCGAAGTATCCTGCAAGATACATAAAGATAAACGGGATGATGGGGTAGTAATCACCTGAGATAAACCCAGGGCTCGGAAATCCCAGCCACGCCAGGTAGGGGACAGGGTAGATCGTTTTGGGGATGCTCCAGGTGATTACGAACAACATAAGGCATAGGGGCATGCCCCATCTCGCCGTTATCTTCTTAAGGACGGGATCGGTCAACGCCACGATGCCGGTGCATGCGGCCATGCAGTAGATGATGCCAAAATTAACCGAATCGTCGACTGAGACAAGTGTTGTTGCCAACCAGACAACGAGTGCTGCTAAGGCGTATTTGGCGGCACGTTTGATATTGTTGCGCGAAAGGGTGCACATCCAACCGGCGATAAACAAAAATACCCAGCTGATGCTGGCGCGCCAGATGTCTTGAAAGGCTGACTGGGTAAACCAGGGCATATCCCAGCCGTACAGGTAGGCGAGATCATAGCAAGCGTGAAAACCTGCCATAGAAATCATCGTAAACCCGCGGACGGTATCAAATATGGTGATGCGTTTTTGCATTACGAGAACCGGCGCATCAAGCCGACGACTTTGCCCAGGATAACGGGATTCGTTGCATAGATAGGTTCCATGGTGTCGTTCTCGGGCTGCAAGCGCACACGCCCCTGCTCCTTGTAGAACGTCTTGACGGTCGCCGAACCATCAATCATGGCCACGACAATTTCGCCGTTCATGGCACTCTTTTGTTCACGGACGATGATGTAATCGCCATTGAAGATGCCGACATTGATCATTGAGCTCCCATGCACCTCAAGGATAAAGGAACCCTGATCAGTGGCGATTTCGGTCGGGATAGTAAACGTGTCTTCGATATTCTGCTCGGCCAGAATGGGAATCCCAGCCGCGACGCGACCAACGAGCGGTAGCGAGACCGTTCCGCGAGGTGCGGTGGGCTCGTCAGATTTAGAAATTGAGACAGAGGAACCATCCTCGTTAAAGAGTTCCAGGGCGCGCGGTTTGGTGGCATCGCGCTTGAGTAGCCCGCGCGCCTCCAGGGCAGAGAGATGGGCGTGCACGGTGCTGGGGGAGGAAAGGCCCACGGCAGAAGCCATCTCGCGCACGCTGGGCGGATAACCCTTCTCCTGCTGATATTCCTTGATGAAGTCGTAAATTTGCTGCTGACGCTTGGTAATTTTGCGAGCCATCAGGGCATCCTCTCTACCCATGTCAAACAAATGTTCGAATTTTGCTTGACAGGAACAACTGTTCGAAGATAATAATAACCGAACATTCGTTCTCGCGCTAGACATTTTTGTCCGCGCGGCTTGATAAAACTGTTCTCAGCAAAACACGCGAGAGGAGAACATGATGAACGTAACGAATATGGTCCAGGGAAACCTCGCCCTTAAGCTCGAGACGCCTGCAGAACCCACTTTTACGGTTGTTCAGGGTGGCCGCTCCGGCTTTCAGCCTTTGACCGTAAAGCCTGCGCGCAATCAGCAGGCTGTAGTCGCGCCGGCCCGCGTTGCCCTGAAGGTTCCGACGATTGTCGCCGTCGCCGTTGCGCTTACGCTCTTCTTTGTCCTCGCTATGTCGGTCTTTAGCACTCGTCACGCCGCGTATGCCGAGTCCGTTTCCAACATTACCTACGAGACCATTCGCGTTCAGCCTGGCGATTCTCTTTGGTCGATTGCCGAAGAATATCCAATCGAAGGCCTTTCCACGCAAGAGACTTCCGACATGATCCGTAGCGTCAATCATCTGGAGCATGGTTCGCTCGCCGCCGGTGCGCATCTTAAGGTTCCTGCTCGTTCGTAATCATTATCGCGCTGCGCATGGTACCCTTGTTATCGTTTAAGAGGAGGTACCATGCGCTGTCCCAAATGCGGCAAGGCACATACCCGCGTCGTTGATTCCCGTATGCAGGAGTCAAATAACACCATTAAGCGCCGTCGCGAATGTTGCTCGTGTAACTACCGCTTTACAACGTTTGAGCGATGCGAGGACCCTATCGAGGTCATTAAGTCAGATGGAACTAAGCAGCGGTTCGATCGCAATAAGCTTCTTGTCGGCTTGATGCGCGCCACCATCAAGCGCGATATCGACACTAAGAAGCTCAATGAGATTATCGATGACATCGAGGTCGAGCTGCGCTCTCGCACACTGACGGCCGTCACGTCCCATGAGTTGGGTGACATGGTGCTCAAGCGCTTGGCCAAGATCGACAAGGTGGCGTACATCCGCTTTGCCTCGGTCTACCGCGATTTCAAAGACGTCGATGAGTTTCTGCAAGAGCTCGACAAGCTAAGGTGATTCCATGTCCAACATTACCGTCAACATAAAGCGTCTCGATCCCACCGTCGAGCTTCCCAAATACGCCCATCCCACCGATGCCGGCTTGGATTTGCGCTCCAATGAGGACTGCGTCCTGAAGCCCTTCGAACGCCGTCTGGTCTCTACGGGGCTGGCCATCGCCCTGCCCGATGGCTACGCCGGCTTCGTTCAGCCCCGCAGCGGCTTGGCCATCAAGCAGGGCCTGTCTATAGTCAACACGCCGGGCCTCATCGACGCCCACTACCGAGGAGAACTCAAGGTTATCCTCATCAACCTGGATCCCTCCATTAACATTCAAATCAATAAAGGCGACCGCATAGCCCAACTCGTCATCCAAGAAGTCCCCACGGTCAACCTCATAGAAGTAGAAGAACTAGACAAAACCGACCGAGGCAACGGAGGCTTCGGCTCCAGCGGCATCGCCTAGGGCGCTCGTATCCCTCCCGCCCGGGGCTTACCTATATCATTCCATGCTCAAACATTCTCGCTTCGCTTCGCTCGCTGCGAAACTGCGCGTGGAACGATATGTGAGAGAGGCGGGCGGGCGGCTACTCGCTTGAAAAAATATTTACATTCTAGTAAGCCAATGCGACAAAGGAACAATCCCTTTGTCGCATTGGCTTACTGTATTTAGATTTTCCGGTTTCGCCTTTGAAGGTTCTAGTGGTGGGGAATCTGGTATAGCTGCTAGTACGTAAACGCAGCTTACCTGCGGGAGGCCCCTATATATCGTCCCACGCGCAGTTTCGCAGCGAAGCGAGAATGTTTGAGCATGGGATGATATATAGGGGCCTCCCGCAGGTAAGCGGACATAAAGACGCTAGCGGATATGCGCGGGTTTTCCGCCCCAGTAGAAGCGGCAAAAGGCTCTTTTGCGCTTTTGGGGTTTGCCTACGAGCTCCATGGTTGCGATGGCTATGTCTTCGGCTGCGTGTGGGCGGCGTAGTACTTCGCCGTTGATGAGCAGTGCCTTGAGCGACTCAGGATGATCGTGGAGATGACGCAACGTCACGATGAGCTCTCGTGCGGTGGTGACATGCATGCTGGCGCCCATGCCGGTGAGCATGGTGGTGTTGGCCTTTTCCTGGCCATAGGACTTGCCCAGCAGGATCATCGGCAGGTGTGCGCACAGGCATTCGGTGACGGTGAGTCCGCCCGATTTGAGAATTGCCAGGTCGCAGCCGTGCATAAGCGCTGCCATATCATCGACATAGTCCAGAACCGTGACGTTTTCGAGCTTCATGGCGTCGAAGAGCGTTTTGAGGCGGGTGGCATATTCGGTGTCTTTGCCCGGCAAAAAGACAAAGTGCATGTCTTCGAAGCTGCGTAGGAAGGGGAGGGTGCGGTCCATCTCCGCGCGAAAGCGAACGTACGGTTGAGGCAAGCTGGCACCGGCCATTACCAGCACGACGGTCTTGTCGGTGGGGAGGTTGAACTTAGCTAGCTCTTCCTCGCGATCGTAATCCGTGTCGAATCCGGCGCGAATAGGAATGCCGGTAATGCGAATCTTTGTCTCGAGCACCTTGCGCGGACGCAGCGTTTCGGCCATAAATTCGTTGGCAACACAGAATAAATCGGTGTCCTTGTGGGGCCACCATCCCTCGACTTCGTAGTCGGTCGGTACGCAGATGACCGGATAATCGATACCCGTAATTACGCGGGCGCCCACGGCAACATTGGCTGCTGTGATGTGCGTTGCAACCACGGCTATGGGCCTGCGGCTACGAATATATTCGTTGAAGGCGGGGAACATAATTCGCGACCATGCCGTTCCGCCACCCCAGAGAAGATGTCCCGTAAGCGTATATCGCCAGGTCAGGTCGTAAATGGGGCGCGTGGCTCCCGTAAAAGAAGCCGCGGTCTTATTGCCGTCGAATTTAATACGTCCAAAATCAAGGATATCGAGCACTTCAATCTCAATATCCTCGGGGATGCCATTGGTGCCGCGGATGAGGTCGAATGCCTGCGCTATCGCATTTGCGGCGGCCTTGTGGCCCGAGCCAACGGAGGCGTGCACGATGGTCACGAGAGGTTTTTGTTGAGCCAGGAGCGTGGTTTGCTCCGATTGGGGAGTGCTGTGCGTGAGCAGGGGAGCGTCGTCACTCGTCTGCGCCTGGTCCATCGATAACTCCCCTTCAGCTTTGTAATACGGATTTATCATTGTAGTGCATGAGTGTCACGTTCACGTAAATTTGGGTATGAGCGCAAAGAACGTCAATGTTTCGACGAGAGGATGTTCCATGACTACCGATCAGCCGATCGATGTTGCGATTATCGGTGGCGGCCCCGCGGGCTATGCTGCCGCCATTTATGCTGCGCGTGCCAACCTGACGACGACCGTGATTGAGCAGGGCATGTCGGGAGGGCAGATCGCCACAACCAATGAGGTCGAGAACTATCCGGGTTTCCCGCTCCTGAGTGGCGCCGAACTTGGCGAGCGTTTTCAGCAGCATGCAGAGGGCCTGGGAGCACAGGTTACATGGAGCATGGTTACGGGTATCGATTACGATGCCGATGCAGCGTTGTTTACGGTGCATCACGATATGGGCGATACGCTGGCCTCGAGCGTTATCGCTTGCATGGGTGCCACGCCGCGTCCGGCAGGTTTCGCAGGCGAGGATACGTATCGCGGTCGTGGCGTTTCATATTGCGCAACATGTGACGGCATGTTTTTCCGCGGCAAGCAGGTTTTTGTAATCGGTGGTGGCAATTCGGCATGCGAAGAGGCGCTGTTCCTGTCCGACATTGCCAGCAGTGTGACCATCGTGCTGCGCCGCGACCAGTTTCGTGCGCCCGATGGTGTTGTTCAGAAAGTACTCGCAAAGGACAATATTACAGTTAGGTACCAAACTAGTATTGTGGAGCTATCGGGCGAAGCCATGCCAACGACGATTACCTTTAAGGACAATGCATCTGGCGAGACTCATACCGAGTCATTTGAACCTGGCTCGTTTGGCATCTTTGTCTTTACGGGGATGCTGCCGCATACCGAGCTGGTTGAGCATCTAGTCGATCTGGCTCCTGACGGCGGCATTGTCACCGACGATTCGATGGCCACCCGTACGCCCGGCTTATTCGCAGCCGGCGATATCCGTTCCAAGCGTTTACGCCAGGTTGTGACCGCCGTTTCGGACGGAGCCATAGCAGCAACGAGCGCATACGCGTTTCTCCGTGAATAAGTACGATAATATATCTTATGTAAGGTTGCTATCTTTAAACAAAGTGGTTGGACGATGCATCAATGTGTTGTCCAACCACTTTTACTTGCCGGCTATGTGGTATGCAAAACTAGATAACCTAGAATACAATATAGAAAATGAACGGAGGACCTTTATGAACCACGTTAAACACGTTATTCCGATGTCCGATTCGTCGGTAAGCATTAAGCCCGAGGATATTCAGCCCACGGTGCTGCCCGATGCATTCATTCAGTCCGATATCGTGCGTAAACTCAATACGTTGAGTCTGCCGCGCTATAACCAGTTGCCCAATGTGACACTCTACCGCGACCAGGTCATTGAGTATGTTGCGCTGTGGATGGAGCCGCTGTCCATTTGCGTTGAGCACCCTGTCATTACGCCATCGATGATCAATAACTACGTGAAGGTCGGCCTGGTGCCTGCTCCGGTCAAAAAGCAATATGGCCGCGAGCAGATTGCCCGCCTGATCGCTATCTGCCTCTTTAAGCAGGTGCTACCTATTGCTGCGGTGCAGGCACTCTTTAACATTCAGCGTTTGAGCTACGATGCCCCGACGGCCTTCGATTATGTGGTCGATCAGCTCGAGGCATCGATTCGTTCGGCGTTTTCCGTCGAGCAGGCGCCGGTTCCCGATACGGCGCATCAGGTAACGCGTGAGTCGCTGCTTGTGCGCAGTGCGGTTTCATCCTTCGTTTCGAAAGCGTACCTGATGAGCTATCTAAAGTTTAATGGGTTTAATAGCTAGCCGACGTATAAAACGGGCGGAACAAAGGGCTATCTGCCACTTTGTCCCGCCCGTATTTTTGCTTGGTTGGACGTTATTGGCCCGAAGCCACGCCCATGCCGTAGCCGATAATGAGCCCATACATTTCGGCATAGTATGAATCTAGCCCGTTACAGGGCATGATGATAGTCTTGGAGCCTGGCCAGCGCTCCACAATTCGGCTGGCAAGTGCTTGGGCGCCTGCCTCATTCTCGACATGGTCGATAACGACCTCGCCGCCCGTAAAACCTTCGGCTTCCATGGTGTCGATGATCTTGTTGAGCATCTTCTTTTCGCCACGCGTGTGCCCGACGAGCTCGATTTTACCGGCCTCGCTCGCCGTGCCCAAAATGCGAATATTGAGCTTGTTGGCAATGACGCCGGCTGCCTTAGGAATGCGTCCTGCCTTTGCAAGGTTCTCGTAATTACACAGGCTAAAGAGAATCTTGCTGTTTTGCTCGAGACTGTCGAAGTAAGCGCAGGCGTCCTCAAAGGAAACGTCCGGGTTACTTGCAAGATAACGATCAAACAGCAAGAAGATCAGATCCATCTTGCCGCCTGCTGCCCGCGAATTGACCAGGTGAATCTGACGATTGGGCTCCTCGGCAAGTACCATATCGCGTGCCGTAGCGGCAGCGTTATAGCTTCCAGAGACACCCTCCGAGATTGGCATGCAGATCGTCTTGTCGGCGAGCTTAAAGAGCTCAGCCCACTCCCCCACGCTTGGGCAGGCGCTCGATGATGCGCTGGCTTCCGACTGAATGGCAACATTAAGCTCGTGAACATCGAGCAAAAGGTCGTCGACAAATTCGCGCTCCCCTACTCGAATTTTGAGAGGAGCGAATGCAAAGGTGGTACGGGGTGCAGTCGGTTGCCAATCGCGAAGATTGCAGCTCGAATCTGAGATAAGTGCCCAGCTCATTGAGGGTCCTTTCTAGTTGTTCCCCAACAATTATAGCCATCTTTTTGATTGATTGGACGGCTATCTAGTTTTGAATACTAGATAGCCGTCCTGATTTTATGGCAAACGGTAGGGAAAAAAGAATGGGCCTCGTGACTCAAGATCGCGAGGCCCACGTTCGTTCGCTGCAGTAATAAATTAGTAGCGCACGAAAATGTAATTGTTGTTCATGCCGGCGGCAACGGAGCTGATGATGACGCCCGTTTTGTAGTCGGAAGCATGGATCATCTGACCATTACCGATATAGATGCCTGTATGGTAGGAGTTAACCACAACATCGCCGGGTTGCGGATCGGACACACGGGTCCAACCCATGAAGTCGACCGTGGTGCCCAGACGGCAGTAGCGTCCCGTGAGGCAATAGCTTACAAAACCGGAGCAGTCAAAGCTGTTCGGTCCAATGCCGCCCCAAGAATACGCATAGCCGAGCTTGCTGTGGGCGCGCGAAACAACGGAGCCACCATCAACAGACTGACTCGGTGCTGAAGGCGTGGGAGCCGGAGCGGGCGTGGGGGCAGGCTGCGGTGCGGGAGCCGGCGTGTTGCCGCCCTGGTTGTTGTTATTGTTGGTCTGGCCGCCATTGTTGGTGTTCTCGGTCGTACCGGCGGTGTCGTTGCTCACCGTGGCCTTTTCGGCGGTGCTAGCATTAATGCCAGCCTGCAGCGCAGCGTTGGCCTCGGCCTCGGCAGCGAGCTCGGCCTGCAGCTGCGAATCCAGGGAGTTTACGACGTTCTGGGCTTCAGCCTGCTGGGCATTAAGCTCGTCGACCTTCTTTTGCGTGGTGGCGACGTTCTTCTCCTGCTCGGCCTGCTTATCGGTGAGCTGCTGCTTAAGCTCCTTGACCTCTTGAATGGTCTGAGCTTGCTTATCGGAAACTTTGCCGTAGTAGAACAGACGGTTGAGCATATCGCTCAGATCATCGACACCCGTCAAAACCTGAAGCAGGCTCAGACCGCCGGTTTTGTACTCGCCGGCGACATAGGTCGAGAGCTTGGCCTGACCATCGGCGATCTCCTGCTGCTTTTGCGTGATCTCGCCGGCAGTCTGATCGAGCGCCTGCGTCTGCGTGGCAAGCTCATCGTAAATCTGCTGGGTTTGGGTGCCGATCTGCTCGAGTTTCGTACGAGCAGCGGCAAGGTCGGATGCGGTATCGGCGTAGGCAGGAGCCGCGAGGCCCAAGCCCAAAACACAAGCGAGGGTTGCCGTAGCAGCGCAGCGTGCCATGTTTTTGTGCGTGTTTGCTGTGCGCATGTAGCTTCCTTTCCAGTAACTAAGGGTAACGGCTAGCCTACCGTCACCAGGCTAAAGAGCTCCACATCGTCATCAGACGGCGTGAGCTTCTCGCGCGGGTTGAGAAACGCAAGCTCAAGTATACAACCGTAACCGATAAGCTTTGCGCCCATATCTCGCACCAGTTTACCTGTTGCCTCGACGGTTCCGCCCGTCGCGACCAAGTCGTCCAGAATCAACACGGTATCTTTAGAGCTGATAGCGTCGGCATGGATCTCAATTGAATCGGTGCCGTACTCGAGCTCGTAGCTCTGGCTTACGGTCTCGCGCGGCAGCTTGCCCGGTTTACGTGCGGGAACAAAGCCGGCGCCAAGGGCTACAGCCACCGGTACGCCAACCATAAAGCCGCGAGCCTCGGGACCCACGACCTTGGTGATCCCCATGCCGGCAAAGTGCTCGGCGAGGGCATCGGTCATGGCTTTGAGCGCCTCGGGATTGCCAAAGAGCGGCGTGATGTCTTTAAAGACGACTCCGGGCTCGGGATAGTCGGGGATGTCGACGATTTGAGATTCGAAGTCGTACATTGCATGACCTTTCAATGAGTTGCCGAAATATCAGCAGCGGTTATTTGCCCGCGGTGACGGTGCCGGAGTGCGAAGGGGCGACGACCTTGAGCGGCTTTACGAGAGAATCCTCGTGCGAAGCAGGCGCGGCAGTTTCTTCGTTTTTGGCCTTGGTGGACTCGGAGCGAGCGATTTCCTCATCGAGTGCATCGATGTCGGCGTCCTCGACCACGGCGTTGAGCGACTCAAAAACGCGGTTTTTGAGCAGCGCGGTGTGCACGCCCTCCGTCAGGTCGTGAAGCTTCTTAAACGCACGCTCGAGCTTGGCGTCGCGCTCGTCATCGGAGGTATCCATGCCGAGCATGCTCACGAGCACCTGCTCAAACATCGAGGACTCGCGGTTGGCGGAAGACACGTACTGACGCAGGTTGCGCGGCTCGATATGGAAGCGTGACAGCTCGGAGCAGTAACGGATGATCGGAAAATCGCGACCATCGACGAGCTCACGATTCTGCGGACTCTTGATGATGCGAATAAGGTCGTTCTCGGCGAGCGAGCGGATAAACGAAATCTCGACGCCCAACATATCGGGAATGGTCTCGATGGGATGCAGCTTTTGTTTAGTCTCCTTGGGCTCCGTCTTGAGCGGAACATCGGACAGTAAGCCCACCTCGTAGGCGAGCGTTGACAGGTCCGTAGCGTTTTCCAAGCGCTGCTTAATCACGTTGAGCGGCATGTAGCGGGTCTTCTGCAGGTGCAGAATGACCTCCAGGCGATCAACGTCCTCCTTGGAGTACTGACGGTATCCCTTAGGCGTACGATGAGGGGTAATGAGCCCCTCATCCTCTAGAAATCTAATTTTTGAGTTCGAAAGATCGGGGTATGCGCCTCGAAGAAGGTTGACGACTTGGCCGATACTCAAATAGTTGCGTTCGGCCATGCCCTACTCACCGGTTTCGATGCGCTCCGGCGTGCTCTCGTGGTAGATGAGCGTAAACGTACCGATCTGGACGGATGAACCATCGTGCAGCGGGGCTGCATTGACGATGGCACCGTCGACCCAGGTGCCATTGAGCGAGCCCAAGTCCTCGATGCGAGCCTGGAGCCCCTCACGAATAATGCGCGCGTGGCTGCGCGAAACGGTCATGTCATTGAGGAAGATGCCGTTCGCAGGATCGCGGCCGATGGTGGTCACGTCGTCCTCGAGCTCAAAGGCGGCACCAGTCTGCGGACCCTTGACGATGGACAGAACGGGGGCGGTGATGCGCACGTTGGCCATGAGGTCGGGAACGGTGACGTCGCTTGAAGGCACGCGGAATACGCAGGTAGCGTCAGCAGTCTTATCATTCTGAGGCATATTGTTAACCATGTTGTCCATGACAACCCCTAACTTATCGCGGACGTGCCGCAAATAATGAACCGTACGTAATCATACCCCAACGAATCAGTCTTCGATTTCAGGGTTCAGAAAGTCGATGTCCTCGTCCTCGGGATGCGCGAGAGCCTGTTTAATGGCCACTCCGCCCTTAATGGAATAGATGACAGCCGTGAGCATGGAGAAGATCACGCCGCCGTACACAAAGAAGATGCCGAGGGGCACCGAGCTTCCGTTGAGGCCCGGGAAGGCCGTAAGGGTTGAAGGTAAAAGATGCAGGCCGTCAATAACGGGGAACCCGAGCAGCATGAGCGAGAAGCCGGTCATGAGCAGTGCAGTGGCAATCTTTCCGGGAAAGACGACATCGATGGGGCGACGGTGATAATGACGAACGATAAGCGTGCCGATGCCCAGATAGATGTCGCGGCCAATAATGAGCACGCAGACCCAGATGGGCAGCTCTCCGCGGACCACCAGCCCAAGTACGCCGGTGAACAGCAGCGCACGGTCGCAGATGGGATCCATGACCTTGCCGAGCCACGAGACCGTCTTGGTCATGCGGGCGATCTGACCGTCCATCCAGTCGGTAGAGGCGGCAACGGCGTAGATAACGATGGCGATGACGCGGTTGTTATCCGTCACAAACAGGTACAGAAATACCAGGGTGAGGATCAGGCGCGTAAAGGTGATGAAATTGGAGATCGTAAAGATCTTATTCGACGGGTAATCGGAAGTGCCGATAAGCTCCTTTTTGATCTTCTTTTTGATGCCCACAGGACTCCCCCGCTGGTTAACGACAAAACTTTCGATACTATACCCGTTCCGGCGATGTCTATCCAGCGTAAGCATAGAGAGTCCAGACATATGGAGGATGCTACTGGGTTGTGCGGGATTCTGCATTTGTGTACATCAGCCTCCAAATATGACATTTTTCGGCATCTTTGATGGCTGATGTACACGTTTTGATTCGGTGATTACATCTATCGGGAAAGTTGTTGCCTTAAGCAAATTAATCATGATGTGCGGGTCGAGAAGGGTTGGCGCCAAAAGAGCCCAACGGCCGTTACGGCTTCGTTAGAAACGCGCCCCACCATGGATGGTGAACCCGAAAGGTAAGGCGCGCGGGCACGGTGGCTCGGCCCGCGCGCCCGGAAGAGAAAGGATAAACCCATGGGTTACATGCTCGAGACGCGCGGGCTCACCAAGCGCTTCGGCCGCGGCGACCAGGCGCAGGACGCCGTGGCCGACGTGAGCCTTCATATCCGCGAGGGCGAGGTGTACGGGCTGCTCGGTCCCAACGGCGCCGGCAAGTCGACAACGCTCAAGATGATCTGCGGGATGCTGCGGCCGACGGCCGGGGAGATCCTCTTTGCCGGGCACGCCTGGCGCCGCGAGGACCTCTACGCAATCGGCAGCCTCATCGAGGAGGCGCCGCTCTACCCCAACCTCACCGCGCGCGAGAACCTGCGCGTGCGCACCACGCTGCTGGGCCTTCCCGAGAGCCGCATAGATGAGGTGCTCGCCGCCGTGGACCTCGCGGACACCGGGAAGAAGCGCGCCGGGCGCTTCTCGATGGGCATGCGGCAGCGCCTGGGGCTCGCGCTGGCGCTGATCGCCCGGCCACGCCTGCTCGTGCTCGACGAGCCCACCAACGGCCTCGACCCCATCGGCATCGAGGAGCTGCGCGACCAGATCCGCGGCTTCGCGGCGGCGGGCACGACGGTGATCGTCTCGAGCCACATCCTCTCCGAGGTGCAGCAGATGGCGGACACCATCGGCATCATCTACGGGGGGCGCCTCGCCTACGAGGATGCGCTTCGGCCCGGGCAGGACCTCGAGGAACTCTTCATGAGCGTCTGCCGGGAGGGGCGTCGAGCGCGCGGGGAGGTGGCGGCATGACGGGCGAGAAAGGCGGCCTGCTCGCGGGCCTGCGCGCCGAGGCCCTGAAGTCGCGCCACGCGGCACCGGTTCGCCTGGCCGTGCTCATGGCGCTGCCGATGCCGCTGCTCGGCGCGATGCCCTACCGGGGCGTGCAGATCTTCAGCGCGTGGAACTACTGGTACGCGCTCTTCCTGCCCGTGTCTCTCTCGCTCGTGGTGGCGTGCGTCGCGCGGGCGGACGCGCGCACGCGGATGCGGGGGCTTCTGGGCCTGGGCTTCCCGCTCGGGCGCGCCTGGTGGGCCAAGGCGCTCTGGTGCCTCGCGCTTTGCACGCTCTCGAACCTCGTGGTCTTCGGCATCTACCTCGCGGGATCGGCGTTCTCCTCGCAGGGCCTCACGGCCGCGGGCACGCTCACGATGCTCCTCTGCGCGCTCGCCAACACGGTGACCGCGGCGTGGATGATCCCCGCAGGGCTCTTCCTCACGGCGCGGCTCGGCATGCTCGCGGGCATCTTCTGCCCGCTCGCCGCGCAGCTCGTGGGTGGGTTCGCCTGGTCGCTGATGCCGCTGCCGCAGCTCTTTCCGCCGTCGGCGAGCATGGTCATCCCCACGAGCTTCATCCCCGTGCTGCCGAGCGGCGAGCCGCTCGCGGCGGACATGGCGCTCGGCGGGGCGCTCACGGCGGACGGCATGCTCACGCTGGCGGGCCTTGCGGTCAGTGCGCTCGCGTTCGCCGCGCTCACGGCGGCGGGCGCGGCCTGGTTTGCGCACTCCGAGGAGAGGTGATGGCCATGACACGACTCTCCGATCCGACGCCGCGCATGACTCTCCCGCGGGCCCTGCTTTCCGAGGCCCTGCGCCCTGGCGCGCTCCCCCGCTCTCGGCGGTGCACCTCGCCTGCGGCCTGGCAGCCGGTCTTGCCTGCGGCGAGTACTTCTCCGTAACCCGATGGGACCCGGCGCTGGGCGCGGACGCCTACGCCCAGTTCCTCGGCGCCCTCATGCCGCTCATGTCCGCCATCGTCTGCGGGCTCGCCGTGGACGAGGAGCGCGCTGCCGGGCGCCTCGCCAACCTCACGGCGGTCCCCTCGCGCGGGCGCGCCGTCGCGGCGAAGCTGCTCGCCCTTGCGGCGCTCGGCGCGGGCGCGCTGGCCGTGGCGCTCGGCGTGTTCGGGGCCGTGCTCGCCGTCGCCGGGCGCCTGCCGCTCGGGCCCGCTCCGCTTGCGGCCGCCTGGGCGGGCATCGTGCTGGGCAGCCTGCCCCTCTACGCGCTGGGGCTCGGCGTGGCCCTGCGCCTCGGCCGCAACGCCGCCATCGGCGCCGGCGCGGCGGGGATGCTCCTCGCGTTCTTCTCAGTGGGCGGACTTGCGCACGGCCTCATGACCGGCGAGCTCACCGGCGCTCTGGCGACGCCCCTGAGCTGGGTGCCGCTCGCCTGGCCCGCGCGCCTGGGGTCGCTCGGGGTGGAGGCCTTCATCGACGCCGCACGCGCGGCGGGCCCTCTCCTCACGACTGCGCTCGCTAGCCTCGTTCTCACCCTGGCAGCCGACGCCGTCCTTCTTGCCTGGTTCTGCCGCTTCGAGGACGGGAGGGTAGATGCGTAGGAAGCCGCTCGCCGCCATGTTCGTCCTCCTCTCCGCAGCGCTCGTCCTGGGCGGGAATGCCCTGCTCGACGCCGGCTGGGGGTCGGCGCTGCGCTCGATCGCCGACCGCGTGCTGCCTAACCCTGAGATCGCCATGTTGTTAGCGCTACTGTAAAAACAACCATTTTGACCAACGCTCAACAACCAATCATGCCAACGCAATCCCGCCATTTGCGCCAACGCATTTTCACCATTTCCACCAACGCCGGGGCTTACGCTTCGATC
>ENA-OQDC01000485-OQDC01000485.1-human-gut-metagenome-genome-assembly--contig:-NODE-485-length-27888-cov-4.498793_pt1 | contig 27888 bp, 16 predicted proteins | sample MGYA00242770_ERZ504601 | MGnify/ENA primary metagenome ERZ504601 (study PRJEB26092, sample SAMD00036305) | human gut metagenome | host: Homo sapiens | study: EMG produced TPA metagenomics assembly of...
TAGCCGATGGTGATGGCGGAGCCGATTCTCAGGCCGATGGCGTCGGCGATGTCGCGTCCGACCAGCACCTTGCCGTCGGTCGGCCACGAGCCGTCGACCACCCAGTGATGGTTGAGGTTCTTGACCTGCGCCGCATTCACGCCGGCCATCACGTACGGCGAGGCGTTGACGCGCACGTTCTCGTAGCGGTAGGTGGCGTATTTCGCGGAACCCTTGGCCTTGACCATTTCAGTGGTGTGCTGCACCATCGCCTTGTCGATGCCGGCCTTGCCGTCAGCATTGGTCGATTCGGTGGGCGTGACAATCAGGTTCGCGCCGTACGCACGCATCTCCTCGTTCATCTGCTGCGGCACGGCGAGGCAGATCATCGCCAGACAGAACAGTGTGGCTGCGCCGACCAGCGACGCCACCACAGCCATCACCGCGCGCGAACGCCGACGGAACACGGCGCTGAACAGCATTCTGAAGAACATACCGGTGTTGGTCATCGGTTCCCTCCTTCCACACCTACGTAGATAAACTCAGCGACCATGGAGCACCTCCGCGGGCTTGAGATTCAGAATCGAACGAATCGATGAGGCGGACGCCAGCAGCACGGTGACAGCCAGCAGCACGAACACCAGCACGAACACCATCGGCCGCATCGTAATGCCGGAACCGAACACCACCCGGCCTATCAGCTGGGCCACGCCGGAACCGAGCAGCGCGCCCACAATCGCGCCCAGCAGCGAGATTGCCGCCGTTTCGGCCAGCATCAGGCGGGATACTGCGGCATCGGTGGCACCGAGCGCCTTGAGCAACGCCAGCTCGCCCGACCGTTCGCCGATCGAGGCGACCATCAGGTTGGCCACGGCCACGGCTGCGGCGATCAGGCTCAGCACGGTCATCAGAATCATCACGGCCTGCGTCTTTTGCAGCACATTGCCCTGCAACGCGGCCACCTGACGCACCTGCTTGGCCACCGCGCCCGGAATCACCTCTTCGATCTGATAGGCGATCGAGCTCGGGTAGGCGGTGCAGTACCAGGTCTCCCATTCCTCCTGGCTCAGCGCGGCCGGGTTCGCGGCGGCCTTACGGGCCAGGTCGTTCTCCGGCGTGGTCAGGGCCTTGACCTCGATTTTGTCGACCGAATCGGGCAGGTCGGCGAGTACCTGGGCCGTGGAGGAGGCGATGTAGAGCGAGCCGTTGTCCTCGTCGCCGGAATCGTAGACACCGGTGAGCTTGATTTTCTGCTCGTTCTTCTTGCCTGAGGCGGTGGTTTTGTTGAGGGTGATGGTGTCGCCGGTGGTCACGCCGAGTTCGGAGGCCAGCGTCTTGCCGATCACGCCCTGGTCGGAATCGTCTTTGGGCCACTTGCCGTCCAGCTGCCACCACGAGCGCATGCCTTCCACGCCCACGACGGTAGTCTCGCCGGTGGAGATCTTGAGGTTCTTGTTGAACCACGTGCCGACGACCGGCACGTTGGTACCGTTCACCGTGGCGTGGATGTTGAGCTGCGGCGCGAAGCTGGTGATGTTGAACGACCAGAAGATCGTCTTGATCTTGGCCGCGTCCGACTCCTTCAGAAAAGCGGTCGGGTCGCTGGTGGACGTCGCGCCGCCCGACTCGGTGTTGTACAGGTCGGAAACGACCGCATCCGCCTTGGGCTGCACGGTGATGTTCGAACCGTAGGTGGACAGCTCGGCGTTGAGCTTGTCGCCCACGTCGAACACGACGCCCAGCATCGATACGGACACGGTCGCCGACAGGCATACGGTCAGCGCGATAAGCAGGCGCCGGCGCAGCTGTCGGGTGAACGAGCGAGTAATCATGCGCAGAAAGAACATGATTCTTGTCTCCTGCCTGACTCACCGGAAGTGGGCGCTCAGCGCGTCCAGATCCGTAGTTTGAATGGTGATCTTGCCGTGGCCGGTCTTGTACGGGAATGGTATCGGGTTGCAGCCACCCTTGAAGCCGATGGTCGCCAGGTTGATGGCCACCTCGCACTTCTTGCAGATGATCTTGCCGTCCTTCTCGTAGTAGCCAGCGTCGCCGCAGTTCTCGCAGGCGTCCAGGCCGATGCCGTACGCGCCACCGTTCTTTCGGATGATGATGAAGCGCATGACGGTGCCGTCCTTGGCCTTGTATTCGAAGCGGTGCAGGTGGCCGTCCTCGACCTGGCTGAAGGGGATGGTGGCCACGCCGTCCTTGAGCGAGTAGGCTTCCGGCGGCGAAAGGGTGATGGTCTGATGGGTCGCGGCAACGCCCACGGTCAGGGTTGCTGTGACGCCGATGGCTGCGATAAGGCTCCACACGGCAGCGGCGATGGCGTGGCGGCGGAATACCTTATGCCGGCGCAACGTGGCCTCGTTGGCTCCCGGCACATCATGGGTTTTCATACGGAAACCGGCCACGATGGAGGCCACGGCGGGAATCAGGAACACCAGCGCCTGCGCCATAATCATCGTGGAGTTCTGGTTGATGGACCAAGCCAGCGCCACGAACATCGTATGGTTCATCGGGAAGCCTCGCGCCTGCAGAATCTGGGCAAGACCAGTGAAGTGTTGAATCAGCAGAATCACCATCATGGCCGCGACGGCCACGGTGAACGCCCAGCGCACGGCAGTGGTGCGCATCGTGCGGAAGATGGCGGCCACAATAATGGACATGGCCACGCCAAGCAGGAAACCAAGAGCGCGCAGCAGCATGGCCGAAGTGAATGCGGTCTCCCCTGGTTCCACCCAGATGGTGAGCTGCAGAATCACGTCCGGCAGCGCGTAGAACAGGGTGAGTGCGATGTCGATGGCGGCCACGGCGTTAGCGATGTGCATGAACACCTTGTGCTGCTGCCAATTGGTGGTGATGCGGCGTGCGAACACCACCACGACGATGGTCAGGATGTCGGCAATGATCGCGCACCACAACACCGGGTAGTTGACGAACGTGCGCTGATTGATCACGGCCGAGGCGCGCAGGCCGGCGAATACGATGGCGGCGATCAGACCGACGATCAGGCCGATGAGACGCCAATGCGAGCTTATCGGCTTATCTCGCCCCTCGCCGACCGTGAGCATCACGCTCAGGCTCATCACCAGCAATGCGGGGGCCAAAGTGCCCGGCATCACTGCCACGAATTGTTCAAGCATTCGCGTCCTTTCTCTGTTCACCTTAGGCTCCCCTCTCTGAGGGGAGCTGTCCGCGAAGCGGACTGAGGGGAGTTTTAGACCGTCCTAAGAATTATCTCCCTAAAGCGGCGTAAAGCCCCCTCTGACGAGGGGGCTTTCTGCTTAGTCAATCACCACTGGCGAGGAGTGTAATCCCAGTTGTCGAAGGTGACCTCGATCGGCTCGGTCCAGAAGTGGCCCTTGACGCCGGTCTCCGGGTCAACGTGCAGCATCCAACCCTTGGAGGCCGGGGATTCGATGGAGAGCTTCAGCTGGTAGGTGCCAGCCTTGTCGAGCTTGACGTTGGCGCCGTAGTGCGGGCCATCGGAAGCGTTCATCTGCATGAAGGTACCGGAGGTGGCGGTGCCGCCCTCGACTTCCTTGCCGGTGGACTTATCGATGATGGTGTAGTTCACGGTCAGATCCGGCACGAAGTCGCCCTTGCCGTAGCCGAGCTCGGTGCCCTTCTGGTTGGCATGGATGTCGGCCTCGAGGTGGAAGGAAGCGTCAGCAGCCTTCAGGCCCATGGAAGACGGCTCCATATCGATCGGCTGGAAGTACACAGCGCCCACGGTCAGCGGGCCGGCGTCCTGATCCTGCTCTTCAGCAGTACCGGACGGGCCAACCGGAACCTCTTCGAAACCGGCGCCGGAATCGGAGGAAGAATCGGAGGAAGAGGAGTCGGAAGACTGGGAGGAGGAGTCAGTCTTAGTGTCGGATGCGGAGTTGGTGGAACCGCAGGCAGCCATGGACACGGTCATGGAACCGGCGAGCAGCAGGCCGAGCAGAGCGGCCAGTTTCTTGTTCTTCATCATTGTTATTCCTTTTCTCTATCTCTGGTGAATTAGGATTCACGCTTAGATAATTGCAATTATTCAGTTATGAGATAAGTGCGGCGTGGGCTGGAGGAATTGGCATCGATTCGAGGCCGTGCCGCAAGTCTGTCAGTTGTCTGCAGTTATGGGAGGAAACGGACGAGCTAGACGGGCTACGCCTTCACGGCCGGGACCTCGACAGTAGCCTGCGCCTTCAGCTTGCGCTGCTTGATGAAGCCGACCACGAACAGCGCGATAACCGCAACGGCTGCGATGGCCTGCGCCACTAGGCATTCGACGTACGGGTAGAGGCCAAGCCAATCGTTCGTCGGCACACCGTTCAGGTAGAAGGCGGGCAGCAAGTCGCCCTCGATCAGCGAGTGGACGCCGCCGCCGGCGAACACCACCACCAGCACAGACATCAGAATCGAAGTGACCAGGAAGAACGGACCAATCGGAATCTTCACGGAGGTGAAGCGGAAGAGCAGGAAGATGCCGACAAGCACCACCGCGGCGGTCAGACCACCGATCCACATACCGCGAGTATCGCGGCTCATCGTGTAGATGGACTCGTAGAAGATCACGGTTTCAGCGCCTTCACGGAACACGGCGAGGAAGCTCAGCATAGCCAGCGAGACCACGGTTTTCAACGTCACGTTGTCGGCACTTGCGGCGGCTTCGGCATCAGCCACAGCAGCCTCGGTCTTCTTGCGAATGTAACGGTTCCACGCTTCCACGCTGGACTTGTTCAGCATCCAGTTACTCGTCCACAGCAGCATGCCCATGGCGATCAGTGCGCAGGTGCCTTCCATGATCTCCTGAATCGGGCCGGAGCCGCCGAAGGCGAACACGAAGATCACAGCCACCAAGCCGGCGCCGAGCAGACCGACGAGCACACCCAAGTAAATCCACTTGACGAAGCGCTTGTTATCGGACTTGACCAAGTAGGCGACGATGGCTGCAACCACCAGCAGAGCTTCAAGACCCTCACGGATAAGCACGAGGAACGCCTGGCCGGAGGAGCTGGTGACCAGCTTGGTGAAACCGTCTTCCTTATCGGCGGCACCACCGTCAAGAATGCCGGCGTCCTTGATCAGCATGGCCTTGAGGTCGTCGATCAGCTTCTTGGTGTCTTTCAGGGATGCGCCGGCGTTCATGGACTTGCGGCACATCTTGAACTGGTATTCCACCTGCGAGACGCGGTTGCCGCTGATGGCGTTCATCACGTTCTTTTCGAAGCCGAGCTTCTCGTAATACTGGTAGTACGCGTTGTTCACGAGCGTGGCGCCCTTGGCACCATCACCCTTTTCGTAAGCTTTGTATGCATTGTCGAGAATCGGGGTCATTTCGTTGGCCACGTCGGTCCATGAACGATTGCCCTTGCCCGGGTTCTTCTTTTTCTTGGCGTCGAGCTCCTTGCGCTCTTTGGCCAGCTGCGCCTGCAGCGCTTCGGCGTACGCCTTCGGCTTGGCGAGATCGGCGTTGGTGTCGAGCTGCTGGGCCGTGGCGTCAAGATCGGCGGTCAACGCATCAATCTGCTGAGCCAGTTGATCGTCGTTGCTAGGCGTGTAGGAAAGATTCTGAACGCTTTGGAATGCCTGCTGTTGGGCGAGCTGCTTGTCCGCGCCAATGGTGTCGTGCACGACCGCGGTGAAGTTGGAGGCCACGTAAATCTTGTTGTACGCGCCCATGAAATCGGAGGTGGCGCCAGCGGTGTTGCCATCCTTGTACGTCTTAAGACCGCTGTTCAGCTGCTTGTCCATCGCCTTGGAGACTTCGGCCCAGGTGGCGTAGTCAACGCTGGACGAGCTTGATGAACTGGACGAGCTGGTGCTGCTGTCGGCGAAGGCCATCGGAGCCGTGACTGCAGGAGCCACAGTGGCGATGACCATGGCGAACAGAAATACAATCGCAGCCAGAACTCGCAGCTGCCTCACGCTGGTGTGTTCAACGGACCGAAGAGCAGCCTGGGCGCGACGAACCATGCCTATCCCTCTCTCTGCGCGGCTAAGTAATCAAAAACCAACTACTCAATATAAAGAAAAACTTTTTTGAGGAACAGTCTTGATTTTTTAGGATTTAAGAGGTATTAGGCACTGTTTTTCGATCAATTATTACCGCAGATTGTCTCAATATTCGATATTGTCCCGCTCACAGATGGGAGACTTCCCGAATTATGAACTCCCCGCGACTGGCCACTCCCCATCCCTCATATTGCATGACCAACTGTTTCACCAAGGTTCATAGCCTAAAATCACTATGTTGCATCACGGCAAGAGGCTGGCAATAATTCACGCGATGGCATGCGCATGTTCATTCTGGTTTGCCTCGGGTTTGCTGACTTGCCTTGAGTCGCTTTGATTTGCACTGGTTCATCCCCCGGTGAGATCACCTGTTGCACACGCCGTACGAACGACCTGCACATCAGCGCAGGCACTCATTGGTGGTCCTTGTCCACAAAGCGACACGCCGCAGCCGGCACTGAATGTGCATTTATCCGAAAGCTGTGGTAGCTTATTCGAGTTGCCTACGGAGCTTACTTCTAGCAAGCACTGCAGTGCATGGAGGATTCGCCTAGTGGTCTATGGCGCACGCTTGGAAAGCGTGTTGGTGTAACAGCCTCACGAGTTCGAATCTCGTATCCTCCGCCATCAGGGTTTTGGCTTTTGTCAAAACCCTTTTGTTATCCGCACCCACATGCATATACGCAGCGGTCCAAATATGTGCACAATCGTGCACATTCACTGTTTTTGCAGTGGCGTGGCATGGCACATATTCCGAGACGACCGAATTCCCACAATTTTCGTGCCACAACAGCGCATAAAAACACGAAAATGCGATTACGTGGCACATCCGAATGCCACATGAGCGCAAAATAGCCAATATTGCGCTCATGTGTACAACTTAGAGCACCCGAATACTTCCTCGCACACCCGTCGATTTGCGTAATACGCGATTGCGTGTATTGTTGTGCAAGCCGTTCAACGGCCCTAAGCCGTGCGCACATTATCGCCCCGATAGCTCAGTGGTAGAGCACTTCCTTGGTAAGGAAGAGGTCGTGAGTCCAATTCTCACTCGGGGCTCTCAATCACCACTCGATGCCGTACTCGGCATACATATACATATCGTACTGGTACTCACTGCTGTAGTTCAGGTCGTTCTGATGTGCTTCATGATGGCTGTTATCTGACTGCATAATCATTCCTTTTCCTAGCCTCATCGGTATTACGACCAGATATAGCGAAATCGCGTTACCGAACTATGCGCGTTCAGCGAATCGCAGGTGAACTCATAGCGAACTGTTGCACGCACTCCGCATGCGAGCGCAGACTCATTGACATATACCGTCCGGCACACACTTCATAATGTGCAAGGCCGCGCGCCAGCTATTGAATACCGCCAAACAGCAAAGGAAAGCCTCTCCCACCATGACCTCACACCTTGCCGAAGCAGGACGCACACTGATTCCCCGCAAGGATGATCGGTACGGTCTGCTTTCCCCAGCTCTGGTTATTCTCACGTTTGTCGCCGGACTGGTGGATGCGTTAAGTTACTTGGCACTCGGTCATGTATTTGTGGCCAATGTGACCGGCAACATTGTGTTCCTTGGTTTTGCATTCGCCCACGCGCAGGGCTTCGTCTGGTGGACTTCGGCGCTCACGCTGGCCACGTTCATGATTGGTGCGTTCATCGGCGGACGCATTATTCATTACTTTGGCGCCAACCGCGCGCGCCATCTGCTGGTGTCCACGTCAATCCAGCTGGCTTTTGTGGCAGCTGCGCTCGTCGGCATTTATCTGCTCAATCAGTTTGCGCCTGAACCGTCGATGGGTGGCACTGATGCTTCAGCCATCGCCCGCACGGCACAGCCCAGTCTGAACTTCCCAACTGCTCGGCATATTGATTTGCATATTATTCTGCTGATTGTGCTGCTCGCACCGGCTATGGGCATTCAGAATTCCACTGCTCGTAAGCTTTCGGTGCCAGATTTGCCCACGACTGTGTTGACGATGACGTTAACTGGGATTATCGCTGACACTTCGGCGCATGGTCATGAGCAGTCCAAACTTGGCCGGCGCGCGATTGTAATGCTGGCTTTGGCGCTCGGTGCTTTGACTGGAGCCACGCTGCAGACGCGCGGTCATGAGGACGTTATTTTGATGGTGATGATCGTCTGTCTGATTGCGGTCATTGTGATGATGATCCCCCATGTGCATTCCGATGCCCGCTGGGTGACCGGAAAACACTGATTCATACAAAAACGGCCGGCGCTGGGCATTGCTGACCGGCACCGGCCGAGATGATAAGGAGTGCTCCTTATGTGGTCGCGAACCTTACGGTTTCATGATCACATCTGCTCGCGATTGCGGCGGTAGGCGATTGCGGCGCCGGCACCGGCCAGCAGCAATCCGGCCACAGCAATCGTGACGACATTGGCACCCGTGTTGGAGACGACATTGCCATCACCCTTGGCAGCGGTACGCTTCACCAAGCCGGCAATTGCCTTCTCGAGAGCCTCACGAGCTGCGTCGACCTGCTTCTGCGTGGCGTTGCTGTTGTCGGAGACCTCACGGGCCTTCTTCAGCGCGGCGCGCAGAGCGTTGGCGGAGTCGTCGGTGTAGAGACCCAGGTTGATGGCGGCGGCCTTGTTGATGGTCGCGTTCAGAGCAGCCTTGTCCACCACGCCCGGTTCCGGATTCGGCTTCGGCTCGGTGGCAGCTTCCAGCTTGGAGATGGCGTCCTGAAGAGCGCTCAGTGCGGTATCCACATCCTGCTGGGTGGCGTTCTTGTTGTCGAGCACCTGCTGTGCAGCCTTCAGTGCCTCGGCGAAAGCTTCCCACGAGTTGGTCGTGTAATCGGCCTTCTCGAGCTTGCTTGCCTTGTTCACTGCAGTCTGCAGGTCGGTCTTGTTCACCTCAACCGGGCCTGGGCCAGGCTCCTCACCGGTCTTCTCGAGACCAGCGATAGCGGATTCGAGGTTCGTCAGCGCCAGAGCCACATCGTAAGCGGTGGCCTTATCGTTATCCGCCACGGCCTGTGCAGCTTCGCGGGCCTTGACCAGAGCAGTCCAGCTTTCAGCCGTGTAGTCGGATTCCTTAAGACCGTTAGCCTTGGCGATGGTGTCGTTGAGGTCGGTCTTGTCCGGAGCGACAGTCTCTTCCTCAACCTCGCGGTCCGTGGTCAAACGCAGTTCGGCAGCGGATGCGAACTTGTTGGCCTGGGAGTCGCTCTGGCCTGCGGAAGACAGGACGGTCAAGCGTACGGCGGTCACATTCTCGACGGCGTCGAAGCTGGCCTTCTGCCACATGGTGGTGGTGGAGAACTCAGCATCGGTGACGACATCCTTGGTGGTGCCATCCGCCAGAGTGAGCGTGATCTTGTAGCCCTTGATCTTGCCGTTGGCGTTCATACCTCCGGAGCGCGGCAGGTAGCGCAGGCCGTTGACGGTGGTCGGTTCGTTGAGGTTGAACTGATACCATGCGGTGCCGTTGCCGACTGCGTTCTCGCTCCAGCTGGTGTGCCAGTGGGTGCTGTCGTTGCCATCCTGTGCCAGATCGGCCGGGCCTTCGCTCGGCAGGCCTGCGGTAGGCTCTTCGCTGCCCGTGGCCACGGTGTAGCCACCCAGCTCATCGGAGCCGTCAGCTGCCACGTCGTACTTGTCGCTGCTCTCGTTGCCGGGAGCGGTCTTCATGTACTCGTCGAGGGCCACGAGAATGTCGTATGCCTTGGTGAAGTCCTCAGCGGTTGCGCCATTCTTGTTGATGAGCACGCGAGCCTTGACCAAGGTGTCCTGATACTGCTGCCATGCGGCATCGGAGAGCTCAGCACGCTTGGAATCGTACTTGCCGCGGATTTCCTTGACCTTGTCCTGCGCTTCGGCCTTGGTGCGGGTCTGGGACTCGATGCGCTCGATCTTCAGGTTGTCGAGCACGAAGTCCTTGTATCCGCCGAAGTCCTGTGCATTGCCGGTGGAACCCTGCAGATCAGGTGCGGTTGCGGTCGAGTAAATACCGAACCAGGAATCGCCGTTGACGCCACCGGTCAGCTCGAACTCGGCCTTGCCGGTCTCACCCAGAGCCTTCTTCAGGTTGGTCAGCTTCACGCTGCCGGCAGAGTATTCACCCTGGCCCACAGCGATGGCGTAGATGTCATCGGAACCGGACTGGTAGTCGAAGCTCACCTTGTACTTGGCACCCGCCTCGAACTTCACGTTCTGCGGGATCGTCTGGTAGACCAGCGTGCCCTTCTGGGTCAGGCCGTTAACCTTCACAGACCAAGTGCCATCGAGCACATCGTCCATCTTCTTGACATCCCAACCGGCCTGCGTGAACGGAGCATGCAGCTCGGAGAGGTGGATGCGGTTGTCCTCAACGCCTTCGGAACCGGAGACCACGAACGGCCAGATGCCCTGGGCGTTGTTTTCGAATCCGTTGGTGAGGGACTTCAGCGTGCCGTCCTTCTCATAGGTGATGCCGGAGTACTGGTTCTCCACGATGCGCACATCGTCGAAGTAGGTGTGTGCTCCGTCGGTGCTCTTGTGAGACAGGGTTACCGTGGCATCGCCGTTCTCAGGCGCGGTGAAGAACACGTACATGTTCTGGAAGTAGCTGGAGCCATTTTCCGTATTGCTGTTCGTGTTGTGGCCGTATGCCTTGATGTAGTTCTTGGCGATGGACTTGCCGGTGGAGTTGGTGGCCAGCACCTTGCCGCCGCTGGTTACGGTGACGGATGCATCGCCGGTGGAGCGGTTGTCGACGCCAACATACAGCGCGTACTTCTGGCCAGCCTTGAGATCGGTCAGACGCTGGGAGACATCGACCTTGCCGGTCAGGCGCAGCATGGCGTTGTTGTCGCCTTCAACTTCGGCCTTGCCGGTTCCGGCGACGGTCCAGTTGTCGGTGAGGGTGTTGGAGCCGCCGTTGAAGCCGGCGTCTACCACATGCATGCCTTCGCTCCAGTTGACCTGGATCTGCTTGGCTTCGCCCTTGTACACCACGTACGGGGTTTCGGCATCAGCGGTAAGCGTCACCTTGCCGCCGGAGACGGCAACGGTCTGCTCGTTGGTCTTGCCCTGATCGGTGAGCTGGTACACCTTTACGCTGGAGAGGTTCTTCCAGCTGTCCGGCAGCGTCCAGGCGGTGGTGCCGCCCTTGGTGTTCCAGTGGTAGAGCTTCTGCTCGGAATCCTTGACCAGCTTGCCGGTGGAGGAATCCCACAGCCACGGCAGCAGGTAGGACTCGTCACCAGTGGAGGAACCATCGCCTGCGGAGACAGCACCGGAAGCCACCATCACGCCGTTGAAGGTGATGGTGCGCTGGCGGTAGGCTGCGCTAGAGGTGTCGTTGGAACCACGGGAGACTACTACAACGTTGCCGTTGGAATCCTTCAGGGTAATCTGCTCGTTGCCGTTGTTCGTGTTCGGGTCGGACACGGCAGCGGCATTGCCATTGTCGGCGGTCAGCAGCGGGTTGTTGACCCAGCGGGTCACCTTGAAGTGCTGGATGAACTTAGTGGACACATCATGGGTGTACAGGTTCTTGATGTAGGCGGCATAGTCGTTGCGGCCCTGCCAGCCTTCGAAGTCCTTCATGTTGTAGCCGCCGAGCAGCGGGGCGTTGGCAGCGCCGCCGTATTGCGGGTAGTCGCCAACCCAGCTGTCCTTCTGGTGGTTGCGCAGGAAGCGCATCACTTCGGAGTTCTCGCCCTTGGAGGTGTAGCCGCCGTAGGTCAGATCAGCTGCCCAGTGCTGGAAGGTGGAGTCGTACTCGTTGCCGGAACCCCATTCGGTGGTCATACGCCAGCCGTTGTCGTTGATCATCTTGCTCATCTTGCGGGTTTCCCAAGAATCTTCCGAACCGGAAGAAGTCAGGTTGCCCCACACATCGAGGTAGATGAAGTCCATGTTGTCGCCGACTTCCTTGCTGAGGTCAGCGAAACGGCTTACACGAGAACCGGATGCCAGATCGTAGATGCCGTCGATGCCGACACCCTGATCAAGCCAGTTCCAGCCGTAGCTCAGGCCGCCTGCAGAGTTGCGGCGCACCATGTCCTCGCTGAAGGCCTTGGCTTCCGGATACATTTCGGAGGCGTTGACGTGCACACCGAAGCGAGCGCCATACTTGGAGCCCTCTTCCATCATGGTGTTCATGTCGTCGGCGCCGCCGAGACGCTGGCCGATATCGCCGTAGTCCGGGTGGCCGGAGTCGTGGCCTTCATTGCCGTAGCCCTTGAGCAGCACGGACTGGCCGAGGCCGTCGGTGTTCAAGGCCACCTTCTTGACGTTGTCAAGCGTGGTGAGGAACGGGTTCTGCGCCTGGGAGCCGAAGTTCATGGCGATACGCCATGCCACCAGTTCGGGAACTTCCTCGGACTTGTACGGGTTGTTCATGATGTCGCGGTAGGCGATTGCGCCATCCTGCCAGTTGACGGCACCGTCTTCGTTCTCGTCGCCGGCGATGGCCACGGCCATCTGCGGCAGAGCGGTTTCGGCCACGGTGTACTTCTTGCCCTTGGAATCGGTGACCGTGCGGTGGTAGTACCACGGAGCGCTGGCCAGGCCCAGGGAGGTGGCGTCACCAGTCTGCTGGGTGGTGGCGTAGACACGCGTGTTCTGGCTGCCGCCGCGCACAGGAGCCGCCACATAGGTGCCATCGTGCTCGGAGTTGCTCCACAGGCCGGCACTCAGGCCAGCACCGGAGATGAAGCCGTAGGTGTAGTCGCTATCGGTGACGTTAGTATCTTCGGTCACTGCGAAGTTGGTATCGCCAGGCTTCTGCGTGTTGGAAGACATACGAGCACCAGTGAATTGGGCATTTTCCTGGCTGGAACGCACGGAAACGAGACTCTGGTTCGGGAAGGACAGCGTCTGGATGGCGTTCTCCTCCACACCGTTGCCCTCAGGAATGCCTTCGGACAGGTTGTTCTTGATCTTGGTGACGTTGAGGTGCAGCTGGTTGGCCTTGACCGTGATCTGAACGGTGATCACCGCGTCAATCTTCTTGGCCTCATCCTTGACCTTCAGCGTGTAGGTGGCCTCGGTGTCGGAAACCTTCTTGAAGGTCACGTCGTCATCGCCCAGTTCGATGTTGGTGCCGTTGATTTCAACGGTGCGCACATCCTTGGACTGGCCGTACATCACCTTGCCGTCGGTCATCGTGTACTGCAGCACAGAGGGGAAGTTCTTCTTAATCTGAACTTCCATCTTCTTGGTCTTCAGCGTTTCGGAGGCGACCTGAACGGTTTTGTTCAGGGTGATGGGATCGATGGCAAGATCCGCGCCGGAGACCGTCACCTGCTGGGAGACGTCCTCATAGCCTTCCTTGGCAATCGAAAGCGTGTGTTCGCCTTCTTCAATGTCGGCGAAGGAGAAGGTGCCATCTGCACCGGTCTTCACCTTGGTCTTATCCAAACGCACTGTTGCGCCTTCAATGGCAGCGCCTTCAGCGTCCACAACCTTGCCGGAAACCGCGTGCTTGGCGGCTTCGACAACCTCCGGGAAGTCCTTGATGTACACGTCGGTGACCTGGTTCAGCCCCTTCCAGGAGCCGGCCTTGATGGCAAGCTTGTTGGAGAGGTTCGTCATTGCGGAGTAATCGACATCGAATGCCTTCTGGCCATCCACGGTCAGTGTGGCGACCTTGGCGTCGGTCCAGGAGACCTGAATGTCGTGCTCTTCGTTGGCGCTCGGAGCAGCGATACGAGCACCGCTGTACCAGCTGCCGCTACCGCCACCGGTGTAGGTCTGCCAGAACCAGCCGTCCGAATCGTAGCCGATGAACAGGCCGCTGCCCGGGTCGTTGTAGCCCAGGTAGAAGCCGAAGCGGTTGGCGGAGCCTTCCTGCGGGGATTTGATGGTGGCGTGGAAGGAGCCGGCCTTGGAGAAGTCGTAATCTGTGCCCCATACGGCTACTGCCGGCCAGTTGTTGCTGGAGCTGGGGTTCGCTGCCGCATTACCGTTAGAGGCAGTGGACTTGAGGTGCAGCCAACCGTTTGCCATCTCCAGGATTTCGCCGCCCTGAGCGATGTTGGAATCAATAGTCCAGCCTTCAACCGCATCGGCTTGTGCGGAAGGAGTCTCGGAAGCAGTTGCAGAATCAGAAGTATCGTTGATTTGCTGAATCTGACTTGCCAAAGTCTGCAAGTCAGCATCAGACAGGGGCACTGCGAACGCAGTACCTCCCCCGCTGCCCATGCAGGTTAAGGCTAACGCTGTTGCCAGCGCAGCCGATATAGTCTTCTTCTTTTTCATTAACTATATTTTCCTTAATCTCTTCTTCGAGGTGAAGCAGATGCCTTCTTCATTGAAGAATACGCATTCGCAATTACGATAAGACACTTTACAAGAAGCTATTCTTAATAGCAATCTCAGCAAATACGGAGAATCGCCACATATTTGACATTGAATTACAACGTGAGTGAAATCACAAAACCCAATAAACGACTACGTTGTTAACCTTCACATCTATATTCGCATCATCGCGACACGCGCAGGGAAAAACTGCGCAAAAAAAGTAAGACGAATTTACCTGCATTCGACGCAATCAATGCAGCAGCATTACAGCAGCAAGCCGATTGAGCAAAATAGCAAAAGCCGCCTTGCGCAACCGCAAGACGGCTTTGACGACAATGGTGAGGCTGTGCTCGCTTACTTCTTGGAAGCGTTCACGGCATCCACAGCCTTCTGCAGCGATTGAGTATAAGCCTTGTACCAATCAGCCTGCTCGTTGAGCTTCGCAGTAGCGGACTTGAAGCCGGCAGTGTCGTCAGCTACGCAGCCTTCGTATACCGGCAGTTCCACGCTCAGTTCCTTGTTGAGGGCGTCCAGCGTGGAGGCATCCTTTACATCCTTCTTGGTGAGCGCAGCAGCTTCGGAAGCATCGCCATTGACCAAGTTGTTGTAGTCATTAGTGGCGTTGCGCACATTTTCGGAAGCGGCGGCGCAAGCGGCGACTGCATTGTTGTACTGAGCATCGGAGTAGGCGCGGAAGCCGAACACACCGGCCACGACGATAATGGCCACGACCACCACGGCGATAATGGCGACGGCCGCCTTAGACATGTGCTTCTTCTGAGCGCCTTCATTGCTTGCATTGTTGGCGTTGTTTGCCGGTACAGCCTGCTGCCCAGCGGACATACTTCGATCTCCTTCGTTCTCGTACTTTCATACACACGTATGCGCTCTTAGCGCTCTTATGCGCACTCATATGCAGGGAAGTCGCTTTTCAAGCGGCTACTTCCCTGAAAACAAAAAACCCTCGCATTCCGCGAGGGTCATTGGCTGGGATGCCTGGACTCGAACCAAGAATGGCTGAACCAGAATCAGCTGTGTTGCCAATTACACCACATCCCAATTTGGCTTGGCGTAGCAACTCCAAGGAGTTGTTCGTCGTACCCCCAACCGGATTTGAACCGGTGTTGGCGCCGTGAGAGGGCGTAGTCCTAGACCGCTAGACGATGGGGGCATATTCAGTTTTTCAACCGGCTGCTCGGTGAACCGCGCAACGAGTGATAAATATACGCAAGTATTCACCCTTACGCAACTTACGGCGTGTCGCGCGGAATTTCAACGATTTCAAGTGCTACGCTGCCACTACTGATGAATTTGCATGAACTCTACTGACGGATTATCAGTAAGCACTACTGATGAATTACCATCTAATGCACTGATGAAATTGCAGATGAGGCAATGATCTTTGCCTTGCACATTCATAGCCGGCAAATCAGCCTTCAAGAACCAAATGAGGCGCTTATGTTCCCTTGCGACAGCGAGCGCGTCGCGATGCTTGTAATGCAATGTCACGTCAAAGACCGCCGCCCGGTTACCTATCAACCGTTTCATGGACGCATGAAGGCGAAACCACCTACAAGGCACGTTTCGTGACCTCACTGCACAAACCAGCCATGTTCAACCTCGTACATATTCTCACTGGCATGCGGCGCAGCGGTAAGACTTTCCAGCTGTTCCAGCTCATCACTGAATACAAGAAAAGGTGGGCATCTGCACATGCAGACGCCCACCTTGAGTGTCCTTACAGCTCAGCCGAGCACGGAAGGAACCTTAGCTCACAGGTGCTCGCGCAGGCCCTTCAGGCGAGCGAGGGAAACCGGCTTGCCGACGATCTCCATGGACTCGAACAGCGGCGGGCTCACGCGACGACCAGACATGGCCACACGCACCGGACCGAAAGCGAGGCGCGGCTTGTAGCCGCCCTCCTCAACCAGAGCCTTGTTCAGGGTCTCATGCAGGTTGTCGGTCTTCCAGTCAGCCTCATCCACAGCCTCGAGTGCGGCGATGGCCTTGTCCAGCACCTCGCCGGCAGAATCCTTCAGCTGCTTCTTGGCGTCGTCAGCCGGCTCCAAGTAGCCCTCGGTGGAGAGCAGGGAGCCGACCATGCCGGCAACCTCACCCAGCAGGCGCACGCGCGGCTGAACCAGCGGAGCGGCGGCGGTCAGCACCTCACGCTCACGGTCGGTCAGGGCATCCCAGTTGTCGGCGGAAACCACACCGTCGCGGTGCAGGTACGGCACCGAGCGGCGCAGGAAGTCCTCGGGCTCAAGCATACGGATGTGCTCGGCGTTGATGGAGATGGCCTTGTCGATGTCGAAGCGGGCCGGGTTGGCCTTGACGTCACGCACGTCGAACTTCTCGATCATCTCGTCCATGGAGAACACGTCGCGGTCCGGTGCAATGGACCAGCCGAGCAGGGCCAGGTAGTTGAGCAGGCCCTCGCGGATGAAGCCATTGTCGCGGTGGTTGAACAGGTTGGACTCTGGGTCGCGCTTGGAGAGCTTCTTGTTGCCCTGGCCCATGACGTACGGCATGTGGCCGAACAGCGGCATCTCCTTGGCGATGCCGAGTTCCATAAGGTAACGGTAAAGCACGATCTGGCGCGGGGTGGAGCTCAGGAGGTCCTCGCCGCGCAGCACGACGTTGACTTCCATCATCGCGTCGTCGACCGGGTTGGTCAGCGTGTACAGTGGGTCGCCGTTCGGGCGCACGATCACGTAGTCCGGCACGGAGCCGGCCTTGAACTCGATGGTGCCACGAATCAGATCGTCAAAGGCGATGTCTTCATCAGGCATCTTGATACGTAGCGCAGGCTTGCGGCCCTCGGCGCGGAAGGCGGCCTTCTGTTCATCGGTCAGGTTGCGGTCGTAGCCATCGTAGCCGAACTCGGCCGGACGGCCGGCGGCAAGGTTGCGCTCCTTGATTTCCTCAGGAGTGGAGAAGGACTCGTAGGCGTAGCCGGCTTCGAGCAGCTTGGCGGCAACATCCTTGTAGATGGCGGTACGCTCGGACTGGCGGTACGGGCCGTGAGGGCCACCCACATCGATGCCCTCGTCCCAGTCGATACCCAGCCAACGCAGGGATTCGAGGATCTGGTTGTAGCTTTCTTCGGAGTCGCGCACGGCGTCGGTGTCTTCGATACGGAAGATCAGCGTGCCGCCGGTGGCGCGAGCTTCCGCCCAGTTGAACAGGGCGGTACGAATCATGCCGACATGCGGGGTTCCGGTCGGCGACGGGCAGAAGCGGACGCGGACGTTCGCGGGGAGTTCGGGTTTGGTGTTTGCAGCATCAGTCATAATCCCCTATTGTGCCGCGCGCGCCGGACGCGACGGTGTTCCGTGGCGAACCGCCAGTATCGCAACCTCGGCGGAGTCGTCGCGCTTTCATTGAGACAACGCGACCGGTGTGTGAACCTGCACACTTGGTATCGTTGGGGGTTATACTTTACGATTTTAAAGAAGGCATGACATGACGAATAGCGGCGCGCAGCGCGCGGAATTGCATAAGGCGATTTGGAATATCGCCAATGTGCTGCGTGGCTCGGTGGACGGTTGGGACTTCAAGCAGTATGTGTTGGGGTTCCTGTTCTACAGGTTCATCTCCGAAGACATCACCTCTTACCTCAACGGGTACGAGCACCAGGCCGGCGATGTGGATTTCGACTACGCCAAGCTGGACGATGCCACGGCCGAGCAGGTGCGTAAGTCGATGGTGGAGGAAAAGGGCTATTTCATCCTCCCGTCCGATTTGTTCGCCAACGTGCGCAGATGTGCCGATGCGGACGAGAACCTGAACGAGACGCTGCAGCGGGTGTTCAAGAATATCGAGGGTTCAGCCATCGGCTCCCGCTCGGAATCCAGTCTGCGCGGTCTGTTCGACGATTTGGACCTGAACAGCCGCAAGCTCGGCGATACCGTGGTGGAACGTAACGCTAAATTGGTGAAGGTGCTCAACGCCATCGGTAATCTGGACTTGGGCACGGAGAGCTTTGCGGACAACACAATTGATGCGTTCGGTGACGCGTATGAGTATTTGATGACCATGTACGCGGCGAACGCCGGCAAGTCCGGTGGCGAGTTCTTCACACCGCAGGAGGTCAGCGAGCTGCTGACCCGCATCGCCACCCACGGCAAGAGCGAAGTGAACAAGGTCTACGACCCGGCGTGCGGTTCTGGTTCCCTGCTGCTGCAATCTATCAAGGTGCTGGGCAAGGATAAAGTCCGGCAAGGGTTTTTCGCCAGGAGAAGAACCTGACCACGTACAACCTGTGCCGCATCAACATGTTCCTGCACGATGTGAACTACGACCATTTCAACATTGCCTACGGTGACACGCTGATCAATCCCCAGCACTGGGACGACGAACCGTTCGAGGTGATCGTGTCCAACCCGCCCTACTCCACCAAGTGGGAGGGTGATGACAACCCCACGCTCATCAACGATCCACGATTTTCTCCGGCTGGCGTGCTTGCGCCGAAGTCGAAGGCCGATCTGGCGTTCACCATGCACATGCTCTCCTGGCTGGCGGCCGACGGCACCGCGGCCATCGTCGAGTTTCCCGGCGTGCTCTATCGCGGTGGCAAGGAGCAGAAGATCCGCAAATATCTGCTGGAGGGCAACTTCATCGACGCGGTGATTCAGCTGCCGCCGAACCTGTTCTTCGGCACCTCCATCGCCACCTGCATTATCGTGCTCAAAAAATCGAAAACCGATGACAGTGTGCTGTTCATCGATGCGTCGGAACGGTTCGTGCACGTCGGTAACCAGAACCAGCTTTCACCCGACGACATCGCCGCCATCATGGATGCCTATGTGAAACGTGAACCGGTTGAGCATTTCTCCGCCGTTGCCTCTCTTGAGGATATCCGCAAGAACGATTACGTGTTGTCGGTCAGCGGCTATGTGCAGCCCAAAGACACGAGAGAGAAGATCGACATCGCCGCACTCAACCGGCAGATCTCCGACATCGTGGCACGAGAGAACGAACTCCGCACCCAGATCGACGCCATCATCGCGGATTTGGAGAGCTGAAGTGGTTGAAGTGTTTCAGGCACAGGGCTATTTTGGTAGGACACAGTATCTTCCCGAAATCCCTGTGGCATGCAGTCAAGAGTTCGACTTCTATCGCTGCGTTGAATTCAGTCACTCGATGTACGGGAAAACAGTTAGCGAATTGCATGCGGGGAATCTGAGATTGCCTTCCGGTGGGCGCTATAGTAGCGTATTCGGCAATCAGCGCTTGTCTTATTGGTCGAGCAGTGCGGAAACAGCAAAAGCTGAAATTAGAAAACACGGCGCTTCGTCTGATGTGATTCTGTTCAAAGCGTACGATGATGCAACCAGCACATGGCCTACCTTGATGGATCAAGAACCATTGGTTCTTGTGGATGCTCGTAATCTCGAGATACAAGCGATAATCGACAAGGTCGATAACGCTGCGCCGCTAAACAAAGCTGAATTGGAATTGCTTAGGATGATCAAGGCCCAGGATCCTGATTGTCTTGTCTATAAGTCCCATGCCCGCGCCGGTGGGGAGAATTACCTTTTTTTATGAAAAAAGGATTCATAAGTTAGCACTTCGCGAAGTCCGATTATCGCTGAATGGCGGAAGGAACCGAAATTCTGTTGCTTGCGCCGTGTCATCTGACTATTCGCCAGTGCTGGAAGCATACGGATGCTATTTCAGTCCTATTGCGCGTATAGGCAAGGACTTAACGTACCCAGAGTCCTCGGAATACAGAATGAGGAAACAGTACATGGAACTATCCTTCAGCCAGTATCGGGAGCATGAACATGAGCAGGATTGACGATTTGATCGCGGAATATTGTCCTGATGGGGTGAAACACCAAACGTTGGGCGAAATAGGTGAGTTTATTCGAGGTAATGGCATTCAGAAGAGGGATTTTCAAGATTCTGGATTCGGGTGCATCCATTATGGACAGATTTATACCTATTATGGCTTATTTGCCGATCATACGAAGTCGTTCATTGACCCAAACTTGGCTGAAAAACGAAAGAAAGCATATAAAGGCGATCTGGTTATAGCTACGACAAGTGAAAACGAAGAAGATGTTTGTAAGGCATGCGCATGGCTAGGCGAAGAGCCGATTGCTATTAGCGGTGACGCCTATATTTTCCGGCATCATCAAAATCCAAAATATATATCTTATTGCTTCCAATCGGAGCTGTTCCAGTCACAGAAAAAGAAATATATAACTGGTACAAAAGTGCTACGTGTAAATGGCGATGCAATGGCCAAAATCCATGTTCCCGTTCCTCCATTGCCGGTGCAGGAGGAGATCGTTCGGATTCTGGATTCGTTCAGCTCGCTGGAGGCGGAGCTGGAGGCGGAGCTGGAGGCGCGGAGGAAGCAGTATGCCTATTATCGCAATGAACTCCTCACATTCGAGAGAGTCGTAACCGTTTGTATTCAGGATATCTGCGTCCGAATCTGTTCAGGCGGAACGCCATCATCAAAGCGTCATGATTACTATGATGGGAATGTCCCATGGTTGAGGACTCAGGATATTGATTTCAATGTTATTAATCAAACTTCAGCCACCATTTCAGATGAAGGATTGAGAAATTCGGCTGCCCAGTGGATACCGGCCAATTGTGTGATTGTGGCAATGTATGGGGCAACGGCAGCAAAGGTAGCAGTGAACAGCATTCCCTAACAACCAATCAAGCATGTTGTAACTTGCAGATTGACGAGACCAAAGCTGATGTCCGATATGTGTTCCACTGGCTTTCCAATGAGTATGAACATCTAAAGGCATTGGGTGAGGGCTCACAATCGAATATTAATGCTAAGAAGGTGAAGTCGTATCCCATTAGTTTGCCGCCGCTTGAAGAGCAACGCCGAATTGTCTCCATCCTGGATCGTTTTGACAAGCTCACCAATGACCTAAGTTCCGGCCTGCCCGCCGAGATCGAGGCCCGTCGCAAGCAGTACGAGTATTACCGGGACCGTCTGCTGTCATTCGACGAACTTGCCGTGTGACGTTTCATCGTGGGAACGGTCGAGTTGATGTATGGTCAGGTGCCGGACCATAGGGATGCATAGCATGGTTGGGACGCGCCGCAGACTTTTCAAAATGTGAGGACACGACTACATGGCAGATAACAGCAGCTCCCTAAGCCTACTCACAGTGCTCAAACCAGGGGGGCTCTTCTCATATCGGGGCGGAATCCAAGCCCGCGAAGACCATCGACCAGATGATCGCCCCTGATGTCGGAGCGAGGCCTGGTGATCACGGATGAAGCAGAGCTGCGGCACGGTGCTCTTCGACTGCAACTATTACCGTCTCTCGGGGATACTTCCGTTCCTTTCAAGTCAACCCAGCGGCCGGCGACAACAGGTACAGGCCGGCACTCGGGACGTTGATTTCCTTGTTCCCTATGCGATGGACGAGAAGCTGCGCAACATCATCCTCAAAGGCACCGCGAAAGTGGAACTCACCCTGCGTTCGAGAATCGCATACCTGCTGGCGTCAGACGGCAACGCCTACACGTATATGGATCCCGAATCCTATCAGGATGTGCGCAGCAAACGCGGCGAACTGTTGCGCGACAATCTGCTGCGCAACATGAGCAAATGGATGGGAATGTCCAATGAGGTATGCATGCGGCATTACCGGCGCAAAGGCGGACCGGTGCCCGTGTGGGCGGCCGTCGAGACGTTCCCGTTCGATACGCTTTCCCGAATGCTTTCCCTGCACGTGGATGCCAAGGCGCTCAGGGAATTGTACAGATCGGTCGGATTGCGCACCAATCTGCGGACTTCCTCGGAGGTCGTGCACGCCATGGTTTATCTGCGTAATCTGTGCTCGCATCATGCCAGGCTGTGGCATCGGGAGATGGTCATCCCGTCGCCTATGACGCGTGACATGAAAACGGCGTTCGCTGATTTCGAATACGGCGAGAAGTCCGTGGCGTCCTCGCTGCTTGCGCTCATGTATCTTGTGCGGAATATCGAGGGCGACGATGGCTACGCCATGGTGATTCGTCGCTTCCTCGACTCGAATGAGGCATACGCCTCTGGAATCAGGACGGCCCTGCATTGGGAATAAGCCGCAGGATCCAGGAATCCCATATGCGCTGCGGAATCCGAATTCCTTTGAGTAGGATGGCGGATAAATACGGATGAAGAAGGAGCCCATGATGACGGAGCGGTCGGATATGGATCTGCCGGATGGTGGCAAGTCGTACAAGCTCGTGGCCGAGGGCGCGGAAAGCACCGTGGTGGCCGAATACGAGCCTAGCCACGGCCGTGAGACCGCGTACCAAAGCGAAGCGGATCTGGAGGAGGAGCTGCTGCGAATCCTTGAATCCCAAGGCTATGAACGACTTTCCGCGCATACGGAATCCGAACTGATCGCAAACCTGCGCACCCAGCTTGAGAAGCTGAACGATGTCCGGTTCACCGACAATGAGTGGTCGCATTTCTTCCACGAGGTCATCGCCTCTTCGACGGCGGGCATCGAGGACAAGACCCGGCTGATCCAGGAAGACAACATCCAGATCCTGAACCGTGATGATGGTACGACGAAGAACATTCGTCTCATCGACAAGGTGCATGTTCACAGCAACCGTCTCCAGGTGCTTCACCAGTTCGAGGAGGAGGGTGGCAGCCATCCGACCCGGTATGATGTGACGATTTTGGTCAATGGCCTGCCGTTGGTGCAGATCGAGCTGAAGCGGCGGGGCGTGGCGATCAAGGAGGCGTTCAACCAGATCAACCGTTACCAGCGTGACAGCTTCTGGGCCGGATCGGGACTCTATGAGTACGCCCAGATCTTCATCATCTCGAACGGCACGCACACCAAGTACTACAGCAACACCACGCGCTTCAAGCACATCCATGAAATGGAGGGCCGTCCCGCAACAGGCCGTTCGCAGAAGAGCTCCGACAGTTTCGAATTCACCAGCTGGTGGGCCGACGGGCGCAACCACGTCATCGCCGACCTGACGGGTTTCGCCAGAACCTTCCTCGCCCGGCATGCATTGCTCAATATCCTGACGCGATATTGCGTGTTCACCGCCGAGCATGACCTGCTGGTGATGCGCCCGTACCAGATCGCGGCCACCGAACGCATTCTCAACCGCATTCTCATCAGTGAATACGATCCGAAGAAGCTCGGCACGCCCGAGGCGGGTGGATACGTGTGGCATACCACAGGCAGCGGCAAGACGCTGACAAGTTTCAAGACGGCGCAGCTCGCCAGCAACATGGATAGCGTCGACAAGGTGCTGTTCGTCGTGGACCGCAAGGACCTCGACTACCAGACCATCAAGGAATACGAACGTTTCAAAAAGGGCGCGGTCAACTCCAACAAGAGCACCAAGGTGCTTGCCGATCAGCTCGCCAGCCCCGACGCGAAGATCATCGTCACCACGATTCAGAAGCTTTCCTCATTTATCCGCGGCAATCCCAAGCACTATGTCTACGCGCAGCATGTGGTGCTGATTTTCGACGAATGCCATCGCAGCCAGTTCGGAGAGATGCATACCGCCATCACCAAGCATTTCAAGAACTATCATCTGTTCGGATTCACCGGCACGCCCATCTTCGCCGTGAACGCGAAAACCGGTGGCTCCCCCGACCTGCGCACCACCGGACAGGCGTTCGGCGACTGTCTGCACTCATACACGGTGGTAGATGCGATCAAGGACGGCAACGTGCTGCCGTTCCGCATCGGCTACGTGGATACGGTGCGCCGTAAGGAAGACGTCAGGGATGAGCAGGTGTATGGCATCGACGCAGCCAAGGCGCTGAGCGATCCGCGGCGCGTGAGCGCGGTCGCGTCGTATGTGCTCGACCATTTCGACCAGAAAACCAAGCGGCAATCCAGTTACATGCTCAAGGAACGACGCGTCCGCGGCTTCAATTCGCTGTTTGCGGCTGATTCCATCGGCATGGCCAAGCAGTATTACACCGAGTTCCAGCGCCAGCAGGCCGAGCGCGGTGGGGAACCGTTGAAAATCGCCTTGATCTACAGTTTCGCGCCGAACGAGGCCGATCCCGGCGAGCAGGGCTTCATTGATGACGAGGACTTCGAGACCGCTGGTCTTGACCAGTCATCGCGGGATTTCCTCGACGCCGCGATCTGCGATTACAACCGAATGTTCGGCAGCAGCTTCAGCACGGCACCCGACCAGTTCGAGAACTATTACAAGGATCTGTGCCTCAGGCTCAAGAACCGCGACCTGGATATGTCCATCGTGGTGAACATGCTGCTTACCGGCTTCGACGCCACGACGCTCAACACCCTGTGGGTGGACAAGAACCTGAAGCAGCATGGCCTGATGCAGGCGTTCAGCCGCACCAACCGCATCCTGAACTCGGTGAAGACCTTCGGCAACATCGTCTGCTTCCGCGATCTGCGGCAGGAGGTGGATGACGCCTTGGCTCTGTTCGGGGACAAGGACGCCAAGGGCACGGTGGTGCTTAAACCATATGCGGAATATCTCGCTGCATACACCGAGAAGGTCTCGCAGCTGCTCAAGCGGTTCCCCTTGGGCGAGGAAATCGTCGGAGAACAGGCGCAGAAGGATTTCCTCACCCTATTCGGCTCGATCCTGCGGCTGCGCAACATCCTGCAGGCTTTCGACGATTTCTCCAATGATGATGTGCTGAGTCTGCGCGACCTGCAGGACTACCAGAGCCTGTACATCGACCTCTACCAACAGCGGCGTTCGCATGAGGAAGCCGACAAGGAAATCATCAACGACGACGTCGTCTTCGAAGCCGAACTGGTAAAACAGATCGAGGTGAACATCGATTACATCCTCGAACTCGTAGCCAAATACCATGACGGGCATATGGAGGACAAGTCGATCCTCGCGGACATCAGCCGCACCATCATGTCTTCGCCTGACCTGCGCAGCAAAAAGGACCTCATCGACTCGTTCGTCGAGTCCCTGTCCTCAGGCACGGACGTGCAGCGCGACTGGAAGGAATACATCGTCCGCAAGAAGCAGGAGGAGTTCGAGCGCATTGTCAGCGAGGAGCACCTGAAGACGGGACTGGCCGAGCAGTTCATCATCGACTGCTTCAAGGAAGGCTATGTCGACACGGACGGCACCAGAATAGTGTCGATGCTGCCCCCTGTGTCACGCTTCGCGCCGAGCAACGCATACGAGCTGATGAAGAGCCGAGTCGTCGAACGGTTCCGCCAATACTCGATCGCTTCGTCGGAATGTGAGGAAACGGCTATCCTTAGGTACGAAGCGACGGGGTGGCGAGTTCTAGTGAACGTTGCAACACCTGATACTCCTTGCGGTAGATCAGATGTTGCAACCACCACGAGAACCCACCATTCCGCTGATCGCAATCGTTTCCTGTTCCGCATCGCAGCATCGTTTGGATGGGCAAGCGGCCAAGTTGCAGCGTGGGAATGATGAAGAGTGCCGACGGAACACCATTCGGCGTGGATGTTGAACGCCGCGCCCGCTCAATGAGAGAATGGAGGGACGCAATCGTCTTATGAAAGGGGAATCAATGACCGATCCCAGCAACGTGCCCGCACCACCCACGCCCACGCCCAACGGCGACCCCATCCAACACCACTCAGGCACGCCCGAATATGGAGCCCCCACCGCGGCGCCTGCGGGGCAGGATCATGGTCGTTTCGCCGCCCCGGCGTCAGCGGCGCAGCAGCAACCCTACGGCCAGCCCATCTACGGCCAACCCAACTATGGCCAGCAGGAGTATGGCCAGTCCTACGGCCAGTCCGCTCCGAACGCCAATCCCTATGCCCAGCCGTCCCCCGCCTACGGCCAGGTTCCCCCCACCTACAACCAGTACGCGGCCCCCACCGGCGCGGTGCCGCTGAACAAGCCGTACTACGGATGCCCCTTCTCCGAAGCCTTCCTCCGCTTCTGGCAGAAATACACGGTGTTCAGGGGACGCGCCTCCCGCAGTGAATTCTGGTGGTGGACGCTGGCCGCCGTCATCATCAACGCCCTGCTGTCCCTGCTCGGCGACGTCACGGACGGCAGGCTGGACTTCCTCACCAGCCTGTGGAACCTGGCCATCGTCGTCCCCGGCCTGGCGCTCGCCGTCCGCCGCCTGCACGATACGAACAAGCCCGGCTGGTGGGTCGCCGTCTTCTGCGGCATGATGACTCTGGGACTGCTCATCATGATCGTCGGCGGCGGCGCGGCGTTGTACGGCGCCATCGGCGCCATCGGCCACAACTACGATTACGGTTATGGCTACGGCTATGAGGCTCTGGCAACCGGCGGCTTCGGCGCGTTGGCCATCGGCGGATTGATCATGCTGGCCAGCGCGGTCACCGGCATTGTGTTCATGGCCCTGCCCTCCAAGCCGGAAGGCGCACGGTTCGACGACGACGCGGCGATCGGCGCCGCACCCCAAAACGCCTACGGTATGCCGTACGGTGCCTCCGCCGCCCCGGGATTCCCGGCTCCCGGCACCCCCGCCCAAGACTTCGGCCAGACCGTCCCCACGTATGGGCAGAACCCACAATACGGGCAGACTCCACAATACGCACCGGCCCCGCAATACGGCCAAGTGCCGCCCGAACACGAGAACGCCGGCCCGGACTCCGGCGAAACCCGCTGAAGCGACGTGCATCAACGGTGAGGCCCCGCTCGAGACGAACGGGGCCTCACCGTCATCGTCGGCCGCATGCCGCGCCGCCGTGCATCATCACACGTCAAGCGTCTCCACCGACAACGTCTGGGAAAGCGTATGCGACTCCCCCGGCGCCAACGTCACACCGCGGTCGCGGCATGCCGCCGCCTCCACCGCCACGAAACCACGCCTTTCGCCCGGTCTGGCGCAACGCATATGGTCCCCTTCCTTGCCCGGGTTCCATACCACGGTCTGCGGCGAGCCGGATTTGACGATATGCACCACGCGGCCCAGAACGGCGTCGCGCAACTGCACGGACGAATCCGAATAATACACGCGATCCACCGGCCGTTCGCCGAACGTCACCGCCTCCGGCTCCTGCAATCGCGGCGGGAAACCGGTCTCGGTGGCGTCCAGATACGTCGCCCCCCGCAGACCCACCAGACCGGCGTCGGATACGTCTCCCACATGCAGATAGGAATGCAGCGCGGCCTCATACGACATCGGAACATCACCGGTATTGACGACGGTCAGGCTCATCGTCAGCGTGTCAGCGGCATGCACGTCGTATGTGGCGCGGAAGCGCGCCTCTGGCTCGTCGTCAAGCCACGGCACTTCGCCATCCGTCAGACACTCGGAATCCATCACATACCGCACCCGGTCATCGGTGAACCCCTCCTCATCCAGCGTCCACCGGCGCACCCTTGCGAATCCGTGGGATGGCGTGATCGCCAGCTGCCGGCCATGCGCGAATCCGGGCCCGAACCACGGAAAGCAGATCGGAACCCCGCCGCCGAGCGGCTTGCCAGGTTCGATGCGCCACGTGCTCGGCGTCCATACCACATCCGGCTGTCCTGTCGGGGCCCAGCGCAGCAGATGCGCCCCGTAATCGCTGATTACCGCGCTGCCGCCATCGTTGACAAGCGTGCGCAGATTGACATCGTTGTCCATAAATCTTCCACTTCCATTGCACGGACGTATACTGTTCACCCCCATATGGATCACGCCGCGGCGAAAACGAATGGCAAAATCAAATCCAAG
>ENA-OQDC01000486-OQDC01000486.1-human-gut-metagenome-genome-assembly--contig:-NODE-486-length-27875-cov-6.226791_pt1 | contig 27875 bp, 22 predicted proteins | sample MGYA00242770_ERZ504601 | MGnify/ENA primary metagenome ERZ504601 (study PRJEB26092, sample SAMD00036305) | human gut metagenome | host: Homo sapiens | study: EMG produced TPA metagenomics assembly of...
TTTCGCTTGTTTTCTAATTGCAACACTAAGATAAGTGAAAAATCTGACACGGCAAAATCCTGGGCAACTTTTTGTTGCTCAGGAACTTATAAATTAATTTAAATCAAAGTGTTGCGGAATTAAGGGTAATTAAAACGACGGATAAACTTCTGGTTTGTTCGCTCCAGCGCATTGTCCGGATTGATTTTATACAAGCGAGCCGCATTAATCAGGCTGAACATCACATCACCAAATTCGGCCTCTGCCTTATCTTTATCCATCTGACCTACCTCAGCTTCAAACTCGCCTATCTCTTCCTTCACCTTGCTCCATACCTGCTCACGTTCTTCCCAGTCAAATCCCACATTGCGGGCCTTGTCCTGAATGCGATACGCTTTAATCAATGAAGGAAGGGCATCGGGCACCCCACTCAATACAGACTTGTTACCATCTTTTTCCTTCAACTTAATCTGCTCCCAGTTTTCAGACACTTTTTCTGCCGTATCCGCCTTCACTTCGCCAAATACATGCGGATGGCGGAAAATCAGTTTGTCGCACAACTTGTCGCACACATCCTTGATGTCGAAATCGCCCGTTTCACTGCCAATCTTGGCATAGAATACCACGTGGAGCAATACGTCGCCTAATTCCTTGCAAATATTTTTCTTGTCGTCCTTCATCAGGGCATCACAGAGTTCATACACTTCTTCAATCGTGTTCGGACGCAAACTCTCATTGGTTTGTTTACGGTCCCACGGACATTTCACCCGTAACTCGTCCAGCACGTCGAGCAGGCGTCCGAACGCTTCCATCTTTTCTTCTCTTGTATGCATGATTTTCTATTTTTCTGTTTTACCCTGCAAAGGTACGACAAAAAAGCAAATCCTATTTCACTTCTACCTGCCAGTTTATTTCCAGCGGATTGTTTTTCATACGCCACACCACGGGCAGAGACGGATTGTCCCATATCCACATCTCACCTCCTTCATGACGGTCCACTACATGTAATAACGGACGTCCGGCATTCTTTTCCGATTCATCGGCTACCCGATCATATACCGTCCGGTTAAACTCCATGCTTCCTTTTTCTTTTAATTCCTGCAGAGCCTTCTGAGGTAACACATACGCTGTTTCCAAAGATGAGAGCGTCAGATGATTTCCATCTTCCGGTTGCAGGAAGCACAACTGCTTTCCGTTTTTCAAGGCCTCCGGTGTCATGGTGTAACTGCCCGACTGCCAGCGCAGGTTGCGTTCAATCCCCCAATTCATCTGTATATTCTCTCCTTGCTGACAGAAACTACCTGATAACGGCGGGTCTGGCCATGCAACTTGAACACAAACTTCAATGTATCCGATACGGCAGTCTGTGCGGACAGCATGCCCGTGCCCCACAGACATGTCCGTTAAAAATCCAAGTAAATAATTTTTTTTTCATACGCATCTTACTTATTTATTCCAATCCCAGTTCCTTTCCCCAGTTTCCGGGTTTCTTTCCCATTTTCAATACCAGCTCACCTCCGGCCATTATATCCTTGTGACGCAAAGCAGAATATGGATAGATCTTTCCCATTCAACTGTCACACCCTGGATATAACAGCTTTTTATCCGAAAGTCCTTTAGCCACTACCTTAAATTCCTTTCCTCCTTCCAGATGGAAAGTCGTAGACTCCAGTAACGGTGTATGAATCAGGTAATAATCCTGTCCGGCATTCGGATACAAGCCTATCATGTGGAAAGCCAGCCAGGAAGACATGGCACCCGAGTCATCATTACCCGGCAAACCTACCGGACCGTCGTTATAGTTCTTTGCAATAATCTCACGGATACGGTCGCTTGAGCGCCACGGTTTACCCAGCCAGTGATACAGACAAGGTGTCAGGAAAGACGGTTCGTTATTGACATTGAAGAAACCTTTGTCAAAGAAAATATCCAGTCGTTTCTCAAAATCGGCTGCCCCGCCACATTTCTCTATCAGCCCCGGCACATCGTGCGGAATGCTCAGCGAGTATTCCCAAGAGCTGGCCTCATAGAAAAACATGCCCCACCAGGGAGTGTACCACGGTCCTTCGAAGGTGACCGGTGTATATTTAAACTTCGGCTGCATGCGAGTGGAATGACCGAAAGGAATAGAGTCCAACCAATTTCCTTCCTTGTCGCGCGGCATGATAAAGCCTTTCGCCCCTTCATGCTCATAATCACTACGCCACAAGTTTTTCCAGTTTTCCGACTGCTTCAAATAACGCTGATACAGGTCTTCTTTACCCAAGCCTTTAGCTACCAACGCAATGGCATAATCACAATAAGAATATTCTACCGTACGGTTACCTGCACGGTCAATACCATGAGGTATGTATCCTAACTCCAGATAAGGAATCAGTCCACCCCGGCCTTCTGCCTCTTCATTTCCACCGGGAGGTACCATAGCATCCTTCAGCATGGCTTCCAATGCCAGCTCATAATCAATTCCTTTTAATCCTTTCACAAAGGCATCGGCAATCACAATCTCCGCATTCGAACCACCCTGCGTACGGCCGTTACTGTTACCGCTACGTGCATCGGGCATATAACCGTCACGTTTGTAAATGTTTACCAGCGAACGCACAATGTCAGCTTCCCGTTTCGGGTCAATCAAGGTTATCAACGGAGAAGAACTGCGATACGTATCCCAAATAGCATAAAAATCATCATAATAAGGTTCCGGATTACTCCACAGCGGATTCTCGCCTGTACGGTCTACCGGCATCAGCATGGTGTGATATAATCCGGTATAGAACATACGTTTCTTTGCAAGCGGAGTAGACGGATCGATTTCTATCTTTTGAAACAGTTGCTCCCACTGTCCTAACAAATCCTGATGTACCTTTTCAAATGACCAGTGAGGTATTTCGGAATGTGCATTGAATTTTGCCTTCTGCATGCTCAGGAAAGAAATGCCCACCTTCAACTGCACCACTTTATCGTTCTTCGCAAAACGCAATAAGGCACCGGTCTTCTCTGCAGAGTCATACTGCGACTGCGCCTCCGTAATACGGTTACCTTTCCAGGTAAGTGACTGCACAAACGGGCGGTCTGTTTCCGCATAGAAATATACCGTATAAGCCTTTCCATTGTTCCATCCGCCACGAATACGTGTATAACCTGCTACTTCATGGTCGGAAAGTACCTGAATTTCAGAACCGACAAACTGCTGCGCCTCGCGTGCATCCGGCACCGGATTTTCTCCCAAGAAGAAACCCGCATCCACTGCCAGCGATTTCAAAGAATCTTCCGGGTAAGTAAAACGATAGAAGGAAGCACGATTGGCAGTAGTGATTTCCGTACGAATGCCGTTCTGCTTAAACTGCGTGTCATAATATCCCAAACGAATGGTTTCATACTCACGATAGTCATAATGGTTGACCCGGTCCATTCCATCTCCAAATGGAGTGACCAGCACATTACCATACTTGGGACCTCCCCCCGTACCACTAACATGCACCTGAGCAAATCCATCCACCCGTTCCGGCATAGGCAACCATCCGCTATTGGGCGAAGGCGTACAGTCGGGCGAAGGCTTTACCATGCCATACGGGCACGACGGTCCGATAAATACACGTCCCAGTCCCTCGGAACCGATACGAGGGTCGACATAAGAAGAATACTCATAAGAATCTACGGAAGTTTGTCCTTCCACTGTTCCTACTCCAATGAACCCCAGTAGAAACAAGCATATTGATTTTGTGTTCCACATAAGTAATATAGTTTCAACAAAAGTTTAAGCAAACATTTAATTCTCATTTTAGGCAAAAGTAAGGAGAAACACCCAGCCTAAAGAGGAAAATAATGCAAACTAAGAGGGAAATAGTACACTTCAGGAAGTTAATCGCCTGTGATTGTATCTTTTTCCAGGTCAATCACAAAATTCTGACAAGGTTCTCCATTCAGAAAAGCAAGGAAAAGCGTACCCAGCCCGTTCACAATCTCCACTTCTACCGACCGAAGTGGAGAAATACGCGCACGGTCAAACAGATAACGATAAGCCGCTAAACGAGTTTCCGGAATATCTTTCAACGCCAGGCGTTCCGCATAACGCAAACGATATACATCAAGCACCAGGTCTTTCATACACCAGCCGGTCCAGTTGGCATTATTCGCCTTGTCTTCTCCCGACACAGCTTTCAGCATCCGGGCACCGGTAAAATCCAGGCAGGCCCGCCAGGATTCCGGAAGGTCGCGCGGTATGAATCGCAAGCGAACCAAATCACGAAACTGATAATCACAGAATTCTCCATACGTACGTGCAGAAAGAATTTCCTTATTCCATACAGGTAAATGTCCTCTCAAACTATCCGACTGGTATTCCGCCCGATACAAAGGAAACAAGCTATCGAATCCTGACACCGTGTCCAGCGTCACCGTTTCCACCCGAAATGCCTCATCGCTTTCAATGGTCAGAATCTTATAGGCCGGCACATAGGTTGCAATTGAAGGAACCTGTATATTATATAGGTGTTTCCCGTCTTTTCCTTCCCAAATACCAGTATCATTCACGTGCATGTGTCCGGCAAAATGCAAACGAAGTCCGGCTTGCAGAAAAGCCTCACTCACTTCGGCCTCCGGCACACGGTGCAAATCGAAGCGGCGGTCCCCCCACATCCGACGTACAGATTCCGACACTCCGTCATTGAAATCGACCAACGGATAATGTGAAAATGCTACCAACGTCTTATGGCGTTTCCGTGCTTCTTCTACTACCTTCCGCACCCAAGGCAACAAGAAGGGTTTGTGTTTCAGCACAAGATTATATCCGGCACTGGAACCTTGATAGGTCCACTTTCCATCCTTCATTTCTTTTGGAAGATAAACTCCCCCGTCAATAGCCAGCAGCCAGAGTCCGTCTACCGGTTCTACCAGGTAGCTGGCATCTGTAGCCGTCAACGAATCACACAGTGTGTAGGTCCGCTTATCCAATACGCTTTCACGGCAAGCATCCTCATAAGCATACTTGTCGTACGTATAAGAGGTAAAAGGACTTTCCCAATAGCGGTCGTCCTTCCGAGGGAAAAAACCGAAATCGGCATAGCACTCCATCTGCGACACATAACCGGCACACGAATCCTCACGCGTCACACGGCTTCCATCGGCGGCTAAAAAATGCGTATTCTTTTTCACAAGCCCTAACGGAAGGGCCGGATCGTGATTACCCGTAGTCACAAAAAAACGCATTCCCTTCGCTGCGGCATACGAATTCAGCAGTTCCTTTATTTTTTGCTGATTGAAAAATTGCCCGTCATCCGTCAAATCGCCCGGCAACACTACCCAGCGTATATCTCTGCGAGCTACATCATCAAGAGCAGCTAAAAATGCATAATAATTTTCATTGAACAAGCGGGTGGACTGCACCTGTGCCTCCATAGAACGCACCCGTTCGGCACGGCCGTCCACATCCTGAATATGTGCATCTGAAATAAATGCAATCTGCGTTTGTGCACTGCCTTGCAAAATCATTCCCCACAAACAGATTGCAAGACATATTTTCATTATTCTATTCATAACGAATTGGTTGAAAATCTCTTGCAAATATAAGGATTTTACAAGAAAGAATGCACGCTACTCACTTTCTTCAAAACAGTATTTTCATTTTTCATACGCACATAAATTGTTTTTAAAGTCACTCTATACTTTCTATGTTTCCCTGCGCGAAACCTTATGTTTTCCGGACGGGAAACGTATAGCTCCGCCACGAGAAACGTACGGTTTGCGTAAGGAAAACATAAAATACCGTGCTTCATTTCTCCCTACATACAAAGGAGATTATAAATCAATGATTCGGACACTGATGTTCTCCATCCTCATGATGATGGTCACATCCTACACCGGAATCCTGTATCTTTCCAGCCAGATAGGCCTCAGCCACTTCCATCACTGAACCATGGCATCCTCTGATTACTTCTATGCCACAAGCTGAAAGTTTGGCCAGTGCACCAGCCCCCATATTGCCAGCCAGCATCACGGTCACTCCGTCGGCCTGCAATTTGGAAGCGATGTCCGACTTGCATCCACACCCTTGCGGAGAAGGAAGTACTTGTGTGCGTGAAATGCGGTTTTCTTCATCCACCGTAAAAATGGTGTAAAACTCACAATGACCGAAATGGTCGTCTATCAGACCGTTTCTTGTAGGTAAAGCTATCTTTTTCATACGCGCTTAATTTGATAATTTATTGACGCAAAGGTAAAGAAAAAATGCCTGTACTTACACTATCGGGGCAGAACAAATGAAGTTTTCGGGCAAAGCCCCCTAAAATCCAAGTAGTTTTATTATTTTTGCAGCCGATTATACGATAAACATAAATAATAAAGATATTATAACCATGGAATTAGCAAGTAAGTACAATCCCGCTGACGTGGAGGGAAAATGGTACCAGTATTGGCTGGACCACAAACTTTTCAGTTCTAAACCCGACGGACGTGAACCTTACACCGTCGTCATTCCTCCCCCTAACGTGACGGGAGTGCTCCACATGGGACACATGCTGAACAATACCATCCAGGATATTCTTGTAAGACGTGCCCGCATGATGGGAAAGAATGCGTGCTGGGTACCGGGTACAGACCATGCATCCATCGCTACTGAAGCAAAGGTGGTAAACCGTCTGGCTCAACAAGGCATCAAGAAAACAGACCTTACGCGTGAAGAGTTCTTGAAACATGCATGGGCGTGGACAGAAGAACACGGAGGCATCATTCTGAAGCAGCTCCGCAAACTGGGCGCATCATGCGACTGGGACCGTACGGCTTTCACCATGGACGAAACCCGTAGCAAGAGCGTAATCAAGGTATTCGTGGACCTTTATAACAAGGGGCTGATTTACCGTGGCGTACGTATGGTAAACTGGGACCCGAAAGCACTGACTGCCCTGTCTGACGAAGAAGTAATCTACAAAGAAGAGCATAGCAAACTGTATTACCTGCGTTATTACGTAGCTGATGACGACATGAGCGGTGAAACCGGAGCTGAAGGTGAAATCGTACACCGCGACGCACAGGGTCGCCGTTATGCCGTAGTAGCTACAACTCGTCCGGAAACCATCATGGGTGATACGGCGATGTGCATCAACCCGGCAGACCCGAAGAACCAGTGGCTGAAAGGTAAGAAAGTTATCGTTCCGCTGGTAGGACGTGTGATTCCGGTTATTGAAGACAGCTATGTAGACATTGAATTCGGTACAGGTTGTTTGAAAGTTACTCCGGCACACGACGTGAACGACTACATGCTGGGAGAAAAATACAACCTTCCTTCTATTGATATTTTCAATGACAACGGTACACTGAGTGAAGCTGCAGGACTGTATGTAGGTATGGATCGCTTCGACGTACGTGCGCAGATTGAAAAAAGACCTGGATGCAGCAGGATTGCTGGAAAAGGTAGAAGCTTATACAAATAAGGTAGGTTTCTCTGAACGTACCAACGTAGCCATCGAACCGAAACTGTCTATGCAGTGGTTCCTCAAGATGCAGCACTTCGCTGATATGGCATTGCCGCCGGTAATGAACGACGAATTGAAGTTCTACCCCGCCAAATATAAAAATACATACCGCAACTGGCTGGAAAACATCAAAGACTGGTGTATCAGCCGTCAGCTGTGGTGGGGACACCGTATTCCGGCTTACTACTTGCCGAAAGGCGGCTTCGTAGTAGCTGAAACTCCGGAACAGGCATTGGAACTGGCTAAGAAAAAAACCGGAGATGTAAACCTGAAGATGGAAGACTTGCGTCAGGAGGATGACTGCCTCGACACCTGGTTCTCTTCATGGCTGTGGCCGATTTCATTGTTCGATGGTATCAATAACCCGGGCAACGAAGAAATCAAGTACTACTACCCGACTGCCGACCTGGTAACCGGACCGGACATCATTTTCTTCTGGGTAGCACGTATGATTATGGCCGGCTACGAATACATGGGCGACATGCCGTTCCGCAACGTATATTTCACCGGTATCGTACGTGACAAGATTGGCCGTAAGATGTCAAAATCACTCGGTAACTCACCCGACCCGCTGGAACTGATTGAACAGTTTGGTGCCGACGGAGTGCGTATGGGTATGATGCTGGCTGCTCCTGCCGGAAACGACATTCTCTTCGATGAAGCACTTTGCGAACAAGGACGTAACTTCAACAACAAGATATGGAATGCCTTCCGTCTGGTAAAAGGCTGGCAGGTAGCCGACATCGAACAGCCGGAATATGCCAAACTGGCTACTGAATGGTTTGACTCTATGCTGGCCAAGACCGCAGAAGAAGTAAACGACCTCTTCGGCAAATACCGTCTAAGCGAAGCATTGATGGCTGTATATAAGTTGTTCTGGGACGAATTCTCAAGCTGGTACCTGGAAATGGTGAAACCTACATACGGACAGCCTATCGACAAGGTAACCTACGAAAAGACATTAGCATTCTTTGAAACCTTACTGAAACTGCTCCATCCGTTCATGCCGTTCATCACAGAAGAGTTGTGGCAGCACATTTACGACCGTCAGCCGGGCGAAAGCATCATGACACAGACGCTCGTAAAAGACATGCCTTACAACGAAGCACTGATTGCACAGTTTGAAGCTGTGAAAGAAGTAATCAGTGGCATCCGTACCATCCGCCTGCAGAAGAACATTGCACAGAAAGAAGCTTTGGCACTTGAAGTAACTGGAGAAAATCCGGTAGCCAGCTTTGGTTCTGTAATTGCCAAGCTCTGCAACTTGTCAGAAATCAAGCAGGTAGAAACCAAGTCGGAAGGAGCTGCTGCCTTCATGGTAGGTACTACAGAATATGCCGTACCATTGGGTAACCTGATCAATGTAGAAGAAGAGCTGAAGAAACTGGAAGCTGACCTGAAATATCAGGAAGGATTCCTGCAAAGTGTAATGAAAAAGCTGAGTAACGAAAAGTTTGTCAGCAAGGCTCCGGCCAATGTCATTGATATGGAACGCAAGAAACAGGCTGATGCCGAAACAAAAATTGCGGCATTAAAAGAAAGCATTGCTGCATTGAAGCGTTAACACAATCATCCCGTTCAAAATAAAAGAGAGCATGCCAATTAGCGTGCTCTCTTTATTTTTATATATAAATTTCTCACCTTCAGGAACTCCTTACTTATTTCTTTTCCTAAAATCTCTCGGGGTACAGCCTGTTATTTTCAAAAAAGCCGCATTAAAACTACTTACGGAATTAAATCCACAATTAAATGCCACTTCAGTCACTCCCAGACTGGTCGTAAGTAACAAGCGCTGAGCATGGGCAATCCTTTCACTAAGAAGGTATTCATAGATGGTACATCCAAAGGTTTTACGAAAAACAGCATTGGCATAATCCGGATGGAGGCCTACTGATTTTCCTACATCTGCCACCTTAAAAGGATTCTGATAATTTCGCACGATATAAATTGCAATCTGCTCCACAATATTAGTTTCATAGTCTTTCAAAGCCACATTGCTCCCTTCCTCGGCAACTCTGTTCGCCATCCTTGTCAGCCGTGCCCTTATCTCCATGGTAGCCACCTCTCTCAAATTTGGCTGAAGAATATCATTCACCCAATGTTCAAACATAAACTCATCATGTGCGGCAAACTCATCATTTTCATCCGTCATTACATTTCCCTTGAGAATCATATCTACAAAACCAGAAGGAAGGTTCCAACTTAAGAATAATGAGAAAGGAATAGTACATACATAGTAAGGACTGCACTCTTTATATCCCACTATCTGATGAGGAATCAGTCCCCAAAAAGCAATAAGATGTCGTTTGGGAACAATAATCTTTCTGTCATGAAAAAGATAGGTCATCTCACCAGATGGGAAAAAATTAATCTCTATTTCGTTGTGACGGTCCTGCCTCGACATTAAATCCGGCAACCATTTCTCACACGAAAGACCATACTCATTTATATCTTTCCCTGAAGAGTTAAATCTCTTAAAAATCTCGGTATTCACTCTATTTATCAATAAAAACAGGCTTAATCAAAGTATTATCTAAAAGTAAATTTGCAATATTAATCTGAAAAACGCAAATATCATGAAAAGAAAAAGCTTATCCTATCTTTATTTATGGCTATCACCTCTGCTATCTGTCAGCCATTAACCGCAGGCATCCAAAAAGAAACAAAAATGCTAAAACCCCGATTAGTTGTCCTGACCGACATTGCCCCTGTGGAAGTTGAGCCGGATGACATGGAATCTATGGTAAGACTACTCTCTCATTCTGATTTATTTGAAATAGAAGCACTCATTACCACCAGTGGATGGAACAGCAGCGGGAAAAAATATCCCAACGAATGGACAAATAATCTCCAGAAAGCAATCGATGCGTATGAAAAGGATGTGACCAATCTGATGAAACGCTCGGAACAGAAGGAGTTCCTGCCACTTGAAGAAGAAGCCCAAAAACAATATATAGGTTACTGGCCAAGTCCGGCATATTTAAGAAGCCGCATAAAAATGGGGAGTCTGGAATTCGGCCACAAAATATTAGGCGAAAATAACAACTCTGACGGAAGCGATTTTTTAATTACACTAATTGATGAAAAAGACAACCGCCCTCTTTTCATCGGATTATGGGGAGGAGGCAACACCTTGGCACAAGCTATCTGGAAAATCGAACAAGAAAGAGGAAAAGCTGAGGTAGAAAAAATTTTGAAAAAGATTTATATCTATGCCATAACAGATCAAGATGTGGCATGGAACGATAGAGGAAAATATACCTTGAGTTCACACTATTGGTTGAGAAAGGAATTTGGGGATAAAATAAACTTTATTTGGGATGAAAGTGCATGGCTTTCACAAAACAGCATAGGAGCAAGCCGATGGAATGAATATGCCCGCCACATACAAGGGCATGGATACTTGGGCAAGATATATCCGAAAAACAAATATGGAGTAGAAGGAGACACACCATCCTTCCTGTACATACTCCCCAACGGACTGAATAACCCTACTCTGCCCGACCAAATAGGATGGGGCGGATATTTTGTATGGGATAAAACTCCAGATAATGAAACCTATTGTTACACCAACAGCTCTAACGAAATCAAAGCCATCTCACAGAAATACGAGAAATATTTCTATGATGCAGCATTCAATAACTTTGCAGCCAGAATGGAATGGGCAAAGAACGGAAAGGGAAATAGAAATCCGGTAGTAATTGTACAAGGGGAAAAAGGATTAAATGCGGTTACAATAAAAAGCAAAGTCGAAAAAACAATCAAACTTGATGCAACTGGCACCTACGATCCTGACGGAGACCTGCTCACATATAAATGGTGGTATATGCCCGAGGCCGGAAACTACGATGGAACACTTGAAATAAATGATGCAGACAAAAGCATAGCCAAGCTCACCCTTCCTCAAGAAGCAAAAGGGAAAACACTTCACATAATATGCGAGGTGACAGACAACGGGAAATACAATCTAAAAAGTTACAGAAGAATAATTATCCATGTAAAATAGTTCGAATAAATGTCAGAAAGTCCTGTTTGTCATGATTTTCTGACAAATTATCAAGTCATTTTGTCAGCTTCATTTCCTCACATTGATTTATGTCAATAAAAAGAGGGAAAAATAAAATTATATGCTTTAAAACATGTTTTTCAAAAAAAAGGCATTACCTTTGCAGTGTAATAAAACGAACGAAGGAACCTGAAAGGGTTCTGGAGGAAAGGATAAAAAGATTAAGGATAACAACAATAGGTAACAAAGATTTGAAAGGTCCTCTGCGAAGAGCACCTCGAAAAACAATAACTAAACTAGAGATTAAGATACAATAGGTACTAACAAAAAGCAAATGAAAGGATAACAGTTATGAAAAAGGTAACAAAGATTTTCAAGAAGATTGCAAATGCAGATCCTATGATCTGGGGGTACGTCATGTTGAGTGAAAACGCTCACACGAAGTAACCCGCTGCCGATGACCGGCGGATTTATTATGATTCGAAAACAAAACAATTGACAATAGAAAGTCCGGAAATCTATTTTCTGACAACATGCAGAAGATGAGGTTTCCGGACATTTTTTTTATTTTCTCGATAATATAATCTCTATCGAATCGGTTGCAGCTTGACAATTTCCCCTAATTCAGGAATAATGACCGGCATACCCCGTTTCTTGGCTTCCGCCGCAAACACATGAGGAGGATCGAACAAGGGTTCATCGGATAGGTCAAAAGTGCCATAATGCATCGGAATGGTCATTCTTGCATGCAAATCAGTTGAAGCTGTCAACGCATCGTAAGGAGAAATATGATTCGGCTTCATAAACCAGCGCGGCTTGTAAGCTCCAATTCCAATCATGCAATAATCTATGTGAGAGAAAAATCCGGCAATTTCTTCAAAATGCCGGGCATATCCGGTATCTCCACTATTGTAGATGGTAATACCATCTCCCTGAATCATAAAGGAGCCCCACAAGCGCTCTCCTCCATCACTCACACCACGCTTGCTCCAGTGCTGTGCAGGTAAAAAAGTCAAGCGGAAATCACCGTCGACATACTGTTCATACCATGCAGCTTCTATCACTTCCAGATTGGGGAACCAGCTTTTTATCAAAGCTCCCGTATTCAAACCACAAAAAAGTTTAAGCTGAGGATTATCTGCTACCAGGCGTGCCACACTCGGTTTATCCAGATGATCAAAATGATCATGACTAATAAGCAGATAGTCTATCTGACGAAAGATAGACGGATCGGCAGGAAATTGACTTCGGCGTTTGACAAACGGAATACTTCCATATACAGGATCAATCATCAAACGCTTTCCAGCCAGTTGAAGAAAAAAAGAGTTATGCCCGAGCCATATCAATGAATTACCCACCACTTTCTCCAGAGAGGTGAGATAATGTACCTTAGGATTCCATTTGATTGTACGCTTTTCCTTCCGCTGGGGATTAGGAGAGAACCGCCATTTCAGGACACTTCCCATCCCCGGTTTCCAACGGTGCTGACGGTTAAAAAACTTGCCATTCACGGTCGGATTCCCTCTCCAATGAGGATGTATGCTTCGCAACCCCTCATTGCGGCGGAATGTGATTCGCTCTCCCATTCTATCGGAATTTAACGTTCCAGCAAATCCTTTAAAAAGGCATCCAGTTCTTCATCCAGCCCTTTTAGCAGCTCATCATTCAGTAGCAAGGTATCATCTTCGTCCACAAGAAGCAATTCGGCTACTGTTTCTTTGTCTTCGTCAACCAGCACAAAAGAGTAAGGCTTCATCAGACAAAGCTTCTCCAGTTTTCCGCTCTCTTTCAGCGCTTCAACCTCTGCACGAAGAATCGGTTCTACTACAGTATAGAAGTCATCACTCTCATATTCTACCCACTCATTGATGATTGTACGCGACAATTCCTGATCGTCATCGTCGAAAATAATCAGCTCACCACTTTCTGAATTTGGTTGCAAATGAATATCTGTAACGACCGTTTCATCTCCTTCTGATGTATACCGGCAAAGGGCTGTTTTCAGAGCCGAGACTATTGAAGCACGTGATTGTTCACTCATTTTCATAGGCTATATTCTTTTTATGTACTCAAATGTACAAAAAAAATGAATCGAACAAGATATTATTAATTGAATTTGTTGCCAAAACGCGCCATTTGGAGGTTCAACAACTGAAAATCCTTAGCCCGCTCCTGTAAAACAGTAGCGTAGAAAGCTGCAGCACGATCTTCTTCCGAACCTTTAGTAGCACAGCTTTTTGCCTTCTCAATCCAGTCAACAGCTTCGCTCATCATTCCCTGTACCTCACAAGCCAAAGCCATATTGAAGGCGGCACGCGATTTTAACTTTCCCTTCTTCAATGAGTCGTATAAGTTCTTCCATAAGCGACCGGCTTCCTGCCAGTCTCCTTCACGCAACGAAACAGCCGCATCACGCATATCCGGATTTCCTCCATCAAAATAAATTCTCTCCACACTCTTCCAATGAGGCACCAGCTGATTTACGAGTGTAAAACCTGTGTGCTGAGAGGCTTCGTTCACCACGTCATGATCAGACAGTGTAGGATTCAAATCCCACAACAGGCTATCCACCTTGCTGATAATCACGACAGGCATTACACGGGAAGGAATATATGCACGCAGCACCGGACGCATTTTCAAATCAAAAGCAGCAAAAGGAGCCATCAACCCCGGATAATATACCTCTTTCTTTCCGGTCAGCAATTGGATTCTGTCTACAGAAAGAATCATGTCTACTCCAAGTACCCGGGTCAGACTATCTACCACTGACTGAGGAAGAATTTCTCCTCCCGTCAACTCTTGTGTAATCACCGAATCAGAAATAATCACCTGATGAAAATAACGGCTGTCTGCCAGTCCTCCCGCCAGACTTTCTGACAACACCTTTCCATCTCCTTCCAGTCTTCCCAATGTCAATAAATCCTTTTTCAGGGAAAGGAATAGCAGGTGTATGATTTCACTACTGCCACTGTGCGGACTTGCTCAGGAAAAGTGACTTCTGCAGGATATAACTGATCAAATGTAAACGACTGGAGTCCTCCGCATGAAACCAGCATGGTAGCTGCAAAAAATGGATTCCCGGCCACGATGTATTTCTTCATAATTCACTACTTTTTGTTCGCGAACAAAATAATAAATAAAAAGACACGGGTTCCATCGTTTTACACAGATTATTCTAAATTAAGAAATAAAAATCTGCAAACGGTGAAAACCGTGTCTCAAATATCTCAATCAAATGCTTAATCAGGCATTCTTACCGTGACAGTTCTTATATTTCAATCCGCTGCCACAAGGACATGGGTCATTGCGACCGACTGTCTTTTCTGCACGATAAGGCTCTTGCTTCTGTTCACGAGTATCGCGACCTGCAGCTTCACTCTGATCTGGGTCAGTCAAGTCCTGTTTTTCTTCACGATACTGCTGGCGGGGAGTCTGCGGTTCAGGAGCAGCTTCACGCACTTGTTCCGGCTCCTGTACCGGTATCTGTCCACGCATCAATACAGAAATGGTATTGTTGTTTATCTTGTTGACCATGTTATCAAACAGGTTCACAGATTCCAATTTGAAAATCAACAACGGGTCTTTCTGCTCATAGCTTGCGTTCTGTACAGAATGTTTCAACTCATCCAGTTCACGCAAGTTTTCTTTCCAAGCATCGTCAATTGTATGCAACAAGATGGCTTTTTCGAACGACTTCACAATTTCTTTTGATTCGCTTTCGTATGCAGCTTTCAAGTTTACTGAAATGTTATACATACGCTTGCCATCGGTAATAGGTATCATGATATTCTCATACATGTGTCCCTGAGCCTCATATACCTGCTTGATAACCGGATTAGCAATCTGGGCCATACGTTCAGTCTTACGTTTGAACAATGCCATAGCTTCCTGGAAAGTCTGCTCTGCCAGATCGTCTTTCTTCTTGGAACGGAAATCTTCTTCAGTAAACGGAGCTTCCATAGCCAGTACCTGAAGAATTTCCATCTTGGCATCATCATAAGTCGGCTGCTGTACGGCATTGTAGCAACGTTCCCAAATCATATCTACAATATCCATTCCGATACGTTCTCCCATAAGTGCATGACGACGTTTGGTGTAAACCACTGTACGCTGCTTGTTCATCACGTCATCGTATTCCAACAGACGTTTACGGATACCAAAGTTGTTTTCTTCCACCTTCTTCTGCGCACGTTCAATAGAGTTAGAAATCATCTTGTGCTCAATCATTTCTCCTTCCTTGAATCCTAACTTATCCATCACAGTAGCAATACGGTCGGATGAGAACAGACGCATCAAATCGTCTTCCAACGATACGAAGAATACAGAAGAACCCGGGTCTCCCTGACGTCCGGCACGACCACGCAACTGACGGTCTACACGACGTGATTCGTGACGTTCTGTACCAATAATGGCCAAACCACCGGCAGCTTTCACTTCTGCGCTCAGCTTAATATCGGTACCACGACCAGCCATGTTCGTAGCAATAGTTACTGTAGAACTCTGACCTGCTTTCGCTACAATTTCAGCTTCCTTCTGGTGTAACTTCGCATTCAATACATTATGCTCAATCTTACGCAGGGTAAGCATCTTGCTCAACATTTCAGAAATTTCTACTGAAGTAGTACCTACCAGCACCGGACGACCAGCCTGTACCATCTTCTCAATTTCTTCGATTACGGCTTTATATTTCTCACGTTTCGTTTTATAAACGCGGTCGTTCATATCGATACGGGCAATCGGACGGTTTGTCGGAATCACCACTACATCCAGCTTATAGATATCCCAGAACTCTCCAGCTTCTGTTTCTGCAGTACCGGTCATACCTGACAACTTATGGTACATACGGAAGTAGTTCTGCAAGGTAATCGTTGCAAAGGTCTGTGTAGCAGCTTCGACCTTCACGCCTTCCTTGGCTTCTACAGCCTGATGCAGACCATCGCTCCAACGACGGCCATCCATGATACGTCCAGTCTGTTCGTCGACAATCTTTACCTGACCATCCATTACCACATAGTCCGTATCTTTTTCGAACATGGTATATGCCTTCAACAGCTGGTTAATGGTGTGTACGCGTTCTGATTTAATAGCGTAATTGGTCATCAACTCATCTTTCTTTGCCAGACGTTCTTCATCAGACAGCCCTTTCTGATTTTCAAGTTCAGACAACTGAGCTGCAATATCAGGAAGTACGAACAAGGTAGGATCCTGTGAGTTACCAGTAATCAGGTCCACACCTTTATCAGTCAAATCTACACTCTTCAGTTTTTCATCAATCACAAAATACAAAGGTTCTACCGCTTCCGGCATACGCTTGTTATTCTGTTCCATGTAGATTTCTTCTGTCTTCAGCATACCAGCCTTGATACCCGGTTCACTCAAGAACTTAATCAACGGCTTGTTTTTAGGCAATGCCTTGTGGCTACGGAAAAGGGCAAGGAAACCTGCTTCCTGATCTTCCTTCTTATCTGAAGCAATCAAACGTTTGGCATCGGCCAAATACTGGGTAGCCAGTTTACGCTGTGCTTCTACCAGACGTTCTACCAACGGACGAAGTACTTCAAATAATTGCTGGTCGCCTTTAGGTACCGGACCTGAAATAATCAACGGTGTACGTGCATCGTCAATCAATACTGAGTCCACCTCATCGACAATGGCATAATTATGCTTGCGCTGTACCAAATCCTTCGGAGAAACGGCCATATTATCACGCAAATAATCGAAACCGAATTCATTGTTGGTACCAAAAGTAATATCTGCCATATACGCACGACGACGAGCTTCAGAGTTAGGCTGATGCTTATCGATGCAATCTACGCTCAGGCCATGGAACATATAGAGCGGCCCCATCCATTCAGAGTCACGTTTTGCCAAATAATCGTTGACAGTTACCACGTGTACGCCATTACCCGTCAAGGCATTCAGGAACACCGGAAGCGTTGCTACCAAAGTCTTACCTTCACCGGTTGCCATTTCCGCAATCTTACCCTGATGCAATACCACACCACCAAACAACTGTACATCGTAATGTACCATGTTCCAGGTCATTTCGTTTCCACCTGCTTTCCAATGGTTCTTCCAGATAGCCTTGTCACCTTCAATGCGAACAAAGTCACGTCCCTGTGCAGCAAGTTCACGGTCAAAATCGCTGGCAGTTACTTCCAGTTCTTCATTTTCTGACAAACGGCGAGCCGTATCTTTTACAATAGAAAAAGCAGTCGGTAACACTTCACTAAGTGCTTTCTCATATTTTTCCAAGACTTCTTTCTCCAACTTATCAATCTGAGAGAAAATAGCCTCACGTTTTTCAAGGTCAGTAGATTCAATCGTAGCTTTCAGCTCTTCAATCTTTTTATTTTCCTCTGCGGCTGAATCCTTGATAAACTTCTTCAATTCTTCTGTTTTCGCACGTAGTTCATCGTTCGTCAACTTGGAAATTTCCGGATAAACGGCTTTTACCTTTTCTACCCACGGCTGAATTTCCTTCATGTCACGAGACGCCTTGTTTCCGAACAGCTTGCTTATAAATTCATAAATCCCATTGTATATTTCTTTTTATTATTTACTAATTAAATACTTTTTTTATCCTACCGCTACAAAGATAGGTAAATTGTGAATTATTCGCATACTATTTATTTACGAATATTAATCATTGGAGCCTCCGAACAAGCATTTGGCGCTCGTATGCGCATAAAATGAGCTAAAGTAGGTACAATTGAAGTAATTTTTACCGGAGAATAAAGTTTTTCAGGCTTTACATCAAATCCCATAAACACAAGTGGAGCCGCAGTATATGCTTCACGAACCACTTCTATCTTCTGAGAATATTCATTGACCACGGACCATCCCGGCATTACTTCAACATAAATATCGCCCGAGCAATTTGGATTATATGTATTTCGAATTTTTCCAATCTTCGGAGTCCAGGCTCCCAAAAGTAAGCGCTGTGCTGAATAAGCATTCTGTACCCCACTCATTTGCACCACAAATTCAGAGGAGCGCGTCATCACTTCCACCAAATTCAGCTTACGCTCTTCTATCAGTTTGTGATTCAAGTAAATTTGTCGGTCATAATACGTCTCCACATATTGGCCTTGCCCATAAAGAGCCATTAAATACATGTTCAGCAAAGCTGCACAACGCTTGATGTGAAATTCTCCACCCGGAATCTTGTATTTAACCGGATCTACTGGTTCCGGATCGGTATAACCTGTAGAAGTAATAAAGAATAATGTATTACGAAGCCCGACCTTACGGTCTATCAAATCCAACAAATCTCCAATACTGTTATCCAGACGGACATACATGTCCTGTATTTCCATTGCATACTCCGTATTGGGTTTGTGATCATAATTTCCTGCATAAAAAGACAATGTCAGCAAATCCGGAGCTGCATCCTGACCGATTTGCGTATTGCTTAAACATGCATTTACCAGACGGTTTACCTCGTCATTTACATATGGACTTGTCTTAAACTTTTTATATTTATCCAGACGTTCATCCGAGAAATTATGCTTAAAGCTAAGCTGCTTGGTTTCAGTAGTGATATACTGATAAGAAGTTACCGGCAAATAAGGAAGCCACTCCAAATTATTGATGCGAAAATCAAGTCCTTCCTTATCATTATAATTGCTTACCCACAACGGGCAATCTCCATAATAAGTCGTACCAGCCCACTTCCCGGTTTCATCATTCAACCAGAAAGCACCATTTGCTGCATGGCCGGCAGCCAAGATAGCCATTTCACGGGTCGGTGCAATAGAATAAACTTCGGCCCGTCCCTGAGTAGCTACCTTCAATTCATCCGACAAAGTGGAACAACGCAACAACTTAGCAGAAGAGCTTTCCGAAGTGTATACCCCCATAAAATCCTGGTCATCTACAGATTTTATAATCCGTAAAGACCCACGGTCCATCCAGCGGTTAGAAGGAATACCATTATAATAAGGTGTAGTACCTGTATAAATCGAAGCCGTAGCAGACGAACGGTCTACATTGATAAAATCATATTCAGCATTGGTATATATACGTCCCTCTTTTAAAAGGCGCTTAAATCCTCTCTCCCCATACAATGCAGAAAAAGCTTCTATGTAGTCTGCCCTCAGCTGGTCAATCGTCAACCCCACCACCAATCTTGGAACTGGAGAAGGAGCCTGCGCCTGAATTCCAGAGATGACAAATACAGTCAATAAAGATGTCAGTATACGTTCTTTCATTACTTTTTATTCAATACTAATACATGGCTTGCAGCATTTACCAGCAAACCGAGTGCCAAAGGTAATACTGTTAAATTAAAATCTTGCGGTAAAAACGGGAATAGCACTATAAAAAGTGTTAAATACACGAGATTACAAGTATGATACAAGTCTTTTTTATGTTTTAACTTACGATAAATCATAAAAGGCAGGTAAAACAATGGCAACGGATTAAACAAAACCAGCAACCAGTTTGAACCTACAGTCGGATGAGAAGAGACGAAAAACAGAAAAGCAATAATACAGCCGGCTATTCCTTGAGCTGCATACAATAATATATCCCATCCCCAGAAAATCATTTGCTTCTTCCACTGAAAGAATCCGATAATCACATTCAAAAGCAAAAATAAAGTAGCAGCTACCATCGGACTTATTCCCCAGGAAGATTCTGTTTCCAGCTCCGCATCCACAATCTTTTCCTCACGCAAGACCAAAGGCCGTCTGCCTCCGTCAGGAGTCTGAATGTATGCATCCTGAGCAAAATAACGCATATAAAACGGAGCAAACATTTGCTGCCTTATATCTATCGGCTTATCAGCTTCCGCTCCAAGACACAAATCTATACCTAATTCATCCCACGGAGACCCTTTGGTAAATTCATGCACAATTCCTCTAAAAGTTTTATGCCAATTTACGGAAGGATACACGACTTTTCCCTGAATGCTTTTTTCTATCTGATCACGAGCACGGGTCGTACAATTATCATAGAAATAATTATAACGATAAATTCTGTTTTCCGGAAGATAATTGTCCTGAAGCAATTTCAGCAACGACATTTTCTCCGAATATGTCAAATTCAGGACCTGCTGATAAACCGAAGAACCCCTGAATGCATATTCCGATTCAAAATAAGGATAAGGTGTAATTCCTAACTGATAATCTGTTTCACCTTTTATAAAGCGGTATACAAAATGCGGCGTATTGAAACTAAACATACCGTAATTAAATACCAGATCTACTCCTCTGGAAAAATTCTGATAACGAATAGCCGTATGCCCAAAAAGTGCATAGATTTCATTACCCGGCGCACAAGTCAGCAAACTAAATTGAATGCTATCGGTTTGCGGCATTCTTTCCCTATTATCAGATATTTCTCCCCTAACCCTCACTGGAGAGAAAAGACAATTTATCAAGACCACCCAGCACAGTAAAACAAGCTTCTTTTTCATAAACAAATACAAATATCACCAGACACCAATATTTCCTGAAGTATCTGAATAATTCATAATATTTTTTTTCGCATGCAAAAATACACGGATTCTACCATAAGAGCGAAATAAATAATCAGTTTTATTGATGTGCATATCCAAAATTTTATCTTACTTTGCAGGCGAAACAAAGAAAGAAAACGTGAATCTAGTAATTGATATTGGTAATACTGTAGCAAAACTGGCAGTATTTGATGGTGATAAAGTGGTGGAGGTTTTAAGAGGGTCCAATCATTCGCTGGACTGGCTGTCAATGTTATGCAACAAATATCCAATCGAAAGAGGTATCATTGCATCAGTTATTACACTCAGCAATACAATACGGCGTCAACTGGCTGGAGTATCATTTGAAATCATTGAACTGAACCACCTGACTCCTATACCCATCCGCAATTTATATAAGACGCCTGAAACTTTAGGTATGGACCGACTGGCTGCCGTAGTGGGTGCCAACTATCTTTCTCCAGGAAGAAATCTGCTGGTAGTAGATGCAGGAACCGCACTAACCTACGAGTTTATAGATGCAGAAGGGAATTACTGGGGAGGAAATATTTCTCCCGGAATATATACTCGTTTTAAAACATTGAACGCCTGTTGCGATAAACTTCCTTTGATTGAAAGAAAAGGCGAGACACCCGAATTTGGATATGACACAGAGACGGCCATCCGTGCCGGAGTTATCAGAGGAATAGAATTCGAAATCATTGGCTACATCACGCTACTACAAAAGAAATATCCCGACCTTTTGGTTTTTTTAACTGGAGGAGATAAATTTTCTTTTGATACAAATTTAAAAAGTATCATCTTTGCAGATAGATTTTTAGTATTGAAAGGTTTAAACAGAATATTGAATTATAATGTTAAGTAAGAAAATACTTGTTGGTTCATGGCTTTTAGCTAGCTCTACAGTGGTATGTGCGCAAATAAGCACTAACTCACCTTATACACGTTATGGACTTGGGGATATGTTCGACCAGAGCTTTACAAATAATGCAGCGATGGGAGGAGTAGGTTATGCACTCCGGACACCCGAGCATATAAACGCCATGAATCCAGCTTCCTATACGGCTGTCGATTCTCTTTCTTTTATTTTTGATGCTGGAATGTCTTTAAAAAGTTCCAACTTTCAGGAAGGGAAATACAAAGCCAACGCCAAAAACTCCAGCTTCGACTATATCGGAATGCAGTTTCGCTTGCACCCCAGACTGGGCATGACGATTGGATACACACCTTTTTCTACCGTAGGATATAACTTTACCCGTTCAAAAGAAATAGAGAACAGCAGCGATGTAACTATATCCAATAATTTTTACGGGGACGGAGGACTGCAGCAGATTTTTGGAGGTATTGGTTTCAAGATTCTGAACAATTTATCTATCGGTGCTAATATCGGTTATTTATATGGTAAGCTTAATTACCAGACAACAGCCAGTCTTAGCAATGGTGGCGACCAAACCATCACCTACAATACGGTATCTATCAGCAGCTATAATGCAAGTTTTGGTCTTCAATATACTCAGCCGATAAACAAACAAAATGAATTGACCTTAGGTCTTACTTATAGCTTAGGACATACCCTTAACGGGCACGATACCCAAGGTACACAAATTACTAACGGTACTAATTATTCTGTCGTAAACCAGCAGCAAATAGACGACTCTTACGGAATACCTCATATCTATGGAGGAGGTTTAGCCTGGAAACATAAAAAGGATCTGACAGTAGAAGTAGATTACACACTGCAAAAATGGAGCGGAGTAAAATACAACAATCGAACAGATTTATATCAGGACCGCTCTAAAGTAGCTATCGGAGCTGAATTTTTACCCAAGGAATTCGGACGAAACTATTTTAGCCGTATACGCTATAGAGCGGGTGCTTATTATGCGAACTCTAATCTCCAAATTCCTGTATCACAAAACATGATAGATGGTCCTAAAGAATATGGCGTTAGTGTTGGATTAGGCTTACCTTTAAAGCTATACCAACGAAACAGCGTATTAAGTATTACTGGACAATACATCCATGCCAATCCTTCTGTAAGCGACATGCTATCAGAAAATCGATTTGTCTTAAAGATTGGATTGACATTCAACGAACACTGGTTCATGAAATGGAGAGTAAATTAATATGAAAATAAACACAATGAACAACTAATCTTACATACGATGAAAATGAAAATGTTTACAATGCTGTGTGCTTTATCTTTGGGTACTACAGCAGTTTTCGCTCAGAAAGGAGTAGAAGACGGTTCTCGTTTCGGACATGGAGAAGACAGTCTCCGTTGTTTGCAGAACATCAGTATTTACAGTGAATACGTAAAGACTGACAACTTTACAGATGCATACAAGCCATGGATGGCTGTATTTACAGAAGCTCCTTTGGCTCAGGTAAGTACTTATACAAATGGTGCTAAGATTCTGCGTGCCCTGATTGCCAGCTCAAAAGATGGAGCACAACAGAAAAAGTATCTTGACGAATTGATGGCCGTACACGATCAACGTATCAAGTATCTTGACGGACTTAATCAATTGGTAAGAACTCCGACCACAAAAGGTTCTATCTTGGGTATGAAAGCTCACGATTACATCATGTTCTCTGGTGCAAACATTGATGTAAACAAGGCATATCAGATGATTAAAGAAGCCGTTGATTTGGAAAAAGCTACATCTGATTATTTCATGTTCCAGGATTTGATGGATATTTCTTCTCGCAAGTTAAAGAGTGATGACACTCATAAGGAACAGTTTATTCAGGACTACCTGACAGCATCTGGTTATGCAGATGAAGCTCTGAAAGCAGCTACTAAAGAAAGAGACAAAAAATTGCTGAAAACAGCAAAAGATAATGTGGATGCATACTTCATCAACAGTGGTGCTGCAAGCTGCGAAAATCTGCAGGCTATCTATGGTCCGAAAGTAAACCAGAACAAGACAAACCTGGATTACCTGAAGCAGGTTATCAACGTAATGCAGATGCTGAAATGTACAGAAGAAGAAGCTTATTTCGTCGCTTCTGAAGCTGCACATGCGATGGAACCTACAGCAGCAACAGCAGCTGGATGTGCTTACATGTACTACAAAAAAGGTGACTTGGATAAGAGCGTACAGTACTTTGACCAGGCTATTGAACTGGAACAGGAAGCAGAAAAGAAAGCAGACTATGCATACAGTGCAGCAGTGGTATTGTTCAGCAAAAAACAGTTGAGCAAGGCTAAACAATATGCAAATAAAGCTATCTCTTACAACGGGAACTACGGAAAGGCTTACATCCTGATTGCACAGATGTATGCATCAAGCCCGAACTGGAGCGACGAAGCAGCTTTGAACAAATGTACTTATTTTGCAGCTATCGATAAATTGCAGCGCGCAAAGAGCGTAGATCCTAGCGTAGCAGAAGAAGCTCAGAAACTGATCAACACATACGCCGGACATACTCCGAAAGACGAAGACCTGTTCTTCCTTGGCTTGAAGAAAGGTAACTCGGTAACAATCGGTGGATGGATTGGTGAAACAACAACCATCAGATAAGTATATGTCAGCCAGACTAAAAAAGCACATATATAAATTATTTATCAACATAACAGTTGCCACATGGGCAACTGTTATGTTTCTTTTTGTTCCTGCATGCGGAAACAAAGAGAAACCTACTGCTGCAGCCGTAAAAGAAGGAGATTCTCTTCCCGACATGCGTACTACAGGAGTAACCACCCTCGTGTCTGACTCAGGAATGATCAGATACAAGATTATTACAGCTGAATGGCTTATCTACAGCCACCGAAATCCTCCGTTCTGGGCGTTTGAAAAAGGAATCTATCTGGAGAAATTCGACAGTCTTTTCCATGTAGATGCAAGTATCAAAGCCGACACAGCTTATTACTACGAGCCCAAGAAACTATGGGAGCTACGTGGAAACGTCCATATTCAAAGCCAAAGAGGCGACAAATTCGACACGGAACTAATGTTCTGGGATCAGGACAAAGAGAAAATCTATTCCGATAAATTTATCCGTATCGAACAAGTTGACAAGGTACTGACTGGATACGGTTTCGAATCCAATCAGCAAATGACCGAATACCAAATCTATAACAACACGGGAATCTTTACCGTTGAAGACAATGCTGTCCAGGCAGACAGCACACAAACTTCCAAATAAAACTATTAGTATGGAGCTTATCATCCAACTACTTATATCTATGGTGTTTTCAGCCTATTTTTCAGGAATGGAAATCGCCTTTGTTTCTTCCAACAAATTACGTTTTGAAATGGAAAAGACGAACAATGTATCGTCTTACATCCTTTCCGTATTCTACCGGCACTCTAATAATTTCATTTCTACCATGCTGGTAGGAAACAACATTGCATTGGTCATCTATGGTATTTTGATGGCTCAACTTATTGAACATTATATACTTGCAGATGTGATTTCAAATCAGGCACTGCTTGTTCCTATAGAAACCGTAATTTCCACATTGATTATTCTTGTCACCGGAGAGTTTCTTCCCAAAACACTCTTCAAGATTAATCCCAACGCTACTCTGAAATTTTTCAGCGTGCCTACATTTGCATGCTACATCATACTCTACCCCATCAGTCGTTTTTCATCGTTGCTTTCAAGCGGTATTCTTCATCTTGTGGGGGTAAAGACAAACAAAGAAGACCGGGAAAAGGCATTTACCAAAGTCGATCTGGATTACTTTATCCAAAGTAGTATCGAAGAAGGAAAAGAGGGAGAAGAAATTGACAATGAAATCAAAATATTCCGCAACGCACTTGATTTCTCCAATGTCAAAATACGTGACTGCATGATTCCACGAACGGAAATCATAGCTGTGGATTTTGATACTCCGCTCACTGAACTCAAAAAGGTATTTATTGAAAATGGTATCAGCAAGATAATCGTTTACAAAGAAAATATCGACAACATTGTGGGATACATTCATTCATCTGAAATGTTCCGTAGCAACGACGAATGGCAAAACGGTATTCGTAGCATTCCCTTTGTGCCTGAAACAATGGCCGCCCACAAACTGATGCGAATTTTCAAACAGCAAAAGCGATCACTGGCTGTGGTAGTAGACGAGTTTGGAGGTGTTTCAGGTATCGTGGCACTGGAAGATCTGATTGAAGAAATCTTAGGTGACATTGAAGATGAACATGATACCACATCCATCGTCGCCAAGCAGATATCAGATAACGAATACATCTTCTCCGGAAGAATAGATATAGAAAAAGCCAATGAAACCTTTGGCCTGAATCTGCCTGAGAGCGAAAACTACCAGACCATCGGCGGACTTATTCTGAATGAATGCCAAAGCATACCCAAAGTAAACGACGTCATTCAGACTGAGAATTTTACCTTCAAAATTATCAAAGTAAGCGCCAATAAAATAGAATTAGTCAAACTGTTTACCACGAAATAAGCATTTTTTTGAGAGAAAATAGTGACTAAACAGTATTTTTTGTATCTTCGTGCGCTAATAACAGAACTATAAAAACAATAAACAAAAAAATAATAACTTTAAATGGCAACTTTACAAAAAATTCGAAGCAAAGGACCTTTGTTGGTCATCGTAATCGGTCTTGCCCTTTTTGCATTTATTGCCGGTGACGCATGGAAAGTACTCCAGCCGCACCAAGGTAAACAAGACGTAGGAGAAGTGAACGGGGAAGTTCTCAGTGCACAAGATTATCAGAAAATGGTGGACGAACTCAGTGAAGTCATCAAACTGACCAATGGATTGAATTCGCTGACAGAAGACCAGTTGAACAATGTGAAAGATCAGGTATGGCAAAGTTATGTCAACAACAAGCTGATTGCTGAACAGGCAGAAAAATTAGGCTTGAAAGTGACAGACGCTGAAATACAGAGCATCATTGACCAAGGTACACACCCGCTGCTGATGCAGACTCCTTTCCGCAACCCGCAGACTGGTATGTTCGATAAAGATATGTTGAAGAAATTCCTGGTAGATTATGCAAACCTGAATGCAAGCCAAATGCCTGCACAGTATGTAGAATATTATCAGAAAATGGGTGCTTTCTGGCAGTTTGTAGAAAAGACTTTGGCACAAAGCACTTTGGCTGAAAAATACCAGAACCTGGTAACAAAATCTTTAATCTCTAACCCTGTAGCTGCTGAAGATGCATTCAACTCACGCACAGAACAGAGCGACCTGTTGTTAGCTGGTGTTCCTTACAGCTCTATCAATGATTCTACAGTTCAGGTTTCTGACAGTGAAATCAAAGACCGCTACAACGAAAAGAAAGAACAGTTCAAGCAGCTGGTAGAAAACACGCGACATCCGTTACATCGACGTAAAAAGTAGTTCCGTCTGATGCAGACCGTAAGGCTGTAGAAAAAGAAGTAACTGAGTACAGCAACCAATTGGCTAGCACAACAGCTGATTTTGGAACTTTCGTTCGTTCTACAGGTTCTTCAGTAAACTACTCTGATGTTCCGGTAAGCAAATCCGTATTTCCTGCAGACGTAGCTTCAACGCCTCGACTCTACAAATGTAAACGAAGTATACGGTCCTTACTACAATCAGACAGACGATTCATTCAATGCATTTCAAGTTGCTTGCAAAAGTTTCTTCTCCTGACTCAATTCAGTTCCGTCAGATTCAGGTATATGCTGACACTGAAGAAAAGACAAAGACACTGGCCGACAGTATTTACAATGCATTGAAAGGTGGTGCTGACTTCGCAGCCGTAGCTAAGATTTACGGACAGACAGGTGAAGCAACTTGGGTAAACGCACAGAGCTGGGAAGGTTCTGAACTGGATGCAGACAACAGCAAGTTCATCAATACATTGCTGAACCAGCCTGTAAACGAACTGGCTAACCTCAACATGGGACAAGCTAACCTGATTCTGCAGGTAATGAACAAGAAGAGCATGCAGACTAAATACAAAGTAGCTGTCGTTAAACGTGAAGTAGAATTCAGCAAAGAAACTTACAA
>ENA-OQDC01000491-OQDC01000491.1-human-gut-metagenome-genome-assembly--contig:-NODE-491-length-27651-cov-4.339086_pt1 | contig 27651 bp, 25 predicted proteins | sample MGYA00242770_ERZ504601 | MGnify/ENA primary metagenome ERZ504601 (study PRJEB26092, sample SAMD00036305) | human gut metagenome | host: Homo sapiens | study: EMG produced TPA metagenomics assembly of...
AAAGTCTATATTTATAATGATTCCTGCAACAACTACAAACAGCCAGAAAATGCGTCTTAGCGTAATCCTTATACCGTATATTAAAGGAAAAACAAACGATATCGCAGCACCATAGTGGAAAAGGAATGCTATAATTGCCAATAAATAATAAGCAACGTATTTTTTTATTCTGCAAGAATTTCACACTGACCAAAAAGACAGAAACGGCCAATGCTTCTCTCGCTATTTCCATATTTACCAAAACATACAAAAATAGGAAATAAAGAAAAACTGCTGTAAACTTATTTTTCGTGTTAGAAGAGATGAACCAAAAAACAACCGAATTTATTATAATTGAATGAACTATCTGAAAAAAAATAAAATCGTTTATAGTTGATTTTATTAAAGCCACGAAAAAAATAAATAAAGGCTCCCATCTATATGAAAAATAATCAGCTAAGGATAGGTCGGACAAATAAACCTGCTCCTCTTCAAAAAAATCCTGATAAGCAAAAGTATCCGCTCCTATTCGATATCTAAACCCAGAAACTACTACCAACAGCAAGTAAATGAAATAATATCCTAAATTATAACCTTTCTTATGACCTAAAAAGTCATAAGAAAAAGACAAAAAAACAATAACAGTAAAATTGGTATATACGGCATTCTAACTCAGATACAGTTTTACCTTTTTATAATTCATGTACATTTCTATTCCATAAAAACGCAACTGCCAATATTAATATGATATATCGAGTCATAGGAGTCATATTGCAATTCATTACAGACATAGAAATGCTCAATGCAGGCAATATCAATATTACAAAATAAAATTTTACTAAAAGGAATATAATACAGTTTATTAGACACAATCCAACTAATTACAACCAACATCAGATATGTTAATATCATCGAATAAATCACTCCTTCTATTCCCCAAAATACAATAAACAGGTACATACTTACCACATTAATAATCAAAGACACAAAATAATTATAAGATACATACTTTGTTTTCTCCGTATATTTAGGTCCGATATCAATTACTTCTTTTATTATTGTCAAAGCAAAATATAGCGACAAACTGCCAATATATTTATATGAATAAAAAAAATTCCGGACCTGCAACTATACTAACAATATCTTCAGATAACAATGACAATACCGATACTAATAAAACAAGAAACAAGAAACTAAAGGCATGAACTTCGCAAAAAAGTAACCGGTGGATTTTCCTTTGCAAACTGTTGATACATAAAAGGAAGCCAAGCCATCATAAAAGCTGTTCCCAAGATTTGCACGCCAGAGGCCAACTTTAAAGAAAAGAATACAAGCCTATTATTGATGTTGTTAAAAAAACACCATAAAGAGCCGATTGGAATAAACCATCATCACACTTCCCACACGAGCAGGAAACTGAGGCAAAGCATAACTAAAGCTCATCATGAGATTTTTCCATGAGAAAGAAAAAGCAAATATTGCTTTATATTAGTATACAATACGATAGAAGTCAATACGAGTGTCAATAACTGACATATCAAAACCCATTCCAAACCTCCATCCATGAAAACAACAAAAACGAATACGGATAACAATAGCAATACGACTTTCAATATTACTTGGTAAGTAAAAAGTAAGTTCTTTTTTTCATACCGAAGTATAATCAAGCCAAGCATTGAAAAGTTTATAAAAGGCAACTGGATTGCAGACAATATAACTAATAAATAATAAGCAGAGCTGGAAAAAAGCAAACTGGAAATATAATATGACAACAAGCATATTATAATTGAGAAAAAAAACGATAATGAAATGACCGTAAATTAATATGCTGAACAAAAAGATTTTTTATCATCCCCTCCCATTGTAATAGTATCGTTGAAGCGATGTTTCCAATTGCAGCAACGCAAATACAGATACTATCCCCATAAGTACCTGACATAAATCAATCATTCCATATTCGGTAGTTGTAAATAAACGAGTATAAATGGGCAGCAAAATGAAAGCCAATATTTTCTCAATGCTCGTTGCAACACCAAATGAAAAAAAAGACTTTAGGAACTCTCTCATTTTCTAGTCTCTCAAATACTATTCTGCTTCAAAAAATCTAAAAATCTTTTAGGGGAAACAATCATAGAATCAACACATTGTGATTTGTCTAGAGCTTCCTTTATAAAATCCACATCTATATCCTCAAGAGTAGAAAAATAGGAAAACTGCTTGTCATTGAAATATTCCTTTGCTTTTATGAAAGCATTATTTGTCAGCAACTTTTTCTTGTAAGCAATTGCTTCTGCTGCTCTTAAAGATGACCCGGACTGTGATGTATCCATCAAAATTTCCAAAATACACTTTGTCTGGACAATTTTAGATACAATAACTTCGTATGGCAACTTATGCTTAGAATCAACAATATTAAAATCACATTTTATCCCACAACTTTCCAGCCGATTCCGAAGTTGTTCTATTATCGCCCTTCGACCTTTATCCAAACCACAAAAAAAGATATCCGATTCATTTTCCTCCTTAATCGAAACATTCAATACGGAACAAACCTGATTGTAAAATTGAAAATTATGTTCAACTGCATCTATTTCATTAAAAGTTATAATCATGTCAAACTTTTCCCGATTATTTTCCACAAACCGCAACTGTTTCTCATTGACTCGGGAAGACAATGTATTTGTAAACATGTAGAACAATTTTGAATGCGGATAGTTTTTTTTTCAAATATTCCAAAAAAGGAAGGTGAGTAGAACAAACATTCTGTTCGTATATAATAAAATACACTTGTTCATATCCATGTATGGTTTGTAAAGGATATAAATATCTATATATAAACTCAGGAACCATATTCTCCCATCCATATCTTGTCATAAAAAATAGAATATTATATAATATTTTTTGCCTGACTGATAAATCATTGGGAGCAAAATACAAAACATCTTTATTATATAGGATATCATTATTTACAACTTTCATGTAATCTGAATATCCCCAAAAAACATATTTAATTCTCATTATAATACAATAAGCGCTAACTTCCTTCTCCTATCTCCTCCACCAGCGACGCATGCACAAACGTCGTCGCCACCGCCATCACCCCCTCGATGTTCACCACCACCCTCCTATCATGGCGCACACGCACAAACACCCCTTCCACTCCTTCGAAGATGCCGCCGGTGATGCGTACCCGGGTTCCTTGGGAGAGGTTCAGCTCGGTGGGTTCAAGATAGAGCACAGCCTGGTCGTAGGTGCCAGACACGGCGATGAAGCTGCGCATCTGCGAGTCCGGGATGACGATGGGCTGGCGGGTTTCGCGGTCCATGATATAGCGGATAGGGATATTCATGCCCGGTTTGTTCTTTATTTCGTCCATACGCTCACGGGTGGAGCGGACGAAGACCAGGTTATGGACCGCAGGAACAAGCTTGCGCAAGCGGCGCTCTTTCCTCACGACATACTCATAGCGCATGGGTATATAGTTTTCAATGCCCTCTGCATCCAGGTATTCCTTGAAAAAAAGCTCTCGGCTATAGGTGACACGCACTGCATACCAGTGCATTTCTGCATTCTCGTTCACAAAAAAAGTATGATTGGGGGACACCGGAGTAGCGAAGTACCTCCCGGTCAAGTAATGTAATGCGGTTACTTTAAATAGACTATGTGCATTCATTTTATTTCAAGACCCTCCACCATCTCGGAAGGAAGGCGACGAAATAGTTATATTCAAGCCATCTTGCGATAAGCTGTTATAAACGAAACGTTTATAATAAAAAAAATGTTTTATGACACGCTCCGTTTAATGAACGCAAAGGTAATGTCAAGAAATGAAAGTACAAAATATTCTGATTGATAAAATGATAATCTTTTTTAATGCAGGTATCATCGCACTATATATCAAATAATTACGTTCATTAGGTAAGATACACGCGCACGCGCGTCATTTCTTATTTTTTTAAAGAAAGAGTGTGTTACATATATAACCATAGGTTCCGGTACCTCACCCTATACATACAGACTACACACACGCTTCACTACTTCACAGGGATACCACAGAATTTCGTAACTATTCAGCAGATGATGCTTTATGATAATTTTTCAGACGCTGATAACACAGATGACACGAATTATTTAATTTCACGTCCTTAGAAGCGTTGCATCAGGTAAGAAAAACATAAAATCTGCGTTATCTGTAATTGTACAGACTCCTTTTTTGTTAATTTTGCAACCGATTTACTAACTTAATATAAAATTATATTTTCAAATTGTAGTTATGAGAACAAAAAAACGCCAATTAGCGTGATGCAAATCAAAGGGAGAGATTACCAAGTGCTGTACACCAAAGAGAGCAAAGAGGTGCAAGTGGCCATCGACCTGCTTTCTATGGTAGAACACAAGTCGTTAACCGTGGAATACAAGGAGCGGAAGGCTTTCCTGACACCCTTCATCCCACTGCTGATAAATCCCCAAAAGGAACACGGACTGAAGGGCGTAAGCCCCTTCGCCAAGCTGCTGCATCTACTTGTAAACTTTATGGACGCGGACGGAAGCGGCAATACGCTGAACCCCGATTGCATTGAGGATGAGATATATAAGCTCTTCAATGAGCTATATCCCAAGGAGTAAAACGGACCGAGGAATTCAAATTGTAAAAAAACGGCTGTCCCACTGCGGATGGCCGTTTTTGCTTCCTAAGGAAATAAACGGCATCTTGCGCCGCCAATAAGGCAAACTTAATACAAATCGAATGGAAAACATTCCAGTGACCACCTACCGTGGTTCAGCGCCGTCAGCGGGGAGACAACCTTCACGCAGGACATGGCTGACATAAAAAACGGCAAGCATGCCAAGTTAATCATCAAAATCGCCAGCCTCGTAGCGCAGGGAAAGGTGGAGGAAGCCAACCACGTCAAGAAGCAGCTTCCCTTCAGGACCCTCACGGCCAACTACCGGGAAAGAAGGCTCGTACCGAGCATCACCCGCTACAACCCCGTCATCACGCTCGACATCGACGACCTGGAAGAGGGACAGTTGGAGCGGACCCGGACCCTCATCAACGAAGACCCGCACACCCTGGGGAGTTTCCTCTCCCCCAAAAGGCACGGCTACAAGCTGTTCGTCTTCATGCAGACGGAATACACCCGGCGTCTGTATGACCGTCTCCGACAGGGCGAGGTGACCTACGCCACGCTCGAGGAGATACACCTGAAGCTGTACAGCGCCGCCAAAGAGCACTACGAGGTCCTTCTCGGAGTAGAGGTGGACGGAAGCGGAAAGGACATCTCGCGAGGATACTTCATGTCCTTCGACCCGCATGCCTATATCAATGCCGCACTGCTGGAACAGATTTCCCCGTTGCCGGCACGCATCATCCCGCCTGCGAAGAAGGAGAACAGCCCAAAGAAGACGCCCGTCGAAACGGTACACCCCCTCCCCGCCTCCTCTGCCGCCACACCGCAGGACGCAAAGCCTTGGGAGAAGCTGATATTCTCCCAAGCCGTGACCGCCGTGAAGCGCACCACCAAGTTCCGGGCAGGCAACCGCGACAACTTCCTCTTCGCCCTGGGCAACAAATGCTACAGCAAGGGCCTGGACGAGCAGACAGCCATCAGACTGGCGAAAAACGAGTTCGGGCAAGAGTATCCCGACGTGGAATCTCCCCTGCACAATGCCTACATCTATACCGACAAAACCAGCGAAGCCGCCACAAAGAAGGAAGAGAAAAAGCCCATCATCAACCAAGTGATGAGCTTTCTGGAAGAGCACTACGGCATCCGCAGGAACCTCATCCTGGACCGCCTCGAATTCATGCCCTATGCCCTGTCGGCAGATGCCGGAAAAGGTTACCGCCCCATGCGCGGAAAGGACTACAACACCATATTCGTAGACCTGCAGATGGCCGGCATCTCCTGCTACCAGAATTTCCTCAGAGCCGTGATAGACTCCAACTACGCCAAGGAGTTCAATCCCTACACCGACTATCTGTACGCGCTTCCCCCCTGGGACGGGACGGACTACATCGCCCGGCTGGCTGACACCCTGACGACCGAGAACCGGGAGCTATGGCAGAAGGGCTTCAAACGGTGGATAGTGGGCCTGGTGGCCTGCGCACTGAGCGACGAGGACATGAACCAGCTCGTCATCATCCTCTACAGCGAGCAGGGAAAGGGAAAGAGCAGCTGGATTCGGCGCCTGCTGCCGCCCGAGTGGAAAGAGTACTTCTACAACGGCATAATAGACCCGAGCAACAAGGACGATGCCCGCCTGCTCGCCACGCGAATCATCATCAACATGGAGGAATTCGAAGGCGTGAAGCCCGGCGAGCTGGCAGCATTGAAGCGAATCATCGCGCAGGACAACGTGACGCAGCGCAAGGCCTACGACATCGAAGCCTTCACCCTGCCCCGCCACTGCTCCTTCATCGCGAGCACCAACAACCGGCAGTGCCTGCAGGACATCGGTGGAAACCGGCGTTTCCTCCCCATCACCGTCACCGGCATAGACTACCACACCCCGGTGAACCATCCCGGCATCTACGCCCAGGCGCTCGCCTTGCTGAAAGACGGTTTCAGATACTGGTACGAGGGCGAGGAGATAGAACAGCTGAACAAGCACAACGAACGGCACCGCATGAAAGACCCCGTGGAGGAGAACCTCTTCGTCTTCTTCCGCAAACCGCTGCCCGAGGACCTGCAGATAAAATGGCTCCCTGCCAGCGTCATACTGACCAAGCTCAGCATATTCGGGAAGGTGCAGGTGAACCCGCACACCCAGCTGGTACTGGTGCAGGCACTGGAAAAATACGGATTCGGCACACGGACCAACGAGCAGGAGACGACCGAATATGAGGTAGTGGACATCCAGCTATATCAGTAACCGGCATTCAAGGAGAAGAGAGAAGCCCCGTAACATATATTGTTGTGCATGACAACATATATTGTTACGGGGCTTTACATATATTGGCGTTTTCCTTACAAGGCTTCCCTATTTCCGGCCGACATCCTGTCAGGGTTCTCCCAGATACTTCACCAGCACTTTCACTTCCAGCGGAGTGAAGGTGCGCCGGTATTTGTTGTAGCCCACCTTCTCCAGCTCACCCTTCAGCGCCTTGTTGTGGCGTATCCATGCCGCCAGGGTATAGATGGCATTGCTGATGCAGTAAGTCGGGTTGTAGAGCATGGCAAGCTCCTCCTTCGAATAGGCGTGGATGCGGAACGGACGAAGGTCTTCCTCCTCCTCTTCCCTCTTTTCTTTTTCTGTTTTCATTCTTTATGTTATTGGTTGATTATTACACCATAAAGATACTGAATATCAGCGATATGACCAAGCATATACAGACATAAACGGGCATCGGACGAAGAACTTTTCCTGAACAGAAAGGAAACGGAAAAGAGACGGCGTAACCCGAAGAAAGCCATGAGCAGAAAAAGCCAGAGGAGTACTTTTGCAGCACCCCTCTTCCCCCCCCTAAAGGAGAAAGAGAAGAGTATTGCAATACGGGACTTTAATTTCTAATTGTTAATTTTTAATCATTTAATTGTTTATGGGAGTACCATTCAAGAAGATTGCGAGGAAAGATCCTCGAAAGGCAGATGCGGTGGCAAAGTTCTACCCGCAGCTGGTGACACTGGGCGACAATGCGACGCTGGACGACATTGCGTATGTGATGAAAGAGAAGAGTTCGCTAACACTGGGAGACATCCAGAGTGTATTGACCAATTTTGTGGAGGCCATGATTACGACCCTCTACAGCGGCCAGTCGGTCAATATCAAGAACTTCGGCGTATTCAGCCTGTCGGCGCGTACGGCAGGCGTACTGGATGTAAAGGAGTGCACCGCCAAGAACATCAAGGCGGTGAAAATCAATTTCCGGCCTTCCAGTACCGTAAGACCGGACATCGCCGCCACGCGTGCCGGGCAGAAGATTGACTTCTACGACCTGGAAGCTTTGCTGAACAAGGGAGACGGTGAAGGAGGAAGCTCCGGCGGCGGTTCCGGCTCGGGAGACGGAGGCGGTTCGGACGGAGACCAGGGCGAAAATCCGTTGGGATAAGTATGACTGATTTTACTACCGATTCGTATGTTCAACTTTTAAAACGTATATAGCATGAAAAAAAGTATCTGGGATAAAATTCTGAAAGTCGTAATTGCAGTAGCCTCTGCCATCTTAGGGGCATTGGGAGCCAATGCGATGAACGTGAACATTTAAGTCGCCGGAAAGAAAGGACGGCAGGAAGAGGAAACCCCGAAAAAGGTTTCCTCTTTCTCTTCCCTCTCTATACAGCGCAGGATACGCCAGTCGCAGCTACGCACCCAATAGCGGAAAGCCATGTTCGGGTGGAAATGCTCCGAGAAGTCCAGCAGACGTTCCAAATCAAACTCCTCGGAGATGACACCGGCACCGCTACGGAATGCATCGTAGGCGTTACAGTCCTGCTCGATATGCGCCGGAACCATCAGCAAAGGCTTGCCCAGATACATCGCCTCGCAGACCGACTCGAAGCCGGCAGTGGTGGCATAGGCCTTGCAGCCTGCCATGTAGCGCAGGAACTTGACGTCATCGAGCTGATGGAAACTCAAGGTGTCGTCCACACGGCACACCTCGGCTTCGTCCTGCTTGTCCCAGAAGAAGTGGAGGGGTATTTCCGGATGGGCACTGTGCCAGTGGAGGATATTCTCGCCAAAACCGGAGTTTACCATGTATCCGTGGAGATAATCCCCTTCCGTACCTTCGCACGACAGCACCTCCCTCCGCAGCAATGGCGGAACCACGCGGATATGCGCTTCTTCGTCATCCTCCATCTCGCGGAAGGAAAGGGCGAGCTTTTTCGCGGGCACCTATGCACGTGAGACGGGTGAAAAGGCGGAGCAGCCACAGATGGAAGCCGTTCTTACCGGGAAACTCGAAATCGCGGTGCAGGAACAGGTACTGGTGCCCGACGCTTATTTGAGGGACGGAAGGACGGAAGAAGAGATAGGCCAGCCCCGTGAGCAGTTCGTAGAAGTTGATGACCAGTTCGGCGCCACTCTCCTCGATGCGGCGGTGTATATAGTGCATGCTTTTCAGATAGACGGGCAGACGGGTGAGATTATAGGCCACACTACGCGCAAGACTTGCCCGCTTGTTGGCAGGCGTAGGCAGGAAATTGGGACTGAGAAAACGTTTCACCGGAGCTTGGATGCTGCGGTTGAAGAAACCGGGCAGACAGCGCGAATTGCTTTTGCCCACCAACACTTCCACTACTTCGTGACCGTTGCGGCGCAGCAGCTCTTCCATTGTAATGGCTTGGGTCAGATGCCCGCGGCCTTCTCCTTGAACGATAAAAAGGACTTTCATTGGGACGACTTGATGATTTACAAATTACTGTTGAAACACATGCAGCACATGACGTTGCATTTAGTTGATGCAAAGATCGCACCTCCGTGTTACGGCAGAATGTGAAGAATGTGACAATTCGGTTATAAATGACAAAAGTCACACCGGCATCGCGCAGACATGACTTCAAGAGAATTTATGGAATAAATACGTAAAAAGGATAATTCGGTCGGCATATGATGCCGGAGCATCAGACAAATTCCTCGACCATATACATATCACTGACAAAATCGTCAACAATCTGTTCCAGGTTTTCGCAGGCTTCGTCAGGCGTTTCACCGTAGGCGCTGCACAACACATTATTCATGAAATAAGCGTAAAAACCACCGCCGGCTGCCGCCTCTACGGTATAGTCATTTCTGTTCAGTTTCATATTCGGGCCTCCTTTCTTTTTTTACGCTGCAAAAATGAGGGAAAGTTGTTACGAGCAGATGTGAAGGAGGTTACAAAAGTATGTAGGTTGGTTGGCTTTGATGCAGTGGAAAATAAATGGATTGAATATTAGGAGTTTTCATTTATTCAGTTTACCTTTGATTAAAAATAAAAGCAATGGGTAAAATTAAACCATATAAAGAACAGGACTCTTCCAAACAAACGGCACAAGAACCGATGATGGCAACTTATCATCAATCAGCCATACCGATGGACGACTTTATCAACAGTATTCCCCGAGATGCTTTGGCTGAAGCCCTTCTATTTGCCTTAGAAGAGAATAAAGCAGGACACTGTATATCAAACTCCCAAATAGAGAGTATGATAAATGAACGCATGGGATGGAAATAGTCTGGTCTAAGTTGGCTTATGAGCACTTTTTAGAGATACTTATTTATGTAGAGAATAATTTTGGCATGTTGACGGCACAGAAAACACGTCAAAAGATACAAGACAAAGTAAATCTTTTAGCAAAACATCCGTATATAGGAATTATAGACAGTGATTTTTCTACTCTATTTAACAACATTACTGTCCGTCATTTAAAACTTTCCCCTAACGTGATATATTATTTGATTGATGAGAATAGGATTGTCATTGCAGCAATGCTTCATTCAAAACAATCTCCGGAAACTGTACGTAAAACAATCTCAGAATTTCTGAAGCAATATAAATAGCTGTTCATCAATTCATGATGAGAGATAACTCTATAAATTTAAAACCGAGAGGACGTATCAAGATATACAATCACCCCAGATTACGCGGATTGACACAGATAAAAGTTTCTGATTATCAGAACTCCTAAAATCATCTGTGTTAATCCGCGTAATCCGGGGTGGGTATTATTAATAGGAACGTGCGAAAATCACGCGGCAGGCAGAAGGCTTGCCGGTAACCATACACTTGCCCGGTTCCTTGTCACCCGGAACAAATGAATCGAAAGGAATACAACGGATGGTTGCTTTGGTCTCTTCCTTGATTTTCTCTTCGGTTTCGGTAGTCCCGTCCCAATGAGCCAGAATGAAGCCGCCTTCTTCAATCTTTTCCTTGAATTCCTCGTAGCTGTCCACGCTGGTGATGCGGCTGTTACGGTAATCGAGCGCTTTCTTGTAGACATTTGCCTGAATGTCCTCGAGCAAATCCTTCACGTACTCTTCGATACCCTCGCAGGAACGCGTCTCCTTCTCCAGTGTATCGCGACGCATGATTTCCATTGTATTGTTCTCCAAGTCGCGGCCACCCATCACCAGACGAACGGGAACACCCTTCACCTCATAGTCGGCAAACTTGAAGCCCGGACGTTTGTTGTCGGCATTGTCGTACTTCACGGAAATACCCATTGACTTCAGCTTGGCAACAATGCCTGCCACTTTCTCGTCAATCTTAGCCAGCATCTCCGCATTCTTGTAGATAGGAACGATAACTACTTGTATCGGAGCCAGGTGCGGAGGAAGTACCAGACCGTTGTCATCGGAATGCGTCATGATAAGCGCTCCCATCAGACGGGTGGAAACACCCCAGGAAGTAGCCCAAACATACTCCAGCTTGTTCTCCTTATTGACGAACTGCACATCGAACGCCTTGGCGAAGTTCTGTCCCAAGAAGTGGGAAGTACCGCTCTGCAAAGCCTTTCCGTCCTGCATCATCGCTTCGATGGTGTAGGTGTTGAGGGCACCGGCAAAACGCTCGTTGGCAGACTTCACGCCCTTTACCACGGGCACCGCCATGTATTTTTCGGCAAACTCGGCATATACATTCAGCATCTTTACCGCTTCTTCTTCGGCTTCCTCGCGGGTGGCATGTGCCGTGTGTCCTTCCTGCCAGAGGAATTCGGCGGTACGGAGGAACAGACGGGTACGCATTTCCCAACGGAACACGTTTGCCCACTGGTTGCACAAGATAGGCAGGTCGCGGTATGAATTGATCCAGTTCTTGTAGGTGTTCCAGATGATGGTTTCGGAAGTGGGGCGGATAATCAGCTCTTCTTCCAGTTTTGCAGCAGGGTCCACCACCACACCGCCGCCATTCGGATCGTTCTTCAAACGATAGTGCGTCACGACGGCACACTCTTTGGCAAAGCCTTCCACATGTTCCGCTTCACGGCTGAGGAATGATTTCGGAATAAGCAAGGGGAAATAAGCGTTGACGTGTCCCGTTTCCTTGAACATATCGTCCAACTGACGTTGCATCTTCTCCCAGATAGCGTATCCGTAGGGCTTGATCACCATACAGCCGCGTACAGCCGATTGTTCTGCCAAATCGGCTTTTACCACCAACTCGTTGTACCACTGAGAATAGTTCTCACTACGTTTGGTAAGGTCTTTCAATTCTACTGCCATTCTATTTCGTTTTTTAAAGTTTTTCCTACGTTTAAAATGGCTTGACCCGAACATTTTCCTCGATATTTAAAAAAAGGCAGCCGCTGTGATGCAACTGCCTAACTCTAAATGGAGGAGCGGCAAGCGAGACTCGAACTCGTGACCCTCAGCTTGGGAAGCTGATGCTCTACCAACTGAGCTACTGCCGCATAAACATTTCCAAGGTCATGCCTTAAAAACGGTGGCAAAGTTAATAAATTACTTCCTAAAAAAACAAACGTTTCGTCAAATATTTCTTATTTTTGCTCGGGAAAACAAAGATATTCTTTCAAAATACAGACTAAATACCAATGAAACGAATCATACTCATCACCGGAGGAGCACGTTCCGGCAAAAGCACCTATGCGGAAAAGCTGGCACTCGAGCTCTCTCCCACTCCCGTTTATCTTGCCACGGCACGCATCTGGGACGAAGAATTCCGCCAGAGGGTAATCCGGCATCAGGAACGCCGGGGACCGGAATGGACAAACATCGAAGAGGAGAAAGAACTCAGCCGCCACCGGCTGGAGGGGCGGGTCGTCCTGATAGACTGCATCACCTTATGGTGTACCAACTTTTTCTTCGACCTGCATTCAGATACCGACCGGGCACTTGCCGCAGTAAAGGCGGAGTTCGACCGCTTCACGGCACAAGACGCAACCTTCATCTTTGTAACCAATGAAATAGGTATGGGAGGAACTTCCGAGAACGAACTGCAACGAAAGTTCACGGACATGCAAGGCTGGATGAACCAATATGTAGCCGCCCGTACCGACGAAGTGATACTGATGGTATCCGGCATCCCACTTACCGTAAAAAACACTCATTCATAAAACAACAGACAATTAAAATTCAACAGACTGATGAAAACATTTCATATCACCCGCCCGGACGAGTCAATCCGTCCTGCATTGATTGACAAAATCAACAACCTGACCAAACCCAAAGGCTCATTGGGCATTTTAGAAGAACTGGCACTCCAAATCGGACTCATACAACAGACATTATCCCCCGCCTTGAAACATCCGCAAAACATTATCTTCGCCGCCGACCACGGCATTGTAGAAGAAGGTGTCAGTCTGTCTCCAAAGGAAATCACCTGGCAGCAAATCAGCAACTTCCTTCATGGAGGGGCAGGTGTCAATTTCCTCTGCCGGCAGCACGGCTTTACCCTGAAGATTGTAGATGCAGGAGTAGACTACGACCTCCCCTACGAGAAAGGCATCATCAATATGAAAGTGCGCAAAAGCACCCGGAGTTATCTGCACGAGGCAGCCATGACGGAAGAGGAAATGGAGATGTGCCTGGAACGGGGTGCCGAGGTGGTGCGCCAATGCCATGAAGAAGGCAGTAATGTCCTCAGCTTCGGTGAAATGGGTATCGGAAACACCTCTTCATCCTCCCTGTGGATGACCTGCTTCACCGGTATTCCTCTGGAACAATGTGTCGGCGCAGGCAGCGGACTCGACAGCGCGGGCATCCGCCACAAATACGAAGTGTTGAAGCAGTCTATGGAGAACTACAAGGGCGACGGCTCTCCCCGGGACATCATCCGCTACTTTGGCGGACTGGAAATGGTGATGGCCATAGGCGCCATGCTGCAAGCTGCCGAGCTGAGGATGATTATCCTTGTAGACGGATTCATCATGACCAACTGCCTGCTTGCCGCCGCCAGGCTCTATCCGGAAGTGACGGATTACGCCATCTTCGGACACTGCGGAGACGAGTCGGGCCACAAACTGGTACTCGACGCCCTGCATGCCCGTCCGCTGCTGAACCTGGGACTGCGTTTGGGAGAAGGAACGGGGGCCATCTGTGCATATCCCATTGTCGACTCGGCCGTGCGGATGCTCAATGAAATGGATAACTTTGCACATGCCTCCATCACTAAATACTTTTAATATGAACAATGTCTTGGCTGCATTCATAATGCTCACCCGACTGCCCTTCTGGAAAATCAAGGAAGTACCGGCAGAGTGTTTCAAGCATGTGGTTCCCTATTGGCCGCTTGTAGGCTGGCTGACGGGAGGCGTGATGGCGGCAGTGCTGTGGCTTGCCGGACAGATTATGCCGGTGTCATTGGCATGGATTCTTGCCCTCATCGCACGCCTAATTGTCACCGGATGCCTGCACGAAGACGGACTGGCAGACTTTTTCGACGGTTTCGGTGGCGGTACCACCCGAGAACGGACTCTTGCCATCATGAAGGATTCCCACATCGGAAGCTACGGTGTCATCGGATTGATATGCTATTTCCTGCTGTTGCTCCAACTTCATCACCTGCCACTGGGACTTCTCTGCATCCTTGTGCTCTGCGGTGACTGCTGGTCCAAGTTCTGTGCCTCCCAGATTGTCAACTATCTGCCCTATGCCCGGAAAGAGGAAGACAGCAAAAGCAAGACCGTCTACAACCGCATGAGCTGGTACGAGTTACTGGCCGGATTTCTTTGCGGTCTGCTTCCTTTCGTACTGCTGCTGCCTATAAAGCTGTGGATTGCCACCCTCTTCCCACTGCTCACCTTCTTCCTGCTCTACCGATTGATGAAGCGGCGCCTGCAAGGATATACGGGTGACTGCTGCGGGGCCACTTTCCTGCTATGCGAACTGTCCTTCTATTTGGGAAGCCTTATCCTAATTATAAATTAAAACTAAAAATTAAAGATGGAAGTAATATTCATTCGACACACTTCGGTAGATGTCCCTCCGGGCGTATGCTACGGACAGACCGATGTTCCCCTAAAACCCACGTTTGAAGCGGAAGCCGCCGTGACAGCAGAAAACCTGAAGGCATACCTTCCGTTCGACCACGTCTACACCAGTCCCCTGACCCGTTGCGTGCGCCTCGCCACCTATTGCGGCTATCCCGATGCAGAACGGGACAAACGGATTATGGAAATCAATTTTGGTGACTGGGAGATGAAGCCGTTCGAGCAGAATGAAGACCCACGCTTGCAGGAATGGTATGCCGACTACATGAACGTGGCAGCTACCGGTGGAGAGTCCTTTGCCATGCAATACCGACGTGTCGGCCAGTTTCTGGACGAGTTGAGGAAGAAGCCCTATACACGCGTTGCCATCTTCGCACATGGCGGCGTACTCATCTGCGCGCAACTCTATGCCGGAATCCTCAAAGCCGAAGAAGCCTTCGACGCATTGACGCCCTACGGCGGCATCGTCCGCATCAATCTCGACAAGGAATAGTGAACGAAATAGTAGGGCCTTCCTCCGCTTCGGTTTGCACCTTGTAGATACCTCCAAAATAATGAATAAAATGGGCATTGATTTCATGGCGAATCAAGCTCGTTTTATTCTCAAAATGTACCTTTGCAAACGGGGCGTTGACCACATCGAAATAGAGGGCCGACCTAGTGCGGTCCCGTCTGATGCGGATAATCGCCTCATAACGGGCAGTGTCATTCTCTGACGGAGTCAGCATGCTGACAAGCAATGTATCGAACCATCTCCGGTCTGTCCTCGCAAACTGTTCCTTGAGGTCGGTCTGCAGGCTGACAGACACAGCGCTCTCCTCACGGCTGTTCACTTTATCCAGCACCTCACTGCACAACTGAATAATGTCACACTCCTCGTCCTCATACTGAATCTTGCCGGACTCCAGGCGGGACAACTCCAGAATGCTGTTGACATAATTCAGCAGACTTTCCGCATTGGTCTGAATCATCTGCCCGTATTCCCTCTTAGTCTCCTTATCCAGCTCCTCCTTTCCGGTCAGCAATTCGGCAAAGCCCACCACCACATTCAGCGGAGTACGTATATCATGGCTGATTTCCGATTTCAGACGTTCCTTCGCGATGTTGTCCGTCTCTGCCTGCAAAGCGGCTTCAGCCGTCTTCTTCTCTACGACAGCAATCTTTCCGGAGACATAGCGCGTATACAAGTAGAAAAGCAGCATCAGCAGCAGGCAGACGCCCAGGAATATAAATCCTATACGGTAATTCATGTCCTGAATCTTCTGCTTCTCCAACAACAGCTCGTCAATGTGGTAAATCTCCTTCACCTGCTTCAACTGGTTGGCCGAGAAGGCATTGTTCAGCGAATCCTGCTTGCGTATGAGGTAGCGCCGGGTCTCGATGGCCCCGTCAATGTCCCCCTTGTCATATTGCGTACTCGCCTTGTAGTTTATCAAAGTGGCAAAGGTGGAAACGTAGTTGTTCAGTACCGTAGGGGTCACCTCGTCTATCAATGCGATGCTTTTGTCATACTCATCGGTCTTGGCATAATATTGAAGCTGTATCAACTGGACATTCAGCCAGAAGACGGGATCTACATGCGGTTCAAGCAGTTTCTTTACTTTCTCGATATGCTCGTGCGCCACTGTAAAGTTCTTCCGGTTCATGTAGTGCAGGATATACTTCACTTCGCAGTCAATCTCGAAATTGCTCCAGTTCTTCCTTGTCTCGGGTTCTTTGGAAATAACCGTCTGCAACGTCATGTCCATTTCATGCAAATAGGGCAGCTTCAGGCTGTCTTTACCGCCATTGCCGTATACCTGGGCAATACGCGACAGTATATCCACTTTCAGGCTGGTCTTTGTCTGGGGAGAGAAATTCCGGTAAGCCTCCAAGAAAGCGTCCAGTGCCTCATTCGGGCGGCTGGACACTCCGTAGGCACACCCCAGACTGTTATACGCCGCTATCATCCCGTTATTGCTATGGCGGAGTTTTGATTCCTCCAACGTCTCCTTAGCCACATACACCGCTTTCTCTATCTGTCTCTTGGAAGCCAGGGCGCGGCTGATGGCAGCCTTCTGCTCCAGATAATAATCGTAAGTGCCTACCTGGGAGACAAAATCCTTCAGCACATCCACCCAATACGACAGACTGTCCGGGTCGTGTTTCTTGTCATAACATGCCGCCAGATAGTAAGCGCCCATATTCTCATAGAAAGCGTTCTTCTGCCGCCGCGCCTCCTCGTACAGACGGGTGGAAAAAGTCATGTTATAGGGAGCATACTGGTGCTTGTAGGCCATGTCACGGAGATACGTCAGCCGGACAAGGGTGGCCGGCAGGGTATCGGCAACCTTCAGGATGCTGTCCTGATACCGGACAGCCCCCGTGTCTTCTGCCAGCAGCGGACAGATATATCCGCAAAACAAAACATGGATGAGAATCAGTATTCGTTTCATTGCGCCGTTCCTCCGTGTAATGCGGGATTATACTTCAAAGGATGCGTAAAACAGAAACGCGCGCCACGGGTGTACCCACTGTCCACCCACAGCTTGCCGTTCATATATTTCACAATCAGTTGGCAGATGGAAAGGCCCAGTCCGCTTCCCTGCACAAAATCATTCAGCTTTTCAAGCGTTCAAAATCAAGTGCTGCTTTTCCGGTGGAATGCCGCATCCGGTATCCGTCACGGAGAAAAGTGCCGTACCGGCATCAGCCATCTTCAGTTCCAGCACGATGGAGCCTTGTTCCGTAAACTTGGCGGCATTCACCAGCAGGTTTATCAAGACCTGGCGGAGGCGCGCATCGTCCGTATCCAGCATCAGGACGGACAAATCCGTGTCAAAACGCATTTCAACCTCCAGCTTGCGCGAGGCCATCACGGTCTCCACGACCTCATTACACAACTTCACGGCATCATGCGTGCGGATGTTGAAGGTTATATTGTCATTCTCGAAATCCGAGAAATCCAGAATGTCATTGATAAGTTTCAGCAACTGAAAGGAATTCACCTTGATAATTTCGGAGAATTCCCGGCGCGATTCGTCATCGAATGACTCGTCCTCATCCGTCAGTACCGCCGAGAATCCGACAATGGCATTCAGCGGCGTACGTACCTCATGGCTCATGTTCGAAAGAAACATATTCTTCCGTTGTATGGCTTGCACCGCTTTCTCCTTCATCGCCTCCTGCCGCATCTGGGAACGCTTCAAACGGAATATCTTCTTCCAGCCCAGCACCAGGAGGAATATCAGAAACAGTACGGACACAATGATGCCTGCCAGATAGAAACGCATGGATACAATGCGGTCGCGTTCGTTCTGGTAGGCCAGTTGGTCGGCCTGGAAACGGGTACAGAGCCGGTCTATCTCCTTGGGATAGTTCTTCTCGAACGAAGTCTTGATATACGAAAAGACCTTGCCGTACTGTCCGTAGGCTTCTTCCTTGTTCCCCATCTTCACCAGTAAATCCGCCTTTTCGAGCAGAGCTTCCTTGTAGATGTTATGGTTTATCCGGGCATATTCGGTTTGAAGGAAATCATTGTAGGCGGTCAAGGCTGCCTCATGCTCTCCGGTGGCCACCAGATAACGGGCATCTATAATCAGAAGGTATTGCCGTATCTCCGGAATCAGTTGCGCTTCAAGCTGGCCTATCTGTACCAGACAATGGCTGGCAGCTTTCAAGTCACCCTTGAATAATTGGCAGGAAGCATTGGAGATGTGACGCATGGCCAGCTCCAGCGGAGAAAGCCGGTCTTCCGGATAGAGGTTCAGACGTGCAAGATAACGCGAGGCACCGTTTACATTCCGTATGCGCAGGTTATAATCTATCAGTTCCACCAGTAGCATGCGGATATGCACATCCTCCCCGTCCATCCCATCCAGCAGTCTCAAAGACTCTTCGTAAGCGGCACCGGCTTCCCGAAGCCTGCCGGTATAGCTGTACACCTCTCCCATGGCATTCAGCGCCAGGGCATTGCCGAAGGGGTAGGCAAGCGCGCGGGCTTTGGAGTACATCTGGTCGCTCTGGGCAATGGCCATACGGATTTCTCCACGGAAAAGGGAGGATTTTATAAGTATTCTTTCCAGTTCGAAATAGGTGTAATAGCGCTGGGATTCATCCAATTGGGACAAAAGGCCGTCGGCATTCAGCGAGTCACACTCCTCCCGGGTCAGATAGTCGAAACCGAGGCTGTTGTGAAAAGTGGAGATGACCTCATGGACTATACTTTCCTTTTCTTTAGTCCAAGAATCCGCTTTATCTGTTGCCGATGCAATTATTGTGCTCCCGAACCAAATAAAGAAAAGGAATATATATAGTTGCTTTATCCTCATTTATAAGACTTTGTCTGCTTTAAAAGTTACATTTTTAATGCAACGCGGTCTTGCAAAGATATTATATCTTTTTGGAACGGACAAAGAATCAGTTAAAATAACAACATTTTAAAAACAAAAGGAAGCCAAGGTCGATGTCACTATTACGGCAACCACCATCCACCACTCCACACGCCGGTTGATGCGGACAGCCACACGCATATCTTCTGTCTTCAGAGGCCGTTCATTAGAACCGATATAAGGTTTCCATACCTCCTCGCCGAAATAGTTGTGCGGACCTCCGAAACGGCAGTCCAGAATACCGGCAAGGGCGGCTTCCGGATAACCGGAATTGGGACTGGCATGCTGGCTGCCATATCTGCCCACAAAAGCAAACAAGGAAAGGCGACCGGAAACCAGTACCATCAGAAAGGCTGTCAGACGGGCGGGAATATAATTGGCAACATCATCCAAACGGGCAGCAAAACAGCCGAACCGACGATAGCGTTCATTCTTGTAGCCGACCATGGAATCCAGCGTGTTCACCATCTTATAGGCAAGCATGCCCGGAACTCCCAACAGCAGATACCAGAACAAGGGGGCAACTACCCCGTCACTCAAATTCTCTGCCAAAGTCTCCAATGCCGCGGTTCTCACCTCCTGCGCCGAGAGTGCAGACGTATCACGCCCTACGATACGTGCCACTTGCATCCTCCCTTCCTCCAAGGAACGGTCCACCGCCTTGAACACCATACGCACCTCGCGAACCAGCGTAGTGCCCGCCAAGCAATAGAATATCAGCAATATTTGCAGCGTTAGAAGCATGCCCGGAGAAAAGAGTGCCGCCAAGCGGAGCAACAAAAGCGTAATGACGTATACCCCCAAGACAAGAGACACCGCCACAAACGCACCTTTCAGAAAACGCAAATCGCCCCGGTTCAACCGGTGCTCACAGAAAGAAATGGCTTTGCCGAAAGCCACCACCGGATGGGGTAGCCACGCCGGGTCGCCCAGCCAGTGGTCGAGCAGCCAGGCTGTGAGAAGCGGCAGGTTCAAGTTGAAGGCGACACCCAAAAGTATAAGTACATCTTCTTCCATCGGTTATTCCTCCTCAAGCCATTGTCCTATTGCTTTTACAAGCCTGTCATTCTCCTCCCGGCTCTGGGCGGCTATGCGGAAGAAGTGCTCATTCAGCCCGTCAAAGTTGGAGGCGTCCCGAATCAAGATGCCATGCTCCCCGGCCAGATAGTCTTTCAAGGCGGAAGCCTTGCCCATACGGAGGCACACCAGCATGAAATGGGTTTCGGTGGCCCATACCTCCAGTCCTCCCAATGCCTCGAGCGCACTGCGCAGGCGGGCAGCCTCTTGCAAGTAAGACGCCACATCCAGCGGATTGGGAACATCATGTTCCAACAGATGGAGTCCCGCCTCAATGGCAAGCTGATTGACCGACCAGGGCATACGGTTGGTACGCAAGCGGTGCAGCAGGTGGGGGGCGCCGGTGACATATCCCAGTCGCAGACCGGGAACGGCATAACGCTTGGTCATGGAGTGCAGCAGCAGAACGTTGGGAAATTCCGCCGCCTCGGCAGCAGAGAAAAGCGGACGCAAGGTGAAAAACTCGTAAGACTGGTCGATGACGAAACATACCTGCGGATTATGACTGATAAGTGTTGCCAGATATTCCTTCTCCACGACCGTTCCAGTAGGGTTGTTGGGATTGCACAGCCACAGCATGCGCACCTCTTCCGGCAAGCGATACCCCTCGCTCTCCGCAGGAAGCCGATAGAGGGAAGTGACCCGATGGCCGTGCATGCGGCAGGCATCGGCATATTCACTGAAAGTGGGCTGCACAATGGCGGTGTTTGTCCCGCGGAAAGTCTGCGCGGTGAGATAAATGGCTTCGGTAGCTCCGTTCGTCACGCACACTGCCTCGGCAGGAAGACGGTGGCAGCGGGCAAGGCAGGCCTCAAGCGTGTAAGGCTCCGGTTCGGGATAGTTGCCGATGCCGTCAATCCGGGCACACAGATGCGCCTTCAAGGCAGAGAGGTCTACCCTGTTGTAAACGTTCGAGCTGAAGTTTGCCGTAATGGGACGGCTGTATTTATAGGAATCGTCTCCGTGTCCTTCAATCATGGTTCTTTGTCAATATTTGGTAGATAAGCGGCAGGTTGACGTGGCGGCGCACGTGCTCGGCAAGCCTATCGTATTGTTCTTCTTTGAATGTATGGTAATCGAAAGCGCCGGCATTCCCGGACAGTTTGTCTGCAAAAGGCGCAAGCAGGAAATCTATGAATTCCGGATTGTCGAGAATGCCATGAATATAGGTCCCCATGCAGGTGGAGTCCACGTAGTAACCGTCGGTAGAGCCGTTCTCCAAAAGATTTAGGGGAGAATCGGGGGCGCCTTCCACGGGGGTAGTCACTCCCATATGGATTTCATAGCCCTGCATGAATGGAGAACGGAGAGTGGAAGATGGAGAATGGGGATTGCACAGACCAAACTTCACCTGGCGGGTCACCTTCTCTCCCGACATGCGGGTACTGATGGGCAACAACCCCAGTCCAGGCAGGCGTTCGATGTCCCCCTCCACATGCTCAGGGTCGAGCACCTCCTGCCCCATCATCTGATAGCCACCGCAGATGCCCATCACGGTGGCACCTTCACGGTGGGCACGGGTGATGGCAGCCGCCACACCGTTACGGCGCAATTCGTAAAGGTCATCAAGTGTGCTCTTGGAGCCGGGCAGCAGGATGACGTCGGCCTTTGCCAGCTCATCCACATTGTTAGTATAGAAGAGATGTACGCGTGGGTCACGTTCCAGGACATTAAAATCGGTGAAGTTACTGAGGTGGCGCAGCAGAATGACGGCGATGTTCACCTTTCCCTTCTCGGCACGGACAGACTTTGCGGCAAGCGCCACGGAGTCTTCTTCTTCAATGTAGATATCACGGTAGTAAGGTACTACCCCGACAACGGGAATGCCGCAAAGCTCCTCCAGCATCGTAATGCCCGACTCGAAGAGACGTATATCCCCCCGGAACTTGTTGATAAGAATTCCTTTAATGCGTTCCCGCTCATGGGGACGAAGCAACATCAGCGAACCATAGACACTGGCAAACACACCACCACGGTCAATGTCGCCCACAAGGATTACATCGGCTCCGGCATGCAGGGCCATCGGCAGATTGACAAGGTCGGTATCCCGCAGATTGATTTCGGAGATGCTTCCCGCGCCTTCCAGCACAACGGGATTATAGCGAGCGGCAAGGCGGTCGTAGGCAGCACAAACCTCCCGGCGCAGCTCGTCGCGTCCTTCCTTGCGGAAATACTCATAAGCATTGCGGTTGCCGATAGGACGCCCGTTGAGGACAACCTGCGAGGTGTGGTCCGACTGCGGTTTCAGCAGCAGCGGATTCATGTCCGTGTGGCAAGGCACTCCGGCGGCTTCTGCCTGCACAGCCTGGGCACGGCCTATCTCCAGCCCTTCGGGAGTGGCAAATGAATTGAGCGCCATATTCTGTGCCTTGAACGGTGCGGGCTGATAGCCGTCCTGCTTGAAGATGCGGCAGAAGGCGGCAGCAATGATGCTCTTTCCCACATCACTGCCCGTCCCGGCAAACATAATCGGATGAAGTTTCTCCATAAATTCCATTTTAGCGAATGCAAAGATAGTGCAAATCCGAATATCTCTCCCATTCATAAGCCATATCTTCGGAAACTATTCGTTATATTTGTAACGTTCTATTCAAAAAGATGACTACTGAACAATTCCCACCTCCTCTTGTTTAGAGAAACAAGAACCCCTAAACCGAACGAACTTATGAATAATCTATTATGCCGGAGATTTTTTCCGGCTGCTGCCTGCATGCTGCTTGCCATCGGTGGAGTGGCCGCACAAACCTCCCTTCCCCTTAGCTTCGGTGATGCCCTAAGGCAGATGCAAAACGGCAACCGCAGCCTGAAAATAGCTGACAAGGGAATTGAAGCCGCCCGTGCGGAACGTGACAAACTGAATGCCCTCTGGTACCCCTCCCTGCAAGGTGCCGGTACGTTCGTGCATCTTTCCGAAAAGATAGAGGTAAAACAGCCCCTTTCTCAGTTCACCGACCCGGCAAAGGACTTTGTGCACAACATCGTGCCGGACGACCAATTCATCAGCAGCATACTCGACCAGATAGGCTCCCATACCCTTGCCTTTCCACTGGCTCCACGCAACCTGACTTCCGTCGGCCTGACCGCCGAATGGGTCGTATTCTCCGGCGGCAAACGCATCCGGGCCTCGAAGATAGGCAACACCATGATAGACATCGCCCGCGAAAACCGGGGACAGACCGATGCCACGCAACGCACCCTGCTGGCAGAAAGCTACTTCGGGCTGAAACTTGCCCAAGAAGTGGTACGCGTGCGGCAGGAGACTTACAACAGCCTGCAACGCCATTACCAGAATGCCCTTAAACTGGAAGCTGCCGGCATGATAGACAAGGCAGGCCGGCTCTTTGCCCAAGTGAATATGGACGAAGCCTCCCGCTCACTGGAGGCTGCCCGGAAGGAGGCCTCCGTCGTGCAAAGTGCCCTACGCACCCTGCTCAACCTGCAAGACACATGCAGCATCCATCCTACCTCGGAGCTTTTCATCAACGACCAACTACCCGCCAAAGAGGAGTTCCTGCAAGCCATGCGGGTGGAGAACTACACCGTGAACCAACTGCAACTGCAGTCACAGATTGCCCGCCAGCAGCTCCGCATCGACCAGAGCGGCTACCTGCCGGACATCGCCGTATTCGGCAAGCAGACCCTCTATGCCCACGGCATACAAAGCAATCTTCTCCCTCGCACCATCGTAGGCGTGGGATTCACCTGGAACCTGTTCGACGGACTGGCACGTGAGAAGCGCATCCGCCAGTCGAAGATAGCCCAGCAGACCCTTGCCCTGGGACAAGAAAAAGCCAAAGAAGACCTGAGCGTAGGCATCGACAAGCTCTACACCCAACTGCAAAAGGCACAAGACAACGTACGCGCCTTGAATACCACCATCGAGCTGAGCGAAGAGCTGGTGCGAATCCGCAAGAAATCCTTTGCCGAAGGCATGGCAACCAGTACCGAGGTCGTAGATGCGGAAACGATGCTGGCAACCGTCCGCGTGGCGCGTCTGGCAGCCTACTACGAATATGATGTGGCACTGATGAACCTGCTGGCTATCTGCGGAACGCCGGAACGGTTCGAGAAATATTTCGAGACAACTTATTAAAACCTACCCTTTATGAAAATCAATAATAAAAGCATCAGCATTGCATTCGTCATTATCCTGGCCGCAACGGTCATCATTTCGCTTGCCGGCATGTTACTCATGAGCCGGCAGCCCCTGGTCCTGCAAGGACAAGTGGAAGCAACGGAAATACGTATCAGCGGAAAGCTGCCCGGACGTGTGGACTCCTTCCTCGTACAAGAGGGCGACTGGGTGAAGGCAGGCGATACGCTTGTCGTCATCAACAGCCCCACCATCGAAGCCAAATACCGCCAGGTGAATGCCCTGGAGCAGGTGGCCCAGGAGCAGAACAAGAAGATAGACGCCGGCACCCGCCGCCAGATTGTGGCCACCGCCCGGCAACTCTGGAACAAGACGCAGAGCGACCTTGCCCTCGCCAAGACCACTTACCAGCGCATTGTAACGCTTTATAAGGACAGTGTCGTCACCTCCCAGCGGCGTGACGAGGTGGAAGCCATGTACAAAGCTGCCCAAGCCGCCGAACGTGCCGCCTACGAGCAATACCAGATGGCCGTAGACGGAGCGCAGAGCGAGGACCGCGCCTCGGCCCGCAGCCTGGTGGAAGCGGCGCGAAGCACCGTCGATGAAGTCTCCTCCCTCCTCGTCGACTCCCGTCTCACCGCTCCCGAAGACGGCCAGATAGCCACCATCTTCCCCAAACGCGGAGAACTGGTGGCTCCCGGAACTCCCATCATGAGCCTCGTCGTGATGGACGATGCACACGTGGTACTGAACATACGCGAGGACCTGATGCCGCAATTCAAGATAGGAGGCACTTTCCGTGCCGATGTCCCCGCCATCGACGGCAAGGACATTGAATTCCGCATCTATTACATCAGTCCGCTGGGCAGCTTCGCCACCTGGAAATCCACCAAACAGACGGGCAGCTATGACATGCAGACGTTCGAGATACACGCACGTCCCACACAGCAGGTAGAGGGATTGAGACCGGGGATGTCCGTACTCTTAAAAATGAAGAATAAAAAATGAAAGATAAAGAATTTGGCTACGCAATGAAAGCGCTCCGCATGGTTATCCGTCGCGAATGGCACCGCATGACCTCCCGCCGTCTATACCTCGGCGTCTGCCTCGTGCTGCCTTTGTTCTGTCTGTTCTTCATGGCCACCATCTTCGGAAACGGACAGATGGAGAACATCCCCGTGGGTATCGTCGACCTGGACAACACTGCCACTTCGCGCAATATCTCCCGACGCATCTCTGCCGCCCCCACCTTCCGTGTGATGGAGCACTTCACCGACGAAGCCGACGCCCGCCGGGCATTGCAACAGAAGGACATATACGGCTACCTCGTCATCCCGCCCCGCTTCGAACAGAAGGCGGTGACGGGAGCTGGCGCAACGCTCACCTATTATTACCACTATGCCCTCCTCTCGGTAGGCAGCGAGCTGATGGCGGCGTTCGAGAATACGCTTGCCCCCGTGGCGCTCTCGCCCATCGTGATGCAGGCCGAAGCACTGGGAGTAAGCGGAGAACAGATACAGACCTTTCTGCTCCCCGTAGAAGCCAGTACCCATCCCCTCTACAATCCGGACATGGACTACTCCATCTACCTGAGCCAGCCTTTCTTTTTCGTACTGTTCCAGATACTCATCCTGCTCACCACCGTCTACTCCATAGGCAGCGAACTGAAATTCGGCAGCGTCGGCGAATGGCTGGAGACGGCACGAGGCAATATCCTCACTGCCGTAGCAGGGAAACTGCTGCCCTATACCCTCATCTTCTCGTCCATCGGTATCCTGGCAAACTATGTACTGTTCGGCCCGCTACATATCCCCTTCGCTGGCAGTCTGTGGCTGATGAATGCAATGACCGTGCTCTTCATCATCGCTACCCAGGCATTGGCGGTCTTTATCTATTCTGTCTTTCCCAAGATTGCCTATATCATCAGTGTAGTATCCATGGTGGGGTCGTTGGGGGCTACGCTGTCCGGAGTCACGTTTCCCGTTACAGCCATGTATGCGCCCGTGCATGCGGCCTCCTACCTCTTCCCCGTGCGGCACTTCACGGAGGCGGCACAAGCCATGATTTACTTCGATGCAGGGTTTGCCTACTTCTGGCAGTCGGTAGCTACACTCTTCATCTTCTTGCTGGCAGCACTACTGATACTGCCGTTGCTGAAATGGTGGATAAAAAAGGAAACGAGGGAAGAAGCAATCCCCACCTCCCCATCACCTTGCACACCTACCGCATTGTCAACAGCTTCCGTCAATCCCGCCACGAATGGCATGCCATCGCCACCAATCCCCGCCATCCTGCTCGTGCTGGCAGGCGGTATCTTCCTCTACGGACTGCTCTACAACTACATGTACGCCCCCAACCTGGTGCGCAAGGCTCCCGTCGCAGTGGTAGACCTCTCCCACTCCGCCCTCAGCCGCGAATACATCCGACTGCTCGACGCCACTCCCCAGACCGCCGTCTACGGCCAGACACCCAACATCCTCGAAGCCCGCCAATGGATGAAGCAGGGCGACGTGGCAGGCATCCTTTACCTGCCTGCCGACTTCGAGGCACGTGTGGCACGGGGCGAGACTTCGGTCTTCGTACTCTATGCCGCCACGGACACTTTCCTCAACTTCAAAGGACTGCAAGAATCCAGTGCGCGCGTCATGCTTGCCGTGAACGATGCCCACCGCATGGAGGGCACCGTATTCCTACCTCCGCAAGGAGTGCTGGCAGTGGCTTCGTCCGCTCCCGTCAGCGTGTCCGGCACGGCGCTCTACAACTATAGGGAGGGGTACGGTTCGTATCTGATTCCAGCCGTCCTAATTGTCATCATCTTCCAGACGATGCTGATGGTGATTGCCATGCTGACGGGCGAGGAAGCGGAAGCCCAAAGAAAGGGAATACAGCTGATGCATGCCGGCTCGCTAAAGGATGTATGGCGGATTGTCGGGGGCAGGACCTTCGTATACTTCATGCTGTATGTGGTGTTCTCCCTATTCCTGCTGGGACTGCTGCCGCATCTGTTCAGCATCCCCCACATCGGCAGCGGAGGAGACATCGTCACAATGATGATACCCTTCCTGCTGGGCACGAGTTTCCTTGCCCTGGCCGTCTCCCGCTGGTTTACAGACTCCGAAGCGCCGTTGCTGATGATAGCCTTCTTCTCTGTGGGCTATATCTTCCTTTCGGGCGTGTCTTATCCGCTGGAACTGATGCCGTGGTATTGGCAGGCAGCCCACTATCTGTTTCCGGCAGGTCCTGCCGTACTTGCTTTTGT
>ENA-OQDC01000492-OQDC01000492.1-human-gut-metagenome-genome-assembly--contig:-NODE-492-length-27532-cov-5.544791_pt1 | contig 27532 bp, 25 predicted proteins | sample MGYA00242770_ERZ504601 | MGnify/ENA primary metagenome ERZ504601 (study PRJEB26092, sample SAMD00036305) | human gut metagenome | host: Homo sapiens | study: EMG produced TPA metagenomics assembly of...
CTTCACAGACAATGAGGCTCTTCAAGCTGTCTTCAATCTAATTACCTTACAATATCTGTAAAGATAAGGCAACCGAATGAGATAAGCAAATACTCATCCGACCATCACTGGCAGAACGGGCGTGAAATACTACTCAAACACATTGTATCCATATATTGAGATGAAAAACTGATGGATATGTACAATACATAAGGGCGGTCAGTTAATATGAAACAGTTTATTTCACGGAGAAACACCAACCCAGACCGCCCTTTGATACAAATTCTAAAACTATGCCTAAAGTTTCCCACCCCAATAAAGAGGGGTGGGAAGTAACAGTAATTCAAATTTTCTTCGCAAATTAGAGGTATCCAATCAACTGATTTAGGCTCAGTAGATTTTTAGCAGGGATACGCATATAGTTTAGCAATGCGGAAAAGGAAGAACCTTTTGTCAGCTATGCCTCTTAGGTTTGCTCTGAATAGTTTAATTTTAGCATTGAAAGAGTCTGCCATTGCATTTGAAGAGCGATGGTTGTAGAAATTCATAGTGTTCATAAAAAGTAGCAGCAATGACGTTAAAGGAATGTATCCCTGCTTCTTCCACTTTACTATACCACCCTGCCATAGCTAGACGTGCAGCATCCTTTATGGTATTCTTTGAGAATACCATTCTCAAGGAATGGCACAAACCATACGTCTTTTTAATGTCAGGGTATTCTTCGAATAGTATTGCCGCCCTTTGTTTCTGCCTCTCTGTCCATTTATCAGCTGATTTGAAAAGTAAATACCGCGAGCGTATAAGCAATTCCCTACGAGTATCACCATTGGAATATTGGTATGGGACATAATCTTCGTTCTTCTGTTTAGCTTCCTCCATTTCCTCATTGACCTGCTGTATGGCATCCCAACGGTATTTGATGCGTAATTCCTGCACGGCATCATAAGCTAATTTCTGAATGTGAAAACGGTCTATAACACGGCTGGATTTAGGAAATGCAGTCCGTACAATCTTGCGCATGAAGTCTGAAAGGTCAAGTGTCACTTCTTTAACGGCATAACGACTTTCTTCGTCAATTCGCTGAAGCAAAGCTATTACATCCTCTGATTTGGTACCTGCCACAACTGCTACAAGAGAACACTCCCTTGTACAGGCATCGCGATTTGTCACAAAGGTGTAAAGTTCACCGTTTGAGAGCGATGTTTCGTCAATTGCCAGACGCGGTCCCATATTCTCAGGAAACAGCATCTATTCATCGGCATGAGATAACTGTTCCCAATTACGATATCCGCTGAGGGCCTCCTTGTACTGTTTTTCGAATGTATGACCATCTATATGATAGAATTCCTCAAGCGTACGGCAGGTCACTGGGGATGTCTCCATACGTTTCTTTTAAAAAAAGCCCCAAATTCTTTGGAGTATCTGGTTCCCTTGGCCACAACGCCGAGGTAGATGGGAATGCTGAAACTTTTACCTGTGCGCAAGTCCGTCCAACGCCGACATCTGATCTTGAGGATTACCTTATGGTCCCGCATAGGAAAGTCCGTCACATTCACAGCTTCCATAAAACCTTTGGACTCAAAATGTACGTCATTGCTTAACTTGGGATTCATCTTTTCATCCAGACTGATATGAATCTCTTGAGAGGTTTGTTCGACTCCAGAGATGAAAAAGTAATCTAATATCTGAGCCGGCAACACGAGGCTGGCTAGCATGTTCAAATAATCGTTTTTCATAATGCGAAGTAAGCAATACTTCATGAGTATAAAAAATAATCCCCACTAAAAATCTACTGAGCCCTGATTTACAATGGGAAATAAGAATACTGTTATAGATGCAGAAATAGCTAATTTGAACGAACTTACCAAGGCTTTGTTTTATCCGTTAAAAGACAAGCCCAAGAACAACTTTTAGTCATCATGCAGGCGTGGAGCATCGGTAAAATCGTTCGTAATCTCAAGTTTGAAAAGGTTCAAGGCTATACTTTGACTTCCCTCTTCATCACGTTCGTCATCGTGCGCTTGTGAGGAAAAACGATTGCCAGTGCAACCTCCAATCATTTTCAGGGACTTTGCACTGTTTCCAAGAACATGTTATACCGCACGCTATTGAACGATCGCATCGACTGGCGGATATTCCTTACCAAAATCACCCTGCGCTTCCATACCATCTTTCAGGAGCATCTGGTAGATACTGACGAAAATGACACTTGTGCCATCCTTGATGATACGGCCTTTCAAAAGAGCGGTGTCCGAATCGAAGCTGTCAGCAAGGTGTTCGGCCATGTCACCCACAGTTTCATTTATGGAATAAAATGCCTAACGCTCGCCCTCTCTGACGGAAAAAGCTGCTATCCCATAGACTTTTCCCTTCATCGGGAAAAAGGGAAGAATAAGAATTCCGGTTTGACTCTAAAGCAGCGGAAGGAGCAGTTCAAGGAAAAGCGGAACATAAAAAATCCGGACTATGCACGCAAGGTGGAATGTAATGAGAGCAAGCTCGAAATGGCCAAGCGAATGCTTCGTCATTCAGTTAAACATGGCATTAACTCCAAGTATGTGCTTGCTGACAGTTGGTTTACATGCGAATCGTACATTCATACTGTACGTGAGTTATGTGGCGGCGCGATACACTATATCGGTTTAGCCACGATGAATCCTAAGTTGCGTTATCAGACAAATAAGTCCAAACGTCCCCAGAACATCCATGAATTGATTTAAGGTATGAACGCACTGCTTTCTGCTATTGCAGAAAGTACAAGTGCAAATACATTCAGCTTCATGTAAAGATGGACGAAGAACCCGTACGCATCTTCATCATCAAATACGGACGAAGCACCCATCGGAAAGTGCTACTCACAACAGACACCTACATGCACTCCGTCAGGGCCTTTGAACTGTATGAAAGACGTTGGGGCATAGAGGTCATATTCAAGGAATGCCGTGGATATTTAGGTATTTGAAAAAATAGAATTTATGGAGAAAATTTCAATGGCTTTTGGTTCTACAATACCGAGGTTATTCAATTACCATCCAAAGAAAATATAAACGAACCCCATGCCAATATCTACCCTTCCTGGCCGTGCGAAATGATTCAACCCGAACAAAGATCTGAGCAAAAACCGAAACCTTGAGAAAAAGAAGCAATTCCCTTACCACACCACATAACAGCCAAACGGGACACATACCACAAAGGTACATGTCCCGTTTTTAATTGTAACAATTGTAACGTAACGGCTGGTAGCGGCAAAGAAACTGATCAGAAATAAACCCCAAAAGGTGTGTCACAATGACAACATAACACACCTTTTATTGATTAATACATCTGATTATTTTTCTGTATAGCGTCGTATGATAGCTCCGCCCATTGGTTGGATGGGTCTGTTATCCCACAGATCACCGAAGACATTCATTGAGTGAACTGTTCCATTATAAGAAGAACGAGTTTGAAGTTGCGGCTTCTCTCCATTTTTTATCCACGTCAAAGCAATGTAGCCTAACTGGTCTTCCATCGTACCAAATTCACCCGGGTAAATGGCAGAATCATCAATTTCAACATCGGGAACAAATCCTGATGCATAATCTCCAAAACCTTTAGCATTTTTAATGTAGAAGCTGACAGGGTATAGATAAAAGTCATAGTTATAGAAACTACGTACCACACCTTCCATACCTACATTCTTTCCATTCGTTCTTTGACCGATAAGATTAACTTCTAAACCTAATCCACGGAGACCATTGATTACCATTTCACTGGCAGAAGCCGTTGTCTGACTAGTCAAAACATAGACAGTTTTTAGTCCCACAGCATGTTGAAGTGCTATTTCCAACGGTTCATAAACGCGTTCTACAGTTTCCTTGACACCAATTTTATAATCTCCTCCTTCCCCTGCATTGGTACGGTCTTCGTTAAATTGAGTATGTGCATATACCTGACCTTTATAATCAGCACCGACAATTAGGGTACCCATCATAGCACTAGAAAGCACATCACCACCATTATTATAACGTAAGTCAAGGATTAAATCAGTGACATGCTGCTGGCGGAAATATTCAAAGGCGGCCATCAAATCTTCATCAAAGTTTATATTGAATCCCATATAGAGTAAATAACCTACTTTTTTACCGGTACCTTCCATTTCTACTACCTTATGCTGATAGATAGCCGGATCTATAAAGGTTGCTGAGCCCAACTGCAAAGTGCCTTTCGGCATGAGTATGGGCGTAGACCCATTGTCCTCCCATTTTACACGATTCACAGTAACGCTCACATTACCATTATATATAAGTTCTCCCAACGCTTTATAATTAGCATCAGTAACAGCTGTACCGTCTACTTCAGTAATAAAGTCTCCGCGTACTAAACCTATCTGATCTGCCGGAGTACCTGGAGTAACCGCCATAACGGCATATCCGATAAAGTCTGCACCAAGACGAGTGGCTTGGAGCAAATATACACCTGAACCATATTGCTCTTGGCCTACTACCCGGGTGGTAGGAGCATCGCTTTTTAAGGTAGAATAATAATACATACGTTTTTTACCTTCCCAAAAACCATCATCGTGGTTGATCTCATCTTGGTCAGATACCCCGTCTAATATACTTTGGAAGAATTGATCGTAGTTGATACTGTAGTCTAAGAACAGATTATCAATCGGACGATTCCACAAATAATTCTGCTTCATATAAGCGGCTACCCATTCATTAACAGTACGGTACTTTCCATCACCTTGTTCTATGGAGCCCTCTTTTTGTTTGACGTTAAATGAAACAGAATTAGCAAAACCTGATACTTGAAGGGTTATGGTCGCTACACGGGCTGCCGTTTCTTCGTTTTTTTCTATAGTTAATCGCAGTAAAGATTCTCCCGCTACACCCGACGGAGTCTTCACAACGCACCATTCAGCAGAACTACTGGCTGTCCATTCAGCCTCTGCCATAAATTCAAAATCTATAGTTTCCCCTTCTATAATGGCTTCATTTTCATTTTCCCATAAAGCCTCTGAGACTCCTGTGCCTTGAATCAATTCATCATCGTCACTGCATGATGTCATAGTAAAAGTTAGCATGAGCATAACTATCAGCACCCTGTTAAATATCTTTTTCATGACTAATCTATTTTTAGTTATTTATATCTTTGTTCTACGGCCATTCTACGTTTATCTGCCATAGAAATATTATCTAATGTCAATACAACGTGCTGCGGCACCATAATGTGATCTACAGTTTTTGTGGTAGGCATTACAGCTCCTTGATTAGTATCACGTGTTAAGATGATTTCATCTGAGGCTGCAAAAGTCATATCACCCCACCATTGGCTTGAACCTGCCAGAACACCAGGATAATATTCAAACGAATTATCAACAGCTTTCTTGATAGTTATGGTAAGGTCATCGCTTACTTCTATCGGAAAACTTAGGGTCATATCAGTGAATTGATCACTGTTAGGACGTTTAGCAAATCCATGAAAATATATTTCGTGCCCGTTGAACTTTGCCATAGCATAATCCAGTTCACCATTTACAGGAGCACTTGTTGAAATGGCATTGCCTTTATTAAATTCGATAAACCATTTGGGACCATAATTGGCATCAGCTTCGTCTTGAGATGATGCCCATCCGTTGGCTAACAAAGTTTCCGGAGAGGCATACTCTACACCACTCGGAGCAAATCCTAATACAACCAGACGATTCTTATCATGATATGCCTTTTCGGTAGTTTCGTTTACCCCTGTGGCTATAACAACAGGGAAGGTTACATTCTGGCCCGTAACATCTTTAGTAGTAGCAGTATATTTCCCAGGAAGTTTAGCCCGGACTCCATTACCATCATACTGAGGCAATGTGGCTGTTGTAAAGTCGTGTACTACAGAAACACCTACGCCTTCTTCATTGGCGGCATAGATGCCAAATTCATATTCGGTATTTTGCGACAAATTGTCACTGCTTTCGAGCAGTAAACCTTCTGCTGTCATAGCTGCCGCTACTTGTTCTGGCGTCAACGATGAACCATTATTGGCTATGACATCGCCAGCAGTCAAAGATTCATTACCCGGACGGCTAAGTACTTCATTAATAGATCCTCTCGGGAAGATTCCAGCTACCATGGAAACGGTATGAGTAGTCTTGATGCGGAAAGCAGCCTTGTTCCAGGGTGTTTCTACCGATTCCGGCGTTGCGCTCAGTTCCGGCAGCGGACCTATAGGCTCACCGGTTCTAAAATCATACAGCAGTAATTTTTCACGGTTGTCTTTATCAAATCCTACAATTCCTACCTGATAATCAGTATTCGGCTTTAATCCCTTTGCATTGACCACGATGGATCCTATGCCTTCGTTGCTTGTTTCACTCCAAGGTCCTATAATCATACGGCGTACAGAAGCTTCGCCTTCAAATGACATATAGTCAAATTCGGCTTTTGTATTTACATGATATCGGAAACGTTCGATACCAGCTTCTGGTATAATATTAATATCTGCTGTCATAGAAGTTATGTTCTTGACCATGACTTCTATGTTGTAAGGAGCCTTCCCCGCTTTTTTTTGTTTTAAAGACCAGAGTCTTTACAGCCTTTTCATCAACCGTTCCTTCTTCGTTGAGTTCACCGGCAATCACGATAAACTCCATATCTGAATAAATATCTTGGCGGAATCCCGAAGCATCAAGAAATGTAGTATCAAATAAGTAAGTTTTATCTTCAGTGGCTTCTGTCCCAAAAGCATTAACGTAGGAAGTGGGAGTACCACCTACTAAGTTGATGATATAATCAAAATCTGATTTAGAAAGACAGACATGTTTGTATTTAGCAGCACCTTCTGGCTTCATGATATGATAGGAAAATGAAGTGGTTCCTACGCTTTCCAACGAAATCATGCCACTATATGGTTTATGGGTATCTATGGGCTGAGAAAGAATTTCACTATAAACGAAAGGATTAATGGTTCTGACAGCTGCATAAAGCATATAGTTAGAGTCGCCTGTTAAATCAGTAAGAGTAATTTTGGCCGTTTGGGAATCCTTTTCAAATATACCTGCTGTGCCCTCTTTGAAGAGCGTCTTTGCATCTGCTATTTTTTCTGCATCAGGTAATATTACATAGGCATAATCCGTTGCATCGCTTGACGAAATGGAAAAGGATGCGGTAGTTCTGGTTACATCACTGACCTCAAGATTTATTGAGGGAGGGATTGAAGTAACTACTTTACTTTCGTCATCGTCACTGCATCCCAGTAAACCCATCAAGGACATAAGTACAAATCCGACCATGCCCCCAAAATAATAAGATGTGCGCATAATTAAAAAAATCTATTAAAAACATAAAAAAAACAATATCATTACAACGGATAATAAATGATAAATCGGCACGGCACCGGCTGTTCTTCTTTCAACCAGCCTGTGACAGATATTCAGTATAATTTCTGTAGCACTCATATTTTAGTAATTCAATAATGCAAAGATATATAATTTTAGACAATAAAAGCAAAAGAAGGTGGGAAAGTTGTCAACTATGTCTGAAAATTAGGATATTCAGACGAGACATACAAATGATATCCTCAAAAATCATACAAAAAACTCCCATCCTATCATCACTGACCAGACGAGAGATTGGATTTATTATTGGGGATATGTTATCATGGCTAAACAAAGGTAAGGGATATGTTAGGCTTCCGGTTATGCTGGCGTGATAAAAACAGCCTGCTATGGGATACCCTCCACAAAATCCTTCAGCCAATATAACCGGATGATGACTAAATTGTATAAAGGGTTGGGATAATATAAGTTCCCAATTATATACTTTAATGCACTAATAACACAAAATAAAAACCGCACCCAAATTCAAACTTAGATGCGGTTTTTATTTATCTATATTCAACTTATACTATCTTATATCACAATTTCATTATATAAACCAAAGTATAGTTACAGTATCATTACCGCCAGTATCACCAACATTAAATGTACTTCCACCGCATATAAACTTTCCAATTAAATTAGTGACCCATCACATAATGCCCATCCATTTGGTATAGAACTACCTTTAAAGGCTATAATCATACCTGATACAAATCGGGCAAATACGTCTTCTATATCAGCTTTTGTAGGACATTCATTTGACGCCAAATCATTCCATGCCATATTATACCTCCTTTCTCAAAAACAATTCAACACTGTGGGTGGTTTTCGTCACTAAATTAAATGAGGGCAGAAATATTAGGGAACTTTCTTTATACATATAAATCTATATTTTAGTATTGATTTATAATATGTCACTACTGTCCACTAAAAATGGACAAGGTTAAAAATTAAATAAATTCGGTTCACTTGAATCATATCGGTCTTTGACATTTTTGAAATTCGATTTGTCGAATCAAGTCACTAAGATGTGTTTTGTCAGTTAGAGAGATTCCGAGAATTTGGAGAACTTCATAGGCGCTGCGTTCTAATTTCATATCGTGTTGTACTATTGCTACTAAGCAGTAAGTAATTATCTCACAATAGATTTGTATGAATACTGCGTTTTCTGATGTTTCCCAAAACTTCTTAATCCTGAGGTGTTGTTTTATCCATTTGAAGAACAGTTCAACACTCCATCTGTTTCGATAAAGCGATGATACTAACTCCGCAGATGCGTCAAGATTGTTCGTCAGGAAGATGTATCGTGTACCGTCTTCAGGATTCTCAATGATGAGTTTTCTAAGTTTCTCGGGGTAATCCTTAGAACTTTTATAAACCGTAAAGCATCCGATTACATTTACACAAAATATTTTATAGTGCCGACGCTCAGTTCGCTGGTTCTTCATCAGTTCCTGCTCACCTAGAAATGATAGGATTCCTCGGCATTGGTAACAACCCGATAGTAGGATGTACAGTGGCTTGTGCAGTTGACGTAGCTCAGGCTTTAAGTAGATAATCATCTGATACACAGATTACGACAAAGATCTCTCCTTAGGGAAGGCTCTTCTTGTTTTAACAGACTTCCACGCTATCCTTGCTCTACTCACCTATACCCATCATCCTTTAGCATCATCACCTTATCAATTGTGACGATGCCCTATATTATACTCTATAAATTGCCACATTATCGCTAATTCTGTGACATACTTGTGACGGGGTATCTATACCGTCACAACAAAGTAAAACATTCATAAGTCACTATTGTATCAACTCATATCAAAATCATATTAAACACCTCCTATCTTATATTATTAATGGCATGTAATGAAATTACTTCAATCATACAACTTTATTTACTTTACACCTCTACCTTCAAATTCAAGAACATTTAGTTTACATTAGTTTCCCTTCTGCAATATGGTTAACTTCGTATCAGATTAATTCAATTATCAATTATCAAACTGCTTGTTGTTCTTGAGGTTTCCAAATACGGCTTCCACATCCTGCAGTCGCTGATTGCGATATTTAAGGCCTTCCGGCGATATGAACTTTTCACGTTCTATTTCCTTGATTTTTCTCAGACGGTGATTCACCTGTACTATCCTTTCCGAGCGGCTTCTGTGACACCGGCATCTTAACGGGCAGCCCTTACAGTTAGATACCCTGTATCTTGGTCTACACAAAACCGTTGCCTGTTATCCACCTTGCATCGGAGAGTCTTTCCATTCTCTGTCCCATCGGACAATACATGCCGTCGGTTTCTTCATTATAATAAAAGTAACTTCAGAAACGGATTGTTTCTGAAGTTACTTTTCTGTTCTTTATGAAAATAATTGTACTTTACGAAGCATGCAATGCCATGTCTGAAAGCATACAGATAGTTCTCTTCACTTCCGTATCCGGCATCACAGACAGATACGTCAAGATATCTGCCATAAAGGGAGAGGATAGGTGGAAGTATCACCCACACACTGATGGAGAGTTATAGCCCAAAATGAACTGGTTATTGGTACTGATCTGGGAATTATATCCGGAGTTGAATTGTTCGTTCCTCATATGCTCCTCTTTCATGCGCATGAAAGTAGCGTCATTGTCTGTCTTTGAGTAGCTGTCACGTCCATCAAGTATTTTTCCCTATGATTCATATTTTTTGAATTGTTCAGGCCATGACTTCCTTAGACGTCTTACCTTTGCTTTCATTTTCCTGTCAGCATCCCCCGTTCAGGGTATCATCTATCTGCACGAGTGCCTTTTCCACTTTCTTCGGGGTGATATCCTGATATGTGACCGGAGCGGAATCACGCAGTTCCTGTTTGGTGACGGAGCCCCAGACGAACCCGAACTGGATCATTTTGGGGAATAAAATCGCCTAAATATGGAGGCAAAAGCAGATTATCGTTGGATGTGTAACTTTTAAACATTATCTTTGGGATATATTGACTTGATTCCCTAAGATACAAAAAATTAGGGAGACGGGCAAGTTCTGGCTGAGAGAAGTTAGGGCTTGTCCGATTTTTTTGCAGACACAAAAAAGGCCATCTCAAACTCATTTTGAGACAGCTTTTTTTCTATCTACCCACAATCGCCACCTTTATCACCCCCTCCAGCCTATTCTCAAAAATACGGTAGGCTTCATCAATTTCCTCTAATGGGAAACGATGTGTGATAAGTGGTGTGGTATCTATCTGTCCCGCCGCTATCAGGCGCAGTATCTCGGCACAATCGCACCCATCCACACCACCGGTCTTGAAGACAAGATTCTTACCATACATCTCCGGCAAGGGCAATAACTGAGGCTGGTCATAAAGCGCCACAATGGTGACAATGGCATTGGGACGGGCACACTCCCATGCCAAGCGGAAAGTATCTTCCGTGCCGGCAACTTCAAGTACGACATCTGCCCCACCATGGTCGCTATGCTTCCTCACAAAGTCTTTGCAGTTTTCCGGCCCAATGACCAGCACCTCCGGATAATGCTCGCGGACAAAACGGATTCTTTCGGCCGACTGCTCGCAGACAATAATGCGACTGGGCTTCTTCAGCATGGAACAAAGCAGGGTACAAATACCCGTCGGCCCGGCACCGATGATGAGTACAGTGTCTTCCTCGGTTATTTCGGAGATACGGGCGGCCCAGAAGCCGGTGGCCAACACATCGCCTACCAAGAGCGCCTGCTCGTCACTTACCGTATCGGGAATACGATTCAGCCCCTGGTCGGCATAGGGCACACGTACATATTCCGCCTGGCCGCCATCGATACGGCACCCCAAAGCCCAACCGCCATTGGGATCGGTACAGTTGTTCACATATCCGCGACGGCAAAAGAAACATTTACCACAAAAAGTCTCCACATTCACAGTCACACGGTCGCCGGGCTTTACCGACTCAACGTCGGCACCCACCTGCTCTACGATGCCCACCATTTCGTGTCCTACCGTAATTCCGGGTACAGCGCGCGGTACGCTTCCATGCTTTATATGCAAGTCACTGGTGCATATGCTACCCAATGTCACCCGCACAATAGCATCGCGTGCATCCTCCAATACTGGTATCGGTTTCTCAAGCAATCCAAACTTTCCGTGTTCAATATAAGTATATGCCAACATAATATATGTTTTTTGAGTTATCACTTTTAAACGCGAAGTTGCCAGAAAGCAACGGCCGCCGCAGCCGCCACGTTCAGAGAATCGACACCGTGCGCCATGGGGATACGAACCACATAGTCGGCTCCCGCAATCGCTTCGTGCGAAAGACCATCTCCCTCAGTACCCATCACAATAGCCAACCGGGGCTCGGTCTTCAAAACGGGATTGTCTATGGAAATGGAATTGTCCGTAAGCGCCATGGCCGCCGTGCGGAAGCCCAACTCACCAAGCGTATCCAAAGGACCGTCCATCCACGTCCACGGCACAAGAAAAACCGTTCCCATTGAAACTCGGACCGCACGACGGTTCAGAGGGTCGCAGGAATTACGCGTCAACAGCACGGCATCCATGCCAAGAGCTGCTGCCGAACGGAAGATGGCCCCGATATTGGTGGTATCCACCACCCCGTCAATAACCACAATACGCCGGGCTCCCCGGCAGATGTCCTCCATACTCTTCGGAACCGGACGGCGCATGGCACAAAGAACACCACGTGTCAAGACGTAACCGGTCAGCTCGGCAAGCAATTCCCTACCGCTTGTGTAGACGGGTATATCGCCACAACGTTCAATGATTTCAGCAGCATCCCCATAGATGTGCTTGTGCTCACACAAAAGGGCCAAAGGCTTGTAGCCGGCATCCAGAGCCACCTTGATAACCTTAGGACTCTCAGCTATAAACAGCCCTTTGTCCGGCTCAAGGCGGTTGCGCAACTGGGCTTCGGTAAGGGTACTGAAGATCTCCACACCGGGATGAGTCAAAGATGATATTTCGATAATAGGCATCGGATGATTTATTATTTGACAATTACTATTTACAATTCATAGCAGAAAGCCCTATAACCCCTTTATTGTCTTCATCAGTTGTTCTCCCAGTCCGATGGTATATCCTTGCGATACAAAGACCACCCGATTGAAAGTATCGGCTATGATGAATATCGGCAGGCTCTCTTTATGCTTCAACTTCATGCTTTCTGCAATCTGCGCAGCGATACCGTCCGTATCTATACCATAAATAATGGTAGAGGGCAAATCGGGGAATGGCTCGCGGGCGAACTTGCCGGCTTTGGCCTCATTAGGGAACAGCAACACCATCTTACGCCCCCACTTCTCCAAATCAGCCTTGAATGAAGCGATATCGCGCAACGCATGATTGGTTGGCTCTTGGTTGACACCCAGAATGCCTACGACAAAGTAACCGCGCCCACAAGCCTGCAGCAGACTCTGCCGGGCTGCGGAGCCGGCGTCCGGCAGCGGAGTGAAGAGAGACTCCGAATTAAAGTTCCCGATAACCTGCACCTCATCCTCGCTCTCGCGCATCACCAATTCAATTTCCGTTGTCTTCTCCGGCAGAATATTGAAAAAGGTGGTTTTAGAAAGTACCGTACCGCTGGCAAGGCGTGTACCTGTCACCAAAACATAACCTCCGGCCTCCAGAGCAGTTCCTTCCCTCAGCAGGCTATTCCAGGTAGTACCACCGCCCATATCCGTATCGCCTTCGTCATAAGAAAGCAACTGTAAACTACCCTGCGGAGTCAGTTTGGAAAGGGTGAAATGAGAATAGTATTTCGGGTTGTCCAACGAACGGATAGGCTTATAGGAAGCCACTAACTTTCCCTTCGAAGCAATTCCTTCCGCCATAAAGACCGGCTCTTCCGGATGATGGTTCAAGTCCACATCCGTCACACCATCATCCCCTATCAACTGTACTTTGCCGGTCACTCCGTTGATACGGGCAGGGATTGCCATGCTGCGTGCCATGGAGACGAAGAAAATGTCACGGCTATGGGCATCAGCCACACGGGCCTTCCAGACCCCTTCTGGAGAAATGGGAGCCCCTCCCAGATTACAGTCATTGTCTACCCGGATATTTTGGGCCACCCATGCCACCAGTTTCATCGGTTCTGCCTTGTATGCCTCAGCATCTTCCTTTGAGACGGCTTTCTTGAAAAAGCCTTTATAGGGGGTCAGCATCTCGTTGCTTACGCGTGGATTGCGCACATATCTGCGGAAATGGTCGGCATTCTTGCACATACGGGATTGCATGTGGTCCATCAGAACTTCCAGCGTAACGTCGCGGAGGTCTTTTGCCGAAATCCGTTGGAGCAGGTCCAGACCTCCTCTTTTGGACTTTTCAGAGCGCAACCGTGCCATGAAGTCGGCAATGACCCGGTGGTTTCCTCTGGAAGCGACCAGTATCCGTGAAACGGCATCTTCGTCGAGCTTGTACTGCCGGGCAAAATAACGTGCTGTCTCATCCGTCATGAACATAGACACATAAGCGTTGCGGATGGAATCTTCATGAACCATGCGGCGGTCGTTCGCCGCACGCTGTTCGGGCGTAACCGTCGGTAACTCCGCATTTTCGGGTGGCGGCACAAGTTCAAAATCTACCGCATGGCCGTCACCGACAGTCTTGTCCATCTTCACTGTCAGTTCATGGTCCTTGCCGAAAGACAGTTTGGCATAGCCGAACTTTCCGTCTTTGGAGGCCCATACCAGCATGTCGCCTTTGCCAGCCGTCAAGGAAGCTTTTCCCTCTTCATCACTCTGTTTCCGGGCCACAGTATAGAACTCCGCATAATTATAGAGTTTGAACTCCACACAGGCATCAGATACCGGATTGCCTTGCCCATCCGTTACCGTAACGGTGGACTTGGCTGTCGCTGCATAGTTACCGATTACATTGATTTCCGTATAAGTAGGAGTGACGGACATCACTTCCTCCGCTCCTTCATAACGTCCGAAGACCTTGGTATGCATCAACATACCGCGACTGGCCGGAGCATTGAACCAGCCAAGGTTGAGTACCGGTTCCGGTTCGCAGGCTCCAAGAAAATACCATTTCCCGTCTGCCCATGCTTCTACCCACGCATGATTGTCGTCCGTATGCGCCCACCCGGGGGGTGTAGACCTGACGGGCAGGAATGCCCACCGAACGCAAGGCGGCAACCAGCAAGGTAGATTCCTCACCACAACGCCCGTATGCCGTGCGTACCGTTGCCAAAGGCGAACTGGTACGGGCATCGGAGGGAGTATAGATAGCCTTCTCGTGGCACCAGTGGTTCACCTCCAGAATGGCATCATAAAGGGACAGAGACTTGACACGATTCTTCAGTTCTTCGTAAAACACTACCCGTGCACTATCCAGATGCTCATTGTTCACCCGCACCGGAAGCACGAAATGACGGAACACCTCCTCGGGCACCGTTTCTCCCCAAGGCATTTCCTCGGCCGCCTTCCGAGAGGCTCGCACATTCATCAGATGAAATTCGCCGGGGTAGTCGGTTATGTCTGCCAAAGGCATATAGGCATAGAGAAACTCCAGTGCCTCACGCTCATACGGCGTCAGGTCCGCATCGAAAATAGCGAACAAATCACCCTGCGGTAACCTTTCCTTTTTTTGATTGAAGTCCTGCTCCACACGTTGGCGGTAAGAAGCGTCTGTAATGAAAGAACGTCCGCCACAAGAGGACAGCAGACATACCACTCCAAGAAATCCCAGAAGTCGTGCAACTCGTTTCATAATCCTTATTATTGAGGTTGAGCCACAAAAATAAGGATTATATTTCAATTTTTACTTCAGATGTATCACCAAAGTCATGTCTCCGGAGAAAATGAAGCTACATTTGGCATAGGACGGAGGCCCCATCATGCCTTCGGCATCATTGCTGAAACCAAACTTCTCCGTAGGGATGCCAAAAGCCCCGCTATCCAGCTTCCCGTTTCCATTCTCATCCTGGAAAAGGGAAATGGCATACGTGCCCGCAGGAAGTCCCTGGCAAGGGATGGAGAGCGACGTATCTTTTACATCTATCCGGAAAGCGGTCAAGGGTTTCTTCATGAACGCCTCTTCCGAGTTATAGAGGGCGACGTAGAGATGTCCCTCCACCTTTTCAATGTCACGCACTTCAATGGTCAGGTTCTGAGCAAAAAGCATCTGGGCAACACTTTGTAACACAAACACTAAAAAAAATTAATCATTGCTTTCATCTTTGTTCTTTTTTAAAGAGTTATCATTAAGAAATTGGATACATCGTAAGCAGCCTTCTTCCCCAAAGTGACGTACACTCCTACATAAAAGAAACGGTCTTGGGAAGCCAGGACAGCCTTGTTGTCTACTTTGCCAAACTCATTCTTGCGACCGAGGATATTGCTGGCGGAAGCATGGATAATCACCTTCTTGCTCGCCAGAAAGGTCACCCCTAAATCCAAGCTATTATAAGGCTTCACTTCATCGTTCATCAACCCCGGCAGCAATGGATTATGATAGGGACGCCCCGTGCTGAAACGGTTCGTTAAGCTGATGATGGAGTGAAGACGGGGCAAGGAATATTTCACAACCAATGCCGCGTTATGCCGAGTGGCATACTGGGGAATGGTCAGCTCGGAACAACTCTGATATTTACGCTTGGAAATGTTATACGTATAGGACAACTGGTATTCCAGATTCTTTATCGAAATCCGGTCGCGGAAGAACAAGTCTACACCTCTGCTATATCCGTATCCACCGGAAGTCAGAAGTACACTCCCCGTTCCAGCATCTGTTTCTTCCAGAACCAAGCGGCTATAGTCTTTATAATAAAGTTCTGCCTTATAGAAACGTCCTTCATAACCGTATTGCATCCCCAGATTATATTGCATGCACACCTCGGACATCAACTTCCGGTTACGTACCAACCAGTCATTTTCGGGCAATTGCGTGTAGCGGCCCACTATGCCAGAGAGCATCATATCCCCCAAATAGTAATTTACCGCCAGACGCGGAGAAAAATTCATCTTCCGGTTCAGAGAAGTGTACTCCGTACGGAAAGACAATTCTGCCTTCAAGCGCTCCAGCGGATAGTAAGCAGCCGAAAAGAAACCTGCACTGATAGTGGGGGACATTTGGTTGGCATCGTCTATGTCGGAGTATAGATAACAATTCCGATAGTTACGGATATAACTCTCCACCCCCATATCCAGGTGGAATACTGACGAGAAGCGCCTAGACATCTTAGTCTTCAAATGCAACTCCCACTGGCGTTCCAGCCAATTATCTCCCGAAACAGCAGCAGCGTTGACCTCCCGATTATAATAGGAATAAGCAGCCCCTGCAAACCAGTCCCATCCACCTGCCGCACGATAGCGAAAGGTAGCATTGACGTAGATGTTGTCTTCGGCCAGAGCGAACAATCTGCGTTCATCCCCCTCATAGGCAGAAAAGTCTGTCCGGTCATATTGCGCATAGATCTTAAAAACCGTCGCATCGCCGGGGGTATGACGGAACTGGGTGGCACCGGAAAACATCCGGTAGGGCCGCTCAAATTCTGTCCGTCCGGAATAAACCTTGTCATATAAGCTCAGATTCTGGTAATTCAGATCGACGGACAAGGAGCCACGGTCCAAAGTCTTGGTACCGCCCCCGCCCACACCGACTACGGAAGCATTCACGCCCACCTTATCCACTTTACTATAATCCTTGGTTTCTAAGGGCAGAACAGCCGAAAGAGCCTCTCCGTACTCCTGCGAAGCCCCGCCGGAAGCAAAATTCACCCCACTGAACATGAAGGTGGAATAACGACTACGCGAAGGGGTATTTATTCCATTGGAGGTATAGGGATTCAACACATGCATCCCATCAATGAAGGTCTGTGTCTCATAGCTGCTCCCACCACGTACCAGTAATTCGCCGGTCTCCCCCTGCACCTGCGTACCGGGCAAGGTCTGCAATGCCTTGTACAAATCACCGTTTGCACCGCCCACCGTGACTAGTTCCACCGGATGCATATCGCTCCACCTGCTATTGGCGGCAGGAGTCTTTTTCCCTCTTACCACCACTTCGTCCAGACCTATACTATCGATATTGAATGTCAGACGCACGGTATCCGTCACCGACTTCTGCGCTACGGAAGCTTGTACAAAGAGAAGTCCGCCCGTCATTAAAAAGATTATTTTCCACTTCATATCTTCATGTTCGTTATGTTTTCCTGCCACAAACATAAAGGAAGGACACGGACAAAAAAAATATCCGGGACAGACGACCCGGATATGTGACGAACAACCAACGACTTGTGACGAATGGCGTATCTCTGTGACGAATAGCTACCGCTTTATCTTGTTTTCTATCAGTGCTTTCACCTCCTTGGCATAGGCACGTGAAACAGGAATCTCCTCTCCATCTCCCTCCAGCCTCAACCGGTATCCTTGAGAGTTTCCGTCCACTTTCACCACCTTGCGGGCATTCACCAGAAAGGCTCTATGACACCGGATAATGAAGGGGCAGGCAGCAACCGCCTCCTCTGCCTGCTTCATCGTGGCACGCAACATCTTCCGGGTACTCTCTCCCTTCAGTCGATAATCCACCTTCACATAATTTCCTTCAGCCTCCGCATAAAGAAAATCTACGGCCTTCACTTCCAGCATATCTTTGGTGCCACCGGAAAACACCAACACTTCCTCCGGAGAAAACTCCTTACTTTCCGCCCCAACCTCTTGAGATGCCCTCTTTGAAAGGTGGCAATTTATCTCCATGGCTTCTTGCAGATTACGGGTCAGTTGCAAATTGCGATTCCACAGCAAGAAAAACACGACTGGAAAAGGTGCCAGTACCATTACCCAAGACAAAGCCAGAAAAAACAACCGCTTGTCCAGCCACATACCCATCAACCATGAATGATAGACCCAAATTCCCACCGCTATCAGTAACAGCATCAGCAACACGTCCAACACGTGTTTACCCAACGTCCAGTTCTGCTTTTTATAATAGGTGGGAAACAATGCCGGAAGCAGGTAAGTGAAGATGCTCGAAGCACCCGCCGCTATAAGTGCCGAACCGGCAACCACCCAAAATACACCTTCCTTTATCCGGGAAATACCGAAAGGTTGGAGTATATATAGTATCAGAAATATAATGACCGAAGGTATCACCACCGCTTTCCAACGTTGATAAAACATGGGATAGGGGCTCCGCCAAAGTTCTGTCAGTTTATTCATAAGTATTACCTCTCTTCTTTACATGGTAGTACATGCAAAGATATGTAATATATTTGTTATATACGGATTGCAAAATACAGTATTTCTAGAGAAAATGAAGAAAGAAACATAAGTTTTTATGTTATAGAACATATTTATCGCAAACATTTCGTATCTTTGCAGCGTTATAAGATAAAAGAAAAGATATAAAACCCGCTTTCCGAAACGCGGAGAGCACAAAAAGATGAGAATTATGAAAAAGAATGCAAATGAAATTTTTATGTTACAGTACCAAATCAAACGCTATCAAGCAATGGGTAATGGAACAATGTGCCAAACACTGAACGGTAAACTACAAAAACTGCTTGCAAAGCAGCCCCTTGTAACCATGTAAAAAAACACCTTTAAATACAATGAATGAAGGGCGGAGAACTGAAAAATTCCCCGCCCTTCTTCTTCTCTGGCATATTCCAAACCAACAGAAAATAACTCAAGCCGCAACAATATCCTTCCCGAAAGGAGTCAATGCCAGCCCTGCCAACTTAAAATGTTGAATACCGAAAGGAATGCCTATAATAGTGATGCACAGCAACAACCCGAATCCCAAGTGCGAAAGGCAAATCCAAATGCCGCCCAAGAATATCCAAAGAATATTCATCAGCACATAGAGGCAACCGTTGGAACGTTCCCCGCTACGAACCTCTTTGCCGAAAGGCCACAAGGCAAGGCTTGCCATTTTCAAGGTCTGCATGCCGAAAGGGATGCCAATAATGGTGAACATCATCAATAAACTTGCAATAAGATACTCCACAGCAGTGATGATACCTCCAAACATCAACCACAAAATATTCATAAAACAGCCCATAGCTTTCCTTTTTTTAATACTGAACACAAATATAGCATTATTTATTTGAATGGTCCGTCTCCCAGTCACTAAATTCAAAACTCAGCTGCTCCCAGACTCCTTTCTCCTCCCCCTCTTCACGGGGGTTGGAAACGGAAAGCCCAATCAAACGGATAGGATGATGTTCATAATCCACTTCCTGCAGCAATTGCTTTGCCAAAGGCAGAATCACGTCAAGGGCAACCAGCTCCTTTGTTTGGGTCATACTGCGGGTAATCTGGCTAAAATCATGAAACTTGATTTTCAGCGTCAGCGTATTCCCGCGGAAATTGGCGTGCTCCAGTCGCCCCACCAGCTCCACTGCCGCATGGTACAACTCTATAATGACGGATGAACGCTTGCTGATGTCCTTCTCCAACGTATGTTCACAGCCCACAGACTTGCGGATACGGACAGCCTCTACCGGACGGGTATCGATGCCACGGGCAAAATCATAATAGACTGTCCCCACTTTGCCAAACTCGCGGGTCAGCATTTCCAAAGACTGCATGCGCAGCTGTTCCCCGTTGTGAATCCCCAAGGTGTGCATCTTCTTCGCCGTTACCGGTCCCACTCCCCAAAAACTTTCAATGGGCAGCCGGGCAACAAAGTCCAGTGCCTGGGCAGGATGTATGGTGCAAAGCCCGTCCGGCTTGCGGTAGTCCGAGGCTATCTTGGCAAGAAACTTATTATAGGATATGCCGGCGGAAGCCACCAGATTCAACCTCTCCCGCACCTTCCGCTTTATCTCCTTCGCGATGTCCACAGCCAACGGAATGCCCGGTTTATTCTCCGTCACATCCAAAAAAGCCTCGTCCAGCGAAATGGGCTCGATGACATCCGTATATTCATGAAAGATTTCGTGTATCTGGCGGGAAACGGATTTGTAGACTTCCATCCGTCCCGGGATAAAGATAAGTTGGGGGCACAGCCGCTTTGCCTTCAGTGACGACATGGCAGAACGCACCCCGAAACGCCGTGCCTCGTAACTGGCTGCCGCCACCACTCCCCGCTCCTCCGCATGGCCCACGGCAATGGGCTTGCCCCGCAATGCAGGATTATCACGCTGTTCTACGGAGGCGTAGAATGCGTCCATATCGATGTGTATAATTTTTCGTCCGGTCATTCTTCTTTCAACTCCCCGATACAAAGATACACTAATTTTTCTTCATCCGAAGTATCCGCCGATAGACATAAATGAAGGCTGGTATTAAAAAGGCATCTGCAAAAATCCATGCAGTAGGGTCACCAAAACACACGGCCAGATAGCCGAAAGCCGGAACAGCCAGCAGGCTGACCAGTATCCGGGCAATCATCTCCGAGACACCGGAAAGCATAGCAAGATTGGTATATCCCACCCCCTGGATAGTGTATCGCAGGATGCAGAGCAGTCCCAAAACCGGGAAAAAGGAAACGGAAATGTGCAGGAACAACTCCGTATTCTTTAAAATCTCCAACTCAGAGGCATCTACAAAGAGCAGGGCAAAAGTCCTGGCACCGAACATCAGTACACAGAAAGTGAATGCCCAATAAACAATCATCATCAGTGCGCTTGCCTTGACTCCCATCCAGATACGTTCCGGCTTGCCCGCACCGTAGTTTTGCCCGCTATAGGTGGCCATTGCCATGCCCAGACTCTCGAAAGGACACATGAAAAACATCTTGATACGCATGGCTGCCGTGAATGCAGCCACACAAGCCGTACCCAAAGCATTATTGGCGCTTTGCAACATAATGCTGCCAATGGCAGTAATGGAAAATTGCAGTCCCATGGGTACGCCGATGTACATCAGTGTGCGTGCCAAAGCACCGTCGAATTTCCGCTCGGCAGGCGTTGTCTTCAGAATGTCGAAACGACGCATCATATAGATGTAGCACAATATGGCCGAGACGCCTTGTGAAAATACGGTAGCGATGGCAGCTCCTGCCACTCCCCAACCCAGTACCAGAATGCAGAACAAATCGAGCAGGATATTCAGTACTGTAGAGAGAAGTAGAAAACAAAACGGCGTCTTGCTGTCACCCAATGCACGGATAATACTGGACAGCAGATTATAGAAGAAAGTAAAGGGAACCCCGATAAACGTAACAAGCAGGTAATAATAGGCTCCCGTGAATATGTTCTCCGGCGTACTCATCATGTGCAGAATATCTGCACAGTAAATGCTGGTAACCACGGCAATGACAACAGACATCACCGCAGCCAGCTGCAGGCTGATAGCCACATAACGGCGCATCGTGACATAATCCCGCGCACCGAACTTTTGCGCCACAGGAATGCCGAAACCTCCGCAACAGCCATTGCAGAATCCCAGAATAAGAAAAACGACCGAAGTGCTTGCCCCGACTGAAGCCAAGGCGTTGATACCCAGAAAGCGCCCCACGATGGCTGCATCCACCAATGAATAGGTCTGTTGCAGCAGATTGCCGAGCAGTAAAGGCAAAGTAAAGTTGAAAATCAACGGAAGAGCCCGTCCTTCCGTCATTTCTCTGGATGTTGCCATAAATCTGATACCTCCGAAATTGGGTGCAAAAATACGAAAAGATAGCGTTTACAGACTTGACGAAAGTCAAATTTAATAGGGAAGCTTAAGGAGAAGGAAGGCGAAGGATAAATCGTTCCATCGTGGGGGAAATATTATTCCACCACTAGGAAAAAATCGTTCCACCATGGTGGAACGATTTTTCCTCCACGATGGAACGATTAAATCTATGCAGATTCGGAGCTTAGTATTTACACTCGCGAATTATCTCTATCAGCTGCCAGAAATCTTCGGGATGAACATCTCCGATATTGCCGATACGGAAAGTGTCGGCTTGCGAAATCTTTCCCGGATAGATGACAAATCCACGCTCTTTCAGTTGTGTGTAGAAAGCTTTGAAATTGAAATCGGCATGAGGATAGAGGAAAGAAGTAATAACGGGCGATTGAATCTCGTCCGGCAGCAACGTTTGGAAACCGAGGGAACGCATGCCGTCCACCAGCACGCGGTGGTTCTCGCAATATCTGTTGTGACGGGCCTCCACACCGCCCTCCTCTGCCAGTTCGTCCATGGCTTGCTTGAAGGCGCGGACCACGTGTGTGGGAGAAGTAAAACGCCATTTGCCATGTCCTTTCTCCATGGCTTCCCATTGGTCGTAAATGTCGAGAGAGAGTGACTTGGAGACGCCCTTGCAGTGCAACAGCTCGGAACGGCGAGCGATGATGAAGCCAAATCCCGGAACGCCCTGGATGCACTTGTTGGCACTGCTGATGAGGAAGTCTATGCCCAGTTCGTGTACATCGAGGGGAACACCGCCGAAGCTGCTCATGGCGTCTACAATCAGTTTCTTGCCGTGCATCTTGACGAGGTGGGCTATCTCCTTGAGGGGATTGAGCACGCCGGTAGTGGTTTCGCAATGCACCACGGCAACGTGAGTGATTTCGGCATTGTGCGAAAGATAGTCGTCAACGTAGCTGACGGAGACTTGCTCCGTTTCGTCAAAAGCAAGCATGTCGTACGAGATGCCGTGATACTCGGCGATGTTGCCCATGCGGTCGCCATAGGCGCCGTTGCTCAGTATGAGAAGTTTGTCGCCAGGCTTGATGACGCTACCGATGACGGCTTCCACACAGTACGTGCCGCTGCCTTGCAGGAGGATGGAAGTATAGTCGCCGGTATGCTGGGTGGCGAGGGAGACGAGGGACTTACGGATTTCTTCCACAATGTGGAGGTTGTAGTCTTCGTCCCAGGTACACCAGTCGGTCAGCATGGCTTCCTTGACAGTTTGTGAGGTAGTAAGGGGGCCGGGGGTAAGGAGAATGTAGGGTTTCATATGCATTGAGTTTTTAAGTTTATACGTTTATAAGGGTTACAAAATCTCAAGTTTACGGTTTATCTCGGCGATGACTGCGGGAAGCTCGGCAATGGTATCGACCACATAGTGGGCACCGGCGGCAAGCATGCGGCGGCGGACATCGGCCTTACGGGCTTCGAGCTCATCGGCAGGCAAGGAGGAGACTTCCTCTTGTGTCAGTCCCAGTTCGTTACTGCCGAGGACTACGCCGACGGTCCATGCTTTGGCATTGATACCCTCCTTGATGTCGGCGATGGTATCGCCATACTTCAACACACAATCTACGGAGGGGATGGCGAGGTCTGCCATATTCTTATATATCATGTAGGGAGCAGGACGGCCTGCAGGCAACCCGTCGGGAGTGACACAATTATCTACCGCATAGCCTTTGGCAGTGGCGGCAGGCAGCACAACATCCATCATAGAGCGGGTATAGCCGGTGGTGGAGCCAATGCGGACGCCTTGCGCACGCAGTGCGGAAATCGTTTCCACCACACCGGGAATAGGGTCGGTATAATCTTCGAGCGAGGCAAACAACACCCGTTGGAATTCGGCATAACGTGCCTGCACGTCTTCCTCACCGGCGGGACGGCCGAATTTCCGTTCAAATTCCGCACGGACACGCTCTATATTGAACAGCGCACGGATTTCTTCTACTTTGGTCAGCCCCATGTGCGCACGTGTTTCGGCAGCAGTGACGGGAACGCCGATGGCCCGAAAGCTCTCGACAAAGGCGGCGACGGGAGCAAAGCAACCGTAATCGACGGCAGTTCCTGCCCAGTCCATAATGATACATTCAATTCTTTTCATACGATATATTATTATTATTCAGTCTCAAGAAGCAAGGAATTGCCCGGCCGGGACCAACGGCGCAAACGGAAAAGGGAAGAGCCCAACGGTCCCGAAGCATTCTCCTTGCGATAGCGCTGCACCAGGTAGACAGCCGAGCATAGGAAAGCCACGCTGCACACAATGCCTACATAGCCCGACATCAGGTTATAGAAATCCAGCCAGTTGATGTCCGGATTGAAGAATTCCTTGAATACCAATACCACCACCGTACCGGTATACCCGATAAAATCGAGTGTGACGATAAAGAACCCCACATTCCCCCTTGATGCGGAAGCAGGCGATGAAACGCTCGAAGAACAACGTCTGAAAGCTGAGGTAAACAGTATAGAGCGACAAACTCTGGAGGAACAGCCACGTCATGGGTGGCAGTTGCAACCCATCGTAATTGAAGGCCACGAATCCCAAGGTCGCTGTGCCGCACGTCACAAGCACCAGCAGCAGGCACAGCACCTTTATATTACTCCTCACCGCGGACATCAGCCCGAAAAGCAACAAGATAATCAGTGTCACCACCGCATCTACCTTGGCAAATGCCCACGACGACAGCCCCACCGCCTCCACATCCAGAATCTTCACCAGGAAGTCCTCCTTGATGTCCTGCAAGACGGTGATGAACAAGTTTGCCGCAAACAGCATCAGCAATACCGGCATGAAGCTCTTGAAGAGGTCCGCACGCGCCCTGCCGTCCAGCGTCACCCGTTCCGAGCGCAGTGCCCGGTCTGCCGCGGTAGGTTGCGGCATTCTCGTCATCAGCCAGCCCAGCAACGACAGCAGCGGGAAGGCAAAGGCACCGATAAAGGCAGGCATCCAGAACTCACTGATGTGGAGATGCTCCATCACAAACAGCCCGACAGACTTTGCCGTGCCCGAACTGATGGCAATGCTCAGCCCCATCAGGCTCGCCAGCAGATCCGTCACCCGCCGCCCCTCGAGGAAACTGAAAATCACTCCCCACATGCATCCCAACGAAAGCCCGTTGAAGAACAGCGCAAAGACATTCAGCGGCCGGGACAACGCTCCGAACAGCACCAGCGAAAGCTCGGCCACCGCCACCGAGAGGATGATGAACTTCAGACGGTTCTCCTTCTTCAGTTCCGAAATTACCTTGATGCCAATCAGCTTGGAAATAAAATAGCCGGAAATCTGCACGATGCTGGTTGCCGTCTTGTAATCCATCCCGAAGAAGTCGAGCCCGTCGAAGCCCGCAGCCGTAAACGGCTTGCGCAGCGCATAGACCAGTGAATAGGAAAGCAAAGCCGCTCCACCCGCCCAAAGGATGAATAAGGCATCAGCCAGTCTCTTGCTCTGTATTATCTGTTTTTTTCTCACCGTTGAACATAGTGTGTTGTTTAAATTCGTTCTTGATTTCGGTGGCAAAGATAGAGGCGGGCGCTGACAGCAAAAATGAATTTCCATTATTAATAAACTTCATGAAAACAGCCCTTTATTATGTAACATTAATGAAATATTTATGTAACGCCAGCATAACATCCGCACCTTTTCTTTGCACCCATTTAAGTAATGTATCATAGAAGCACACCCTTATGAACGACCTTTTAGACATATACAAACGCATCGAATACCTCCGCAACAAAGGAGTGAAAATGAAAGAAATGGCAGACCACACCAACATGGCGGCGAGCGTCCTCTCCTCCCTCTACTCCAGCGTCCTCCCCACCTACATCAGCACCCTGCGGAAAGGCAGTACGGAGGAAGAATCCCTGGACTACGCCCTCTCCCAAGTGAACAACGTATCGAAGAAGCGCCTCCTCGGCTCCCTCAAAGAACTGAAGGAACAACTTTTTGAGCTGGAGCCTGCTCCAGCCACGGGGCAAAAAGCCAACCCTTTCCTCGACATGCTGACCGAAGAGATGCTCCACTCGGCGCAGGAAGTGTACAATTACAGCGGCATCTACATTAGTTACAGCCTCTCTTCCTCCTCCAATGCCTTAAAGGTGGAGCCTTACCTGATAACCCCTGCCGACAGCAACGACCACGTCAAAGTGGTGCACATGAGCGCCTACAACACCACCCACTTCGGCACTGCTATCTTCAACAACCACCAGAATGCCTATATCTTCTTCAACGAACGCGAGGCGCCCCAACTGGCCTTGTTCACCATCTACCTGCAACTGCCCATGTACGACTTTCCCCACCTGCTCAAAGGGCTCTACCTCTGTCTGGACTACAACCGCAACCCCATAGCCCGCCGCATCCTCTTCATCAAACACTCGGACAGCACCTCCATGGACGACTTCCTGGAACTGAAAGGCCAACTCATCCCCCAAGACCAGCTGACCGACGAGCAACGCCCCTACTACAACTACACCTGCCAGCCGGGCGACTTCATCAAAACCTGTTCCGTCCCCTCTCCCCTGCTGAACGAGAAAGACCTGGAACGGGAGAAGCGGATGCTGGAAATCTAAGACAGCCCGGACAGTCCGGGAATTTTCACTTTGCAACCAAGTTGCATCTCCTTTCCGCTACCTTTGCTGCAGAAAATAGAAAATAGGAGGAAACAATATGAGTTGCAAATGCTGCTGCACACACGGACATACAGCGATACAAGAAAAAAGAAACAGTCTGCTGAAAGATTATTGGAGAATCATCCTCTCCGCCCTATTGCTCTTCGGAGGGTTCATCCTGAATGCTACTGACGCCACCTTCTTCAAGGGAGAGTATGTACCTTTTATATGGTACTTGCTTGCCTATCTCCCCGTAGGCCTCCCGGTGATGAGGGAAGCCTGGGAAAGCATCCTGCAAAAGGACGTGTTCAGCGAATTCACCCTTATGTCCATCGCCACCCTCGGCGCCTTCTATATAGGCGAATATCCCGAAGGCGTTGCCGTCATGCTCTTCTACTCCTTGGGAGAGCTCTTTCAGGACAAAGCCGTAGACAAAGCCAAGCGTAACATCAGCGCCCTGCTCGACGTACGTCCCGAAACGGCAACGGTCATCAGAAACGGCAGTACGCTTGTCGAAGCTCCCCAACGTGTGCAGGTAGGCGAAACCATCGAAGTAAAAGCCGGAGAGCGCGTCCCCCTGGACGGAACGATGCTGGACGAAGTTGCCGCCTTCAACACCTCCGCACTGACGGGAGAAAGTGTTCCCCGCAACATCCGCCAAGGCGGGGAAGTGCTTGCCGGAATGATTGCGACCGACAAAGTCGTACGCATCCAAGTCACCAAACCCTTCGAGAAAAGTGCTCTTTCCCGTATATTGGAACTGGTGCAGAATGCCTCCGAGCGCAAAGCGCCGGCAGAACTTTCATCCGTAAGTTTGCCCGTATCTATACGCCCACCGTCACCGGACTGGCGGCATTGATTGTACTGCTCCCCTTCCTCTATTCGCTGGCAGATGCACAATTCTCGTTCATCTTCAATGACTGGCTATACAGAGCATTGGTCTTTCTGGTTATCTCCTGCCCGTGCGCCCTCGTCGTAAGCATTCCGTTAGGCTACTTCGGAGGAATCGGTGCCGCCTCCCCGCC
>ENA-OQDC01000493-OQDC01000493.1-human-gut-metagenome-genome-assembly--contig:-NODE-493-length-27517-cov-4.897006_pt1 | contig 27517 bp, 28 predicted proteins | sample MGYA00242770_ERZ504601 | MGnify/ENA primary metagenome ERZ504601 (study PRJEB26092, sample SAMD00036305) | human gut metagenome | host: Homo sapiens | study: EMG produced TPA metagenomics assembly of...
TCCGGATATAATCCAGCCCTTCGGTGTCCACCGGCTCCATGAATAATGCAATATCTACAAGTCCTTTGTTCATCATCTCATACACTGCATCTGCTGTTGCAGTATGCAATACAATCTGAACCAGCGGGTATTTTTCTTTATATGTTTTACATATCTCCGCCAATGTCTCCACCGCTGCAAATTCACCGCATCCAATGGTTATAGTTCCCTCTACAACATCTTCTTTTCCTTTCAGTTCCTCAAGTGTTTTTTCCTCAAGATTAAGGATCTCCAGGGCACGCCTTTTTAATAAAATCCCCTCTTCAGTAAGCGAAATTTTCTTCCCGCTTCGAATAAATAATGTTACTCCAAGCTCCTCTTCAAATGCCGCCATTTGTCTGGATAGCGTTGGCTGGGTAATATGCAATTGTTCTGCTGCTTTTGTAAAGCTCTGTTCTTTTGCTACTGTCAAAAAATAGCGTAATAGTCTTAATTCCATGTTTTTATATTCCTACAATTTTTTTATTCTAACCATTCTATCATGTTGCATCCCAGACATCATCTATATCTTTAATGTGACATTTTACAGTCTTATGTGATAAGTTATTTCAGATAAATTTTCTCTATTCGTCGTTGCTCCAACTCGGCCCTAAGAATAATCCCAAGTGTCAGACAATAGTCCGGATCCCTCAGATCACTGCCAAGCATGGCAGTAATATGAGATAACCGATCGAGCAGAGTAGAACGATGCAGATAAAGCGCCGCAGCAGTTTTTGTAACAGAAAGATTATTGTCCAAATACACCCTCAGAGTATGTAAATAAGAAACCTGTGAACTGTCATCATGTTTCTTCAGGCGTTTCAGGCCTTCCGTATAATAAACCCAGCTTGGCCGTCCCGCCAGAGCACTGTTGAGAAGCTGCGGAAGCAAATAGTCCTGAAAATAGAATATGATAGAATTATCTTCCTGAGAAAGTCCGTTCTGCAACGCCGCAGAAGCCTGAAACCAGGCATGATTTCCATCGTAGAGATTGTTAAATGAGGAGGAAACACCACAAATGGCTCCAAGTTTTTCCAAAACGGAAGTCAGCGAATCCATTGATTCCTTTTGAACCTGATCAGCAGGCAGAAATTCTACAACAGCATCCTCAAATTCAAATGCAAATGATCCTGGATGTCGCTCCTCCAAAGCAGCAGAAAGATAGGTTCCTGAAAGATGACTACCGCTGGATTCCGGAATCAGCTTCATACAGATCCAATCATGCTTTCCATTTTCCATACTCAAAGCACGACGATATTCAAAATCAATACGCTGCCCGGAAATGACGCTGCGCAAGGCTCGTCGTACAGCGGTACGGGTACTGGACAAAATCGGATTCTGCTGAATAGCCTGTCGCAGAAGTTTGGAAAAGAAAACTGCCAATGCCCTGTCAGAGGACCTGAATGGACGAGATTCTTCAAAAACAGTCAGACATCCTAAGTATTCTTCCTGATCGAAAATATTTACAGAAAGAGAACGCTTTCCCTGTAATTCCAGCAACAGAGGTTCGCGAACATAGTTGGACATATCATGCAAAGACAGAAATGTTGCCATTTTCTCAACATCGAAAGATTGCGTATCCAATTGCAATCCCAATTGTTTTTTCAGGTACTCTTCCTCCGTCACTCCCAGATAGCGAAAATCCGAGCCTATAAGCAGCATTGGATTTTCAAAGATGCCTCTGCTGGCATCCAGCATTTGAGACAAAGCTGCACCATGGCGCAGGATGAACCAGAGCCTTTCCTCCCAGGTATCATATTGATTGAATACCTCCTGCACCAAATTGAATATTCGAAAAATGTCCTGGCTGCCATGTATAAGAATAACGCTGCACCGCTCATAGTAGGCATTAAGATTCCAGTGTTCTCCCAAACATACCAGACAGACATTTTCTCCCAACTCTGGTGTCTGTGGTAAATGATCTGCAGAACAGACATAGACACTATTTTCCTCAAAGGACTGAGATCGATCCAGATAAAATTCCGGTCGGTTCAAGATCAGTGTACTGTTCTTCCTGCCATGAAACAAAACTCCTGTCAGTTCTTCTTTCAGCCTCCAATAAAGAATATCCGCGCATAACTTCATAACCAGCCTCCCAAATTATTCTAAAAATATTATAATTTTTCAAAAAAAAGCTGTCAAGATATCACCCATACGTTTTGTATGGGTGGCATCTGTTTTATATGCATTATTCACAAATAATGTCCATATAAATTGTATGGTTTTTTAGAATACAAATTGTATGTAAAGAAGAAGATAAAAACCATCTTTTTGTAGAATGTTCGATGCAGTATTTTTTTGACTATAATAAATCAAAACAAAAGTAGACAGGAGGTATACCATGCTAAAAGAAAAACTGGAGACGAAAAAAATGCTTTTCAACTGCCTGGGGCAGACTAATTACGGAGGAAGAAGCCTATCGACAGCTGAATCGCCAAATTGCCGCTATGACTGCCAATCTTTTTCAGGTCATGCGCATTTTTGAACCTAACTGGGAAAAACGCACCGCAGCCATCTGCAATATTGCCAATATGATGAATATGGCAGTTGCAGGAAGCCCCGATGAACAGAAAAACTATGTTAATGCTGCTCTCTATGAAGCATTTAACATCCCGGAGCTTTGTGAAAAATCCAGCTGGCTTGGTGGCATTACCGGTGACTCCGGCGATGAATGGGAAAATATGGCCGGTCGAGTAATACAGTTTACCCGAAATCGAGTGGAAAAAGAGCTGGATACCTGTCCCTGGGATATTGTGGGCAGCGAACTGTGCAATATGACCACCAGTATGTTCACTGCAAACTTCGATCTGGCTTCTTCCAACGGAACAGAAAACGAAGTGGCACTGAATATGTGCCAGGCACGAGGCTGTGGTAACAAGCACTGTCGTGTCGTGGCAGAACGACGGGATGTCTATGGACTGCCGAAGCAGGATTGGCTGGAACATATGCAGCAACCTGTAGATCCTATTCATGATACGCCTCGAGAACGCATGGTCAAAGATGGTCAGTGTCTGCGTAATGGTCAATACACACAGAACTTCGGCGAGGAAACATCGCTGGAAAAAGCATATCACTGGGTTGCGCAAATGGGCTGGGTATGGTCTATCCAGTTCCCAATGATGGCTATTAAAGAGATGGCGCCTGATGAAGATGAATTCATGCGAGTATTCCGCATTATCTTTGCTACTGCCGGTAAAAATCAGTTTATCGATCCCTTTGCAAAAGAAGGTCTGCGGAGTTTTCTGGGCATTCCTCATGATATGGACGAGAACGACGGCCGTATTCTCGGCGGATATATCCGCTATATGCTGGACGTACAACAGGTCCCCTATGAGATGGTTCGCTGGACCAAGGATGAAACCTGGATCAAGGTCAAATCAGAGGACTTTACTGCCCGTTATGAGATGGCACCTCTGGATGAACTGGTAGATGCCTACGAGGCACAGTGGAATGGTGCAGCTAAAACGCTGGTCAGCACGGAATGGTCCTGTGTAATCGAAAATCGTGACGAAGAAGAAATGTACATCAAGGTCATCCGCAAGGAAGACTCGCGAATGCTGTAAAGGAGGAGGACAAAATATGCTGTTTAGAGAAGATAACGTCGCACGCGCAGACGCTGATGCTATACGTAAGGGTGTGGGATTTTACCGCTGGACACACGATATCGTAGAGATTACCGGCAAAGACGCACTGGAGGTTCTTCAAAAGATTTATATCAGCAACATTTCCAAAGTTGCTGTCGGACGTTCAAAATACACTGCATCGCTGGATGAAAACGGTGAAATCATTGACGATGTGATCGTCATGCACATGGCAGATGGTCTGTACTGGGTCTCCGACCTCTATGGACCACGTTTGCTACCGTGGATTGAGAAGCACAAAGGTACAGCTGATATTCAGACAAAAATCATCACCTATGACTGGGATATGTATGCCATACAGGGACCTGATAGTATCAATGCGATGAATGCCATGTTAGATAAACCGATTGACGAACTCAAACGGTTTGGCATCTGCGAGCGTAAGATTGGCGATATTCCTGTCTATATTCACCGTTCCGGCTTCACCGGTGAAAATGGCTATGAAATCTATTCTGCATTTGATAAGAGTGCAGAAATTCACAATTTAGCACTGAAAGCTGTCGAAGCTGTCGGAGGACGTGAACTTCAAACTCTTGAAGTCTATGTCCGATCTATCCCAATGGAAAAAGGCTTCGCGCTCAAACAGGACTTTAAGCACCTGAGTCCATATGAGTGTGGACTCGGATGGGCCGTTGCCGCTGATAAAGATTTCATTGGTAAAGAGGCAGCACTGGCGCGTAAAGAACATCCGAAATATCGTATGGTCGGTCTTGAATTTTCACGTGAATCAACAGAAGATATCTCCATCTGGGAGCGTGTATACTGGTACGGTGTGGAAGTCGGCCGCTGTGCACAGACAATCTACGGCTATACAGTCGACAAAAACATTGGTTTTGCCACCGTCCGCGCTGACATACCCGATGGTGCGGAGCTGACCGTTGGCTGCAATGATTCTCCGGCCATCGTGGTAAACAAAGTTTTCTGCTGAGAAAGGAGGACATTATGGGAAGATTAGATGGAAAAGTCTGTATCGTAACAGGTGCATCTGCAGGTATCGGCCGTGCCACAGCAGAACTGTTCTGCCGTGAAGGTGCCAAGGTCGTGGCGGTTGCTCGCCGCGAAGAGCGTCTTAGAGACCTGGCCGAAGAATGCAGCGAACTACCTGGCGAGATAATCTGGCATGCAGGTGATGTCGGTGATCCGGCAACTGCTGTAAACATGGTAAAAAAAGCAGTGGAGACATTCGGAAAACTGGATATCGCCGTAAACGATGCCGGTATCATGGATGACAACACCGCTATTGCGGACATGTCTGACACAATGCTTATGGAAACATTCCGCATCAACACATTTGGTCTCATGTATGGAATGCGTGAAGAATGCAGACAGTATCTTGCACAGGGCAACGGTGGCGTAATCGTCAACATCTGCTCCGTCGGCGCAACACACCAGACTTCCGGTGCTGCCTACTGTGCAAGCAAGGGTGCTGTGCTGGCAGCAACAAAAAACACAGCATTCATGTACATGGAAGAAGGCATCCGCTGTAATGCACTTTCACCCGGTGGTGTCGTAACTGACATTCCTCTGGTCATGCCTCCTTCCGACGAGTTCGGCTTTGGCCGAACCAGCATGCTGCTGAACTTCTCCGGTGAGCTTGCTATGCCGGAGGACTTGGCTGACGCAATCCTGTTTCTCGCAAGCGACCAGTCCCGCTATGTTAACGGTGAAGAACTTAAATGTGACGGCGGCTGGACATGTTTCTAAAAAATAAGGGAGGATATATATGAGTCTCACCGAGCGACACAACAACAGAAAATATCATCCGCATCAATGCAATTGGAACCGTCAATATGGTCAAAGGTGAGTTTTACCGCGCTGGTCTGGCCTATGCCATGTCTAAAAAGTTTGTGATCTACTTCACACAGAAAATGTTTCCAGATTTGAGTTCAAAAAAGAAACAGTCTCCAAATTGGAGGCGCTTCTTTTTGAAGATTATTCGATTGCCTGAAGCTCATTTTTCCAGTTCTTCCAGATGTGGTTTCAAAAATGCCGACTGCGGGAAAGATGCCAGTTTCCGTAAGGTCAGACCACCAACCAGTTTCATCTGTGGATTTTTTGAAGCGTCAGGGCTGTACTTATCCAGAACTGCTGCCGCTTCCGGATTTTTCAGGATATCCTTTACTTTGCTGTCAAGTGAAAATGCCATAACACTTACCTCCTGCCGTATATTTTATGGTAATATTATACAAAATATCGGGCAGGAATCATAGCCTACAAAGTGCATGTTTTACAATCATCTTAATCCTTCACTCTAACGGTTATCCAGTTTTCCATATTTTTTCCAATCCAGTTTCCATTACATTTCACGCCTCCTCCGATTTCACATAACCAGACTGTTTTTCTTACTCTGTTTGTGATAAAATCACAGTAACTTCAGAAGCTTTCCCATTGTTTTCTTTTTACTGGAGGATTTTTCAATGCAGGAAATACATCATTTTTTTCACTCATTATTCAGTCTCACCCTTGATTTTCGTGTCCGGCTGTTTAATATCCTGGCTTTAGGAGGCACTGTGATCAGCCTGATCATGGCCCTTCTCAGTCTAGGAACCGGTTCCTGGGGAAATGTCCTGATCAACCTTGTGCTGGTCGCCGTCTCAGGAGGACTTTTTCTTTATTCCTATTACAGTGAGAAATATCAACGATGTTATCTGATCACCATTGTCATGATTTTTCTGATCGTTTTTCCGGTGATGTTTTTTACCAGCGGCGGATATCATGGCGGTATGCCGGCTTTCTTCGTGTTTGCCATTATTTTTACCGTGCTGATGCTGGAAAAAAGACGGGCTCTGATCGTTTCTCTGCTGGAGATTGTCCTATATATAGGACTGTGTCTGGTCGCATACCATTTTCCGCACATTGTAACTCCTTTTGCTACGGAAGTAGACCGGCTGGCAGATATTCTTCTGGCATTTGTCTCTGTAAGTACTGTCTGTGGCATTGTTCTCTATTTTCATCTGAAGGAATATAACCAGCAGCAGCTCCTTCTGGAGGAACAGAACCGGCGGCTGCGCTCCCTTGACAATGCCAAGTCTACTTTCCTGACCACCGTTGCCCACGAGATCAAAAATCCTCTGAGTTCCATCTCCCTCCATGCCCGGGACACCTCCGAGCTCCTTGAGGAAGAACCTCTGGATTTCTCTCTTATGCAGGAAAATCTCCGCACCATTGAACAGTCGGTAATGCGGATCGACCGGATCGTGCTGGATTTGATGGATACCGTTTCCATTGAGCAGGGACGGCTGGCCCTTTCTCTTGTACCATCAGATCTGGGAGCACTTTTACATTCTGTAGAAAAAGATTTCAGCAGTCATCCAAGTTCCGGGAATAACCAGCTGGTCCTTACGATACAATCTGACCTCCCGGAAATCTCTGCAGACCCGGAACGGCTGATCCAGGTTATCACCAATCTGATCTCCAATGCAGATCGTCACACTCAAAACGGAACCATCACCATTTCCCTTACAGGCGAACCGGGCTGGCAGACCATCTGCGTTTCCGACACCGGAACCGGCATGTCAGAAGAAATGCGAAAAAACGCGCTCAAGGGTTATGTTTCTGCAGATAAAGATTACTGGCGGCACGGCATAGGCCTCTATGTCTGTCATCAGATCATCACTGCCCACGGCGGCAAAATATGGCTGAAAAGCCAAGAAGGTGAGGGAACTCAGGTGTTCTTCTCACTTCCGGAGGAGGAGTCATAAATATATGAATGAAAATAAATCGCTTATCCTTATGGTTGAGGATGAAGAACAGGTGCTGAATACCAACTGCCGGATGCTGCGGCGCCGTGGCTACGATGTTCGCACTGCGCAGACAGTCTCCGAAGTCTATCATCAGCTTGAAGAACAGCTGCCGGATCTTCTCATCCTGGACATTATGCTTCCGGACGGAAACGGCCTGGATATCTGCCGCCACTTCCGCGAAAAAACCATGAACCCTGTTCTTTTTCTCACAGGAAAAAGCGATATCCGCGATAAGGTAGAAGGGCTTCAGCAGGGAGGCGACTATTATCTCACCAAACCTTATAATTTTGACGAATTTCTGGCCGTGATCCAGATGCTTCTGGAACGCCAGAAACGAATAGAAGAAAAAATAAAAGAAAAATTTCAGGCTTCCCGCCAGATCACCATCGGAAGCCTGCGGCTGGATCTTTCGGACGGTCACGCATATCTCAATAATACCGACACAGGTCTTACCCGTACCGAATTCTCCCTGCTGCGTCTCCTTGCCGAAAACCAGGAGAAGATTTTTTCTGCAAAGGAGCTCTATGAAGCAGTATGGGGCAGCTGTGCGGGAACAGATACCAGCACAGTACGGCGGCATATCTTTAATCTTCGTGTCAAGATCGGTGCCGAGGATACCGATGAATATGACATTGTCTCGGTTTATGGTAAGGGATATCTTTTTACCTGCCGGTAAATGTCTCTTTTTCTCACATTTCTGAATATCAGAATCTGTCTGTTACAATATACTTAACAGACAAGTTCTTTTATCAGGAGGTGCCTATGCATAAAAAAATCTTATTTCTTTAACAGGCTTGATTGCTCTTTCCATATCATGCAATCCCAGCCCTCGCTTCTGACCCTCCAACTGATGATGGTCAGTACATCTGGCAGGATGAAAACGGAGATTACTGGTACCGCAATGGTTCCGAGGATGAATATATCGGCGAAGGTAATTATGCCCCTGATCCGGATTCCGGTGAGCTGATGGAAGGCAACGATGCCGGCTGGACCGAACAGGACGGTTATTTTGAACCTCATTATTATTATGAGGATGGCAGTGTGTGGCTGGAGGACGCTACCGGAACCACTTATATTGGCTCCAGAGATAAATACTATATTGATGACTACGGCAATCTTCAGGAATATTCCGAATCAGAAGCTGCTTCCTCCTCCGGGGATTCTTCAGAAGAATACTCTAAATCAGAAAAGCGTGGCGAACTTCATATGCGGGTTGGATTCACTGCTGATGATACGATCAGAGAATCCATGCCTGAAAAAGAAGGTTATTTCGAGCAACGTTCCGTAAATGAGGGAAAAAGTACTGCCTTTGCTTTAAAAGTAGCTAATTCTTCTCTGGAGGATTCTTCCCTGAAGGGTTTTCTGGCAGAATACTATCCGGTAAAGGGTGAGATCATCACTCAAAAGGATCTTACCTTTGAATCTTATCCTGCTACGAAATATCAATATTTAACCGCAGTCAACGAAGAAGAAAAAAATGTTGATGCGCTTGTATGCCAGACTGACGATTATACATTTGGACTTTTTATCCTGACTCCGTCAGACACCTATGATAAGACCGCTGAAAAGGAAGCTGCAGAGCTGATCAAATCCATAGATTTTGTTTACGCAGAGAATGTGGATATGGCCATGACGGATTACTTCCAGGTTCTTACTCCGGAGCGTTGGAAATATCTCTGCCATTATGAAACGACCAAAACCGAAAATGGTGGATATAAACTGACTTATTACAATGAGGATGTTCCTGTGCTGACCCTGGAAGCCAGATATTACGATGGTGAAGACCAGCCTTTGGACAGTGTATGGCAAGGCTATCTCGGCCGCATCGAAACAGTCGATGGCAAAAAGTATGATCTTATGTCCACCATCAGCCAGTACTCTGAAGATGCCTCTGACGAATGGAAAGAAATGTATGACACCTGTCTGGATACCATAAACGGAATCCGCATGATGGATGGCTGTTCCCTGACCGAAGGAAGCCATATCTGATTTCCCGGTCCCCTCTGCCGTTATTTTGCAGACCGGAAAATCTATAGCTGTATCTCAACCGCAAAAGACACATCATATTTACACAAAAGAAGCTGCAGAACTTGAGTCTTCATTGTTCTGCAGCTCCTTTGTATTATTCTGTCCATCATCCACATCATTGATTCCTGCAATAAAGGTTTCAATGAGCTACTCACTTAATTATATATTTTGTGGTGAAAACAGAGAAAATTTCTATTTCTTCTTTACGTGTTTATAAGTCTTTTACAAACTCCACTGCATTTTGGATATCTTTATCATCCGGATGTCCTTTTGCAATACCTCCAACCAGTTTGAAGGGACCAAATGTATCATATCCTTTGCATCCAAATTTCCCTACTACGCTGGCATGTTTTTTATCCAGAATCTGCTCTATGGATCTATAATTCGCACTTCCACCATAAGTGCAGATCAGGAATACCTTTTTGTCATCTGACAAATTCTTTTCTGCAAATTTTAATATCGACTGATGAAATTTCGAAAAATAGATTCCTGATGCAAACCCGATCATATCATAACTTCTCAGATCTGCATCTGACTGTTTTACTGCATCAATCAAATCAACCTGACATCTTTCTGCTATGCTTTTTACTATTTTTTCTGTATTTCCATGATGTACTGATGCATATACGATTGCTTTTCTCATATCTATACCCTTTCTATCCGCTCAACAAAAGAATTATACCATCATTTGTCAGCTTGTAAATCTGTTTCATTACAGGCAATCAGCTCAAAATGATTTCGATTTGTTTTTATAAAGCCTTCTTTTTGTAACTTTGATATCTCCGTAGACATTGCCGCACGGTCTATGCAAAGATAATCTGCCAGCTGCTGCCGGTCAAAGGGAATGTCAAAAGATAACGACGAACGTCTGATGGATTCTGCCGACAAATATGACAATAGTTTATCCCTTGTCGTTCGCTTGCCAACATGAGTAATCTTATCGTTCAGGATTAGTATCTTATTTGCCAGGACACTGACCAGGTTACGTATCAGCTTCTGATGATGCTCACACGCAGTTTGACAAGTAACCAAAAGCCTTTGGACATTTAAGAAAATAATCTCACAATCCTCATCTGCTGCCACACTGATATTCAGAACAGCTCCCAGGCTTGCCGCATATGGTTCTCCAAAAAAATCTCCGGCATGACATTTCGACAGAATATTCCGATGTCCCCAAAGATCTTCCTGCATTACAAGAACACAGCCCGACACCACAAGGCCCATTACCTCAGTAGAATCTCCTGCTCTGAAAATATAAGAAGCTCGTTCTTTTGAAATTACGGTTGCATTTACACAATGCAATATGGATAATATCTCGTTATCACTAAGACCTTTAAAAAATGGACTGTTTCTTAGAATAGGCAAATATTTCTCCAAAATCGTTCCTCCTGTTGGAAATCAAACATACAAGTTGTATTTATCATACTATAATTTTAGCAGAAACAAAAGTTAAATACTATTGACGGAGGATAAAATGATAAGAAAGATTATCAGGATTGATAAAGACAAATGTAACGGCTGCGGTGCCTGTGCAAGTGCCTGTCACGAAGGTGCTATTGATATCATTAACGGAAAAGCCGAACTGGTAAGAGAACATTTCTGTGACGGACTAGGCGATTGTCTCCCAGAATGTCCCACAGGCGCCATTTCTTTTGAAGAAAGAGAAGCCCCTGAATATGATGAAAAAGCCGTGCAAGAAGCACAGAAAAAAACACTTCAGAACTGGCCGGTACAGATTAAACTGGCACCTGCAAATGCGCCATATTTTAACGACGCTAAGCTTTTAATCGCAGCCGATTGTACTGCTTACGCATATGCCAGTTTCCATCAGGATTTTATTCGGAATAAGGTGACTTTAATTGGTTGTCCAAAATTAGATCAGGTAGATTATAGCGATAAACTGACCGAGATTATTCAAAACAACAACATTCAAAGTGTGACAATTGTAAGAATGGAAGTTCCATGCTGTGGTGGTCTGGAAATGGCAGCAAAAAAGGCGCTTCAGGATAGTGGAAAATTCTTACCATGGCAGGTTATAACAATAAGTATTGATGGAAACATTATGGAATAAAGGAGGATACAACAATGGATAAAAAAATGTTTTGCTTTCAGTGTGAACAAACAGTCGGATGTACCGGCTGTACAGGAAATGCTGGTGTCTGTGGAAAAAAGGCGGATACAGCTAAATTACAGGATGAACTGACAGGTGCGTTGATCGGTCTTGCAAGAGCCGTCGATGGCGCAGAAACTATTTCTAAAAGAACCGGACAGGTCATAATTGAAGGACTGTTTACCACAGTTACAAATGTGAGCTTTGATAATACAGCTATCGAAAAAACGATACGAAAAGTCAGAGCTGAAAAAGAACGACTGGTTCCTGACTGCGGCAGATGTCAGTCACCGTGCGGTAAAACAGACGAATACGACATGCAGCAGCTGTGGAATGCCAACGAAGATATTCGTTCCTTGAAGTCTCTGATTCTTTTCGGGATTCGTGGAATGGCAGCCTATGCCTATCACGCAAATGTTCTGAATTTCGAAGATGCCGAAGTAAATCGTTTCTTCTGCGAGGCATTATTTAAGATTGGCTATGAAGAAAGTATGGAGGCTCTGCTTCCTACAGTACTGAAAGTAGGGGAAATCAACCTGAAGTGTATGGCACTTCTTGACAAGGCAAATACAGAAACCTATGGAACGCCAGAGCCAACCGAAGTTACTCTTACCATAGAAAAAGGACCTTTTATTGTCGTGACTGGTCATGATCTGAAAGACCTGCAGCTTTTACTTGAACAGACAGAAGGAAAAGGAATCAACATCTATACCCACGGTGAAATGCTCCCCGCCCATGCCTATCCACTTTTAAAGAGATTCTCTCACTTAAAAGGACACTTTGGAACCGCATGGCAGAATCAGCAGAAAGAGTTTGATCATCTTCCTGCTCCTATTCTTTACACTACCAACTGTCTGATGCCGCCAAAAAAACAGCTACGCTGACAGAGTATTTACAACAGAAGTAGTTGCTTTCCCAGGTGCTGTTCATATTGATGAAAAGAAAGATTTTACGCCGGTTATTGAAAAAGCACTGGAACTGGGTGGTTACAAAGAAGATCAGCTACTCACAGGCATCAATGGCGGAACAAAAGTAACAACCGGTTTTGGTCATGCAGCCATCCTGTCTCATGCGAATACTGTAGTAGAAGCTGTAAAATCAGGTGCAATCCGCCATTTCTTCCTGGTTGCCGGCTGTGATGGTGCTAAACCAGGCCGAAACTATTACACAGAATTTGTAAAGCAGACACCTTCCGACAGTATCGTCCTCACCCTGGCATGTGGAAAATTCCGTTTCAATGATCTGGATCTGGGAGAAATCGGTGGTCTGCCACGACTGATGGATATGGGCCAGTGTAATGATGCTTATGGTGCGATCCAGGTTGCTGTGGCACTTGCGGATGCATTTGGATGTTCTGTAAATGAGCTTCCGCTTTCCTTCGTTCTCTCCTGGTATGAACAGAAAGCAGTCTGTATCCTGCTGACACTTTTACACCTGGGTATCAAGAACATTCGTCTTGGTCCTTCTCTTCCGGCATTTTTGTCTCCTAATATTCTGAACTATCTGGTGGAAAATTTATGGTATTGCACCTATTACTACACCAGAAGAAGACATCAAAGCACTGATGAATCATAGCAAATAAATTTTTCAAGATCTTTATATAGAATCAACAAAGCCGATACCGGATTCCAAAATCCTGCATCGGCTTTATGATTATAATTGTCTTTTTTATTATCTGTAATATATACCGCTCCAGTAAATATTGTCTTTCACGATTGTTTCAGGTGGAAGCTCTACACCATCCAATGCCCATTTTTTATATTCTGCAAAACCCACTCGGTCTATAATATACCCCACATGTTCCTTACCGCCAGGCGCATTTGGATCAATATATTCTTTCACAAATTTATAGGTATTCAGGATAACTTTGATGATGGTGTCTTCATCTGCCCAGATCAGAAAATCTTCTCCCAGACGTGGATTTTTCTTTCCTGTTCGTCCCATAAGTGTCAGACGATAGTATTTTTTTGCACTTCTGGTCCATGCTCTGGTCGGACATTTTGTTACACAAACTCCACATCCCACACATTTTTCCTCATTGCGCACGATTCGATAGTTTTCCATCTTTAATGCATCCACCGAAAGCTTATCACAGCCTTTTACACATGCACCACAGGAAACGCAGCGGTTAGGGTCATATTGTGGCTCTGTCATACCAATAATTCCAAAATCATGCATCCTTGCTTTGATACAATCATTGGCACAACCTGTAAGTGCAATTTTAAAATGAAGATCATTAGGAAATATAGCCTTTTCAATTCTCTTTGCAAAGGCTGCTGTATTATAATTTCCAAAAGGACAGACTCTGTTTCCGATACATGCACAGACATTTCTGGTTCCTGATGCCGGATACCCGGTACCTGCTTCATTTTGATTGATCTGAAGATTATCAATGATCGGTTGAAGCATCTCATTAACTTCATCCATATCTTCCATATGGATTCCTTCAATTTCAAATCCCTGACGGGTGGTAACATGAATCTGGCCATTTCCATATTTTCTGGCAATATCTACTATCTGCTGCATGACATCCGCATTACAGCAGCCTCCCGGAACACGCACTCTGGAAGCCGTAAGCCCACGGACTTTTGATACACGGAAGGCATTTTTCTTCAGTTTCTTTGTATTGATATCCATTATATTTTCCTCCCTAATCAAACAGTTTTTTACCTTCTGAATAACAGAATACCGGCCCATCCAGACAAATATATGTGTCATTCATTCGGCAATGCCCACATTTACCAAGTCCACAGCACATTTTTCTTTCCTGTGATATCCAAATTTGTTCTTCCTTCATTCCCAGTTTAAAAAACTCTGCCACTGCAAATTTCATCATAATCGGCGGTCCGACAACAATAGCTGCAGTTTCATGAATGTTATCCAATTCAAGTTCCGGAATATATTTTGTAACTAGCCCCGTTCTATAGAAAGGGTCATCGGATGAGTCCACCGTCAGGACCAGATTCATCTGCTGTTCCCATCTCCTCAGATCGTCACGGAATAAAATATCTTCCGGAGATTTAAATCCAAGTATTGTATGTAATTTTTTTACCTCATCCGGATGCTCACCGAAGTAACTGATCACACCTCTCACAGGAGATACTCCTGTTCCACCAGCTACCACGATCAGCTCTTTTCCCTGATAATTCTCCTTTTTAAACCCGTTCCCATAAGGACCACGCATAAAAAAGCTGCTTCCCTCATTTAATTCAAAAATCTCTCCGGTCACCTTACCAACCTTACGTATCGTCAGATCAACATAATCTTCTCCTATACCACTGACCGAAATAGGTGCCTCACCATATTTTGGAATAGAAACTTCAAAAAACTGTCCTGGTCTTACTTCACCCACATATGTCATACGAAATGTATATTCTGTCTCTGTATGCTTCACGATTTCTTTTATCTTAGATAAGAAAGGAATATATTCATTTGTCATCTTATTTTCCCTCCTTTTCTTTCAGTTTCTGAAGGCATGCAACATAGGAAATATATTCCGGACAGACATTTTCACAACGTCCACAGCCGACACACATATGATATCCAAATCTTTTCTTATAATCTGCAACTTTATGTAATACCTTAAAGCGCATTCTTTCACCCTGGCTCTGACGGAAGCTGTGTCCTCCTGCAATGTCAGAATATCCATCCACCTGACAGGAAGCCCATACGCGGCGCCGCTCTCCTGCCTTTGGATTATCTTTATAAAAAATATCCTGCATAGTAAAACAGGTACATGTCGGACAGACAAAATTGCAGCGACCACAGCCAATACAGCGGCTGCCATATTCCTGCCACATAGAATCCTGATGAATTATATCTGGAAGATTCTCCGGGATCTCTACATGAATCTCATTCTTTTCCACAAAATTCAGTTTCTCCTGTGCATTCTGTCCATAATCCCATAATAATACTTCCAGTTCTCTGCATCTCAGTTCCATATAGCAGCCCTTTTCATCCGGAAAAATATACATATCATATTCTTCACAACGATTTGTACCCATACTTACACAAAAACAATTTTTACCGGATTCCTTACACCCCATCACAGCAAAAACTGTATTTTCCCGCATTCTTCTGTAATAATAATTCCTCTGCACCGTTTTTCAGATACATCTCATCCAGACGTTTCAAAGCATGAAAATCACAGCTTTTCAAAAAAATCAATCTCTGTCGTGCCACTCCAATCTGCTGTTTTCATTTCATCCTCTGTAAAATAAAGAATCGTCTCTGAGACTGGAAACAGCACTTCCTTGAAACTGTAATCCGACTTCTGATCCCAGACAAGTTCTTCCCAGCTGTTCAGCAGACCATAACGAACTATATCTGTATCTGAAAAGCATCCTGTTCCCTGATAAATTTTCGGTCCATACACATCATAGGATTTCTGCAAAATCTCAAAAATCGTCTGCATCTCATCACTGTTGAGTCGTTTTCCCATCAGATACCCCTTTCTCATAATCACATTTTATAAAATTCTGCAAGACCATCAGAATCCGTCAATATAAACCGCTTATTGCCATAACGGATCAGACCTCTATCCGTAAGAACTTTACAGGCACGAGACACATTTTCCCTTGGTGCCCCAACTAAGTCCGCCATCAGGGTAATAGTAAGATCAATATCTATCATCACCCCGTCTTCCGTATCCACACCAAAATCACGACCTAGCTTCCATAATTTTGCAGCTATTTTTCGCTCCATCTGCATGTTTCCGGTCGTATTTTTTAACTGGTGACCCATTCGCCAGAGATTTCTTTCATATTCTCTCAGAACAGCTCTTGTTAAAGCATGGCTCTGCTCCATAAGCTGAAGGAATTGTTCTTCTGCAATTTCTATTACCTTCACTGGACAGACAGCCTCACAAAAAAGTGCATTTGGCTTTTTGCTTACAATACTCTGATTTAAAAGCTGTCCTTTTCCCAGGATAAAAATCACCTTTCTATTTCCGTGCTTGGTCAGATTGTAAAGCATCACTTCCCCAGAATACACGAAATATACTGTTTTCGTTCTGCTGCGTGAATGAAAAATCACTTCCTTTTTCTTATATGAAACAACCTTACTTTCATTAAGCAGATTCTGCAGAATATCCTTTGGTATTTCTTTAAAAAAATCCATATTCTCCAGTTCTCTGATCGTTATCTGTCCCATTTTATCAACCTCGCTGGCATAACTTTTACAGTCATTGATAATAAACTGCTTCTGTCTTGCTTTCCTTTTGTATTATAATTAAAAAGTTTATCATTTTCCGTGATGTATGTCACATTAAAAAAAGACGTAAGTTTCCCTACGTCTTAATTCTGCCAGTTTCATCACTCAATTATACCCTCTTATCATATTCTTCCACTTCTGTCCGCGTTACTCGTTTTATATTCTGTTTTTTCAGACGCAAATAGACATATTCGCGAAAAATAGTATAAAACACCGATACAGTCGGAATAAAAATGAGCATACCTACTATTCCCATAAGATTTCCACCGATTGTCACTGCCGCCAGCACCCAAATCGACGGAAGGCCAACAGATCCGCCAACAACATGCGGGTAAATCAGATTACCTTCAATCTGCTGTAAGAGTAAAAATATAATAATAAATAAAACTGCTTGTTTTGGACTTACCATGAAGATCAAAAAAACACCCACTGCACATCCAATAAAAGCTCCAAAGATAGGAATCAATGCCGTAAATGCAATAAAAAAGGTCGCTAATCCACTTGCAATGGAACCTAATGCTGACATTGTTGTGTTCATCATATTTCCGGCTCCGCTCCCAAGAATACTTATCCCCCATTTGATTGCCTGGTCAGGATTAAACTGAAGTTGATTTACCAGTTTCATGATCTCCTGGTTATCATGTGAAAACTCACGGATCCAGTTTTTCATCTGTGGGATAAAGTCAGCAATACTTGTCATCAGATTTCCCGTTGTCTGTGTAAGTTGTGGAATTACTCCAAATATAACCAAACCAATCACACTGACCAGTAATATAATTGTAAGAAACAAACTTACCGGTCTTGCTAATTTTTTAGCCAATTTATTGTTTTCTTTTGTCTTTCCAAGAATTATCTTTTCCAAAAAGCTCATTGGCACATTGATCACAAATGCAATTGCGCCACCAAGTGCAAATGCTCCCTGCAAACATTTATTGTTGAAGAATACTTTTGTGAAAATGACCGGATGATCTGATTTGCAGTTGAATCCATGAAACAGTCGAGCAAGGCAAAGAGTTCCAAACGCATATGTACTTCCGAGCAATGCACCGTTCTGATGATATCCTGTTAAGAATCCAATCATTGTCATAGCTCCAATCACAAAACCTTCCAGACCGATCTTACTAAGAAAATCTTTTGTCAGTATCGATTCATCTGCTGATCTTGGCTTCTCATTCATCACTTCACTTCTATGTGGTTCCATTCCTAATGCAATTGCCGGAAGGCTGTCTGTCAAAAGGTTAATAAACAGCAGATGTACCGGGGCAAATGGAACTGGTAAGCCTGCAATTGATGCACAAAGAACTGCTAAGATTGCGCCAAAATTTCCAGATGATTCTTCTCTCGGCGGATCCATCATCGCGATCAAGCCAAGAATACCAGGTGATTCTCATCTTTTATAGTTAAAGTGTGATTCTCTGGAATTTCACGATAAGTAAAATCCAATACTCGCAGACCTTCCATCGAAAACTCCTGGTTTTGACGTTGGATTTTATCTTTTACTGTCTGTTGATAAATTTCTTTCATCACTTATGCCTCCTCTTTTCATAAATGTCTATTGGATTTTTATGCAATGAAAGATCTTTTCGATAAAAATGTATAAAAAAAGAAACCTTTATTGCATAACAAAAATGCAATAAAAGTCTCACCATTTTCTTGCGACACCGGATGTTTTCACCGTACTGACGATACCACAAACGCACATTTTAAAAGCGTAGGTTACTCCCCTTTATTTGGTACAATCATATATCAAATCAATATCACTGTCAAGAAGTTCCTAAGCCTTGTAAATCAGACATTCTTCAAAAGAGTTCTTATATAATTATTTTTCTATGAATTATACGCATTTGCAGGTCTTTCCCACACAAAAAACAACTTTCATAACCCAAATCAGTATATCGTGGTTCATGTAATACAGGCACTTGTAGATCAATCATTGCCAGTGTTATTTCTATAACATCCTCATCCGTCCTTGTTTCAAGAATAATTTGTTTTGTTTCCATTCGTATTTTCATCTCTTTTCTGTAGACAAATTTTGAAAAGTTATCTGGACTTTATCTTATCAAAAAATAAGAGTCCGATTACCATTACCACGGGAAAGATCAGGCCGACCAACATACCGCTCCTTATATTATCTCCCGCCATCTGGGTTACTCGTCCAACAATACCAGGACCGATGCTTCCTCCCAGATCTCCAGCCATGGCAAGAAGTGCAAACATTGCAGTACCACCTGCCGGAAACTTCTTAGATGAGATACTTAATGTACCCGGCCACATGATTCCAACAGAAAAGCCACACAGGATACATCCTGTAAGTCCTACTACAGGATTTAAAAAGAGTGATGCAAGAACATAACATACTACGCATAATGCACCTGAACCAAGCATGAACTTTGACAGATCTACTTTTTCTCCGTATTTTCCATATAGTATTCTGCTGATTCCCATGGAGACAGCAAATAAACATGGTCCCAGAAGATCTCCCATTGTTTTGCTTAAGCCAAGCGCTGCTTCAGCATATGCAGAAGCCCATTGTGCCATAGATAATTCAGAAGCACCGGAACATACCATCAAAATAATAGCAATCCAGAATAATGGTGTTTTAAAAAGAGCTGATATACCCATTCCTTCGTCCTCATCTACAAGATATTCAATAGGACAGGTTGCAAAATTATAGATATTTACTGTCGGAATCAAGGCTAACAGAACTGCCAGCCATTTCCAGCTGTCGATTCCAAATACTGCAAAGAAAATTGTTGAAACAAGAATTGTTCCTACTGCTCCCCAGCAATAAAAAGAATGAAGCAAGCTCATAGTTGCTTCTTTATTATCAAATGGACATGCCTCAATGATCGGGCTGCAAAGCACTTCAATAAGCCCGCTGCCAATTGCATATATAATTACACTTATTATAATTCCTGCAAAAGGATTCGGGAGAATTCCCGGGAGAAAAGCAAGTCCTACAAGACCTATGGCTGAGCAGGCTTCTGAAGTTACAATACATATTCTGTACCCTATTTTATCAACAAATTTGGCACAAAATAAATCAACTATAAGTTGAGTAAAGAAAAAACAGGTGGAAATAAGTGCAATATTTCCAAGTGTAATATTGTATTCCGCATGAAACTTCAAATATAAAAGCGGTGCGAAATTAGCAGCGATTGCCTGTGTTATAAATCCAAGATAACAGGCCAATTTGGTTTTTTTATAATTCTTCATGTAAGATGCTCCTTGAATAATATTTGTTTGTATTATATAATATGTGTACACTAATTTCATTGTAATTTTTTCATATTTTATTGTAATATATCGTATTGTTCAATTATATGAGGTATTAATAGCCATGAGTTTTCAAAATCAATTCACCAAAACAACAACGGATGCCAACTTAATGGAAACCGTCCATCATGGAAGCGCCGAGTATCCTTTTCGCTATTATTATGAAAACATAGCCCTGTTTGATTTTAAGTGCATCGACTGGCACTGGCACAGTGAGCTGGAATTTATATATATCGAAAGCGGAAATGTGGTTTTTGATATTGGTACGGTTCACTTTGAACTTAATGAGGGTAACGGCATAATGATCAATTCCAAAATTCTCCATCGATTACAATCCTCAAGCGATGCCATCATTCCCAATTTTCTGTTTCAGCCTTCATTTATTGCACCACAGGACAGTCTCATTTATAAAAAATATATCAATCCTGTAATTTCATCTTCTCTTGAATATCTCGTTTTTCAACCAGATATTCCCTGGCAGAAAAAAGCTCTTGAAATCATAAAAACAATAATTGCAGTACAGGAAACAGAATTTAACCGTGAGATTATTGTATCTATGTCAGTTCAGCAACTCTGGATATTACTTTTAGAAAATCTGACTTTTGATCAATTTGAAAACATGGGCGCTGTAATTTCCAGAACACGGCTTCAGCTGATGATGCAATACGTTCATGCACATTATTCGGAAAATATAACACTTGAGGATATTGCCAGAACTGCAAATATCAGCAAGAGTACTGCCCTTCATCTTTTTCAGAATAACCTTAAACTGACACCGGTTAAGTATCTTATCAACTATCGCCTTACACAAGCAGCGCTTCTTCTAATAAATACAGAAGAAAAAATAGCCACAATCTCTAATAACACCGGATTTAACAACGTAGATCATTTTTGCCGAACTTTCAAAAAAACATATAAGATGACTCCTACTGACTATCGAAACCAAGAAAGAGCACCAGTTTCCTGATGCTCTTTCTTGCAATTCTATATATGGATATTGCCCCTATAACTTCATCTTTTCGTACTCAAAAAAGATCCAGCATATTATCCAGATATATCTTTTCTCTGACATGAATCTGGTATTCTGGTCTTGTCATATAATACAGCAGGAATTCCAAAATCAGTGCACTTCCCAGCCCGCGTCCTTCAATCTTAAAATTAGAAAATCCCATTGGCAGATAAATATCTTTGATATCTGTCACACTAATAAATCCAGGATTTGCCATTGCTTTTGAAAAAAGATATCCCTCTCCGGAATCAGGTGCTGCACAAATATGTTCCTGACAATTTTCTCCCAGATTTTTCCGACTGACTGTTTCGTAACAGGCTTTTCTGTCCTTACATCCAAACCAGCAGCATTCATTACACAGGAATTCCACTTTTTCTTTTTGCTGTGTATTCATCTGATTTAACTGATCAAATTTTTTATTAAGACGAAAATCCGGTACTACATATCTGAATTCCTCTCTGTCTATTTCCTGTAAAAAATCACTGAAATTTGTCAGTACTTTTGTAGTTGATGAGACCAGATAAAGACCCGGATAGTTCTTTTGCAGATAATATGAAAGTAGATCCGAATGGATGATCACACCATTTTGAGGTTTATTGTTTTTTTCCAACAACGCACAGAGTTCATTGCATTTCCGATCCTGCAAGTGTTCTTCCCGCAAAAGTGAATTACTGAATGTCAGTCGGGCGGATATCTGATATTCCTGCATCAGATCCAGTACTTTTTCCGCATCTGCCTCTCCAAAGGATGTACGGCCTCCGCCCCAGATACAGTCTGACGGAGCCCCGTATATTGAACCAATCTCACACCAGTCATAGAAATATTCTCTATGTTCCCGGAACAACGGCAGAAATACTCGGTACAGTTCATAAAACTCAAATAGCCCCGGAAGATGGTAATATGCTCGTTTTTTCATGCTAGATCTCCCGACTGTCTTCTGACTTTTCTATAGAAAACCAATGTCAGCACTGTAGCGGCAATCCAGCCAAATGGCCATGCCATCCAGATTCCAGTACTTCCATAATTTCTGCTGAACATCAATGCAAATAGAATTCTGATGATCAGATCCGGCACAGTTGCAGCAACAAAATATGTCATTGCACCGGCTCCTCTGATGATTCCATCTGTCATCAGCTTTACTACGATCATAAGATACCAGGGTGCGACTATCCGAAGGAACTCCATTCCTGCTGTAATCGCTGCCCCACTCTCTGCATTCAGGAACAGTCCCATCATCCGTCTGCTGAATCCTACATACAGAACAACAAATGGTACAGTTGCCACCGCTGAGAGTTTCAGACCAGTCCGAAATCCCAGCGGTATTCTTTCTGCTTTGCCAGCGCCAATATTCTGGGCAGTATAACTTGAAAGGCAGGATCCCAATGTCATAAAAATATTAATAGCAAAAGTGTTCAGCTTAATAGCGCCTGAATAACCGGCAACAACTGCCGAGCCATAGCGATTGACAATATCCTGTACAAAAAGATTTCCGACACTTAGTACACTCTGCTGTAAAATACTTGGTACTGCAATTGCAAATATCTGAGTAAAATATCCTCTGTCGAAAAACGGCTGTTTTTCTTCTCCTGCAAAAGACCTGAGTCTGGAAAACAATGTCAACAGTGCAAGTACAGCTGAGATCCCCTGTGCGATAAAAGTAGCCCAGGCAACACCTGCAACTCCCCAGTGAAACTGAGCCACAAATATCAGGTCAAGGATAATATTGCCGGCGGATGATCCCAGTAGAAAATACAATGGAGTTTTGGAATCGCCCAACGCAGTAAATACACCAGTACATACATTATAAAGCATCAGAAAAATCATACCGAATACATATATTTTGAGATACAAAATTCCATCTGCCATAATATTCTGTGGTGTATGTATCCATTCCATCATATTACTGCTGAAGAAATATCCAAAAACAGTGAGTACCGCCGCAAGTCCGAGTGAAGAGACAAAAGCTGTCGTTACTGCGCGCTTTACTCCTTTTCTGTCACCTGCGCCAAATAATCTGGATACTACCACAGAAGCTCCCAGGTTCATTCCCACTGCAAATGCCATAAAAATAATTGTGATTGGATAAGAAGCACCTACAGCTGCAAGCGCATCCTCACCAGCGAATTTTCCTGCGATCATACTGTCCGCAATATTGTAGATCTGTTGAAACATCACGCTAAACATCATCGGAATCCAGAATCTCCACAATGTCCGGTCAGGATGCTCCTTAGTAAAATCTGTAATCATAATTGTTATACTCCTGAATGATTCAGGTGTTCTCACCTCAATCACCAGACTGTTTTTACTGTTTCTCTATTCTTTATTTTACTTTGCAATCTATTTCAGTTTAATTTTAAATCTTGCTTTCTTTCCACTTCCATCAAGTGCTGATGCAGTAATTGTTACTGTCTTTCCTTTTCCTGCTTTCAGTGCCTTTACCTGACCTTTTGATGTTACCGTTGCGTATTTATTGTTACTGCTGGTCCATTTTACAGTCTTGTATGCGCCGGATTTTCCACTGACTTTTGCTTTTAATCTCTGGGACTTATTTATTTTCATTGTTTTTTTGCCTGAGATTGTGATCTTTGTTACCGGATTCTTTGTCGCAGTCAGTTTATATGTAGCCTTTGCATTTCTGTTATTCTTCAATGCAGCAGTAATCACAACCCTCTTACCACCGGTTTTCTTTTTAAATGTTACGACACCGCTACTGTTTACAGTTGCTACTTTCTTATTACTGGAAGTCCAGATCAGATTGGATGGATTAACAACTCCTGAAGAAGTTTTTACCTGCAGTTTTGTTTTCTTTCCCACTGCTACTTTTCTCGTAGTACCTGTAATAGTCAGTTTCGGCTGGCTGGAAGTCACATTGGTTGTAGTACTGTTTTTCTCCCAGATTGCTATATAAACAAGATTTCCTGACAAACCATATGGTTCTGTTGCCTTAACCCTATACCCATTCTGGTCTACCCACTTTACAAATGTATAGCCATTTCTCACAGGATTCTTCAGAGTAAATGGTGCCGTTACCCCTACCGTATAAGATACAGGATTTGCCGGATCATTTATTCCGCCATTCAGATTATAGCTGATCGTGTGCGTAGATCCCGTTCGAAATTCTACCTGAGATACGCTGAATCCGGTATCTTCGAACCATTCAGACCAGTTCGTATACCATCCCAAGGTTGCACCGGTTCCTTTGATTACTGAAACTTTAGCAGTACACAGATTTCCCAGATAAAACCAATCTTTTCCGGTAAGTTCAGGAAAATCTTTTGTTGTATACCAGCTTCCCAGGCTTTCTCTGTCCTGGTAATATCTTCCCGTAATATCTTCCGGGAAGACAATTTTATTCACTTTACTTCCATAGAATGCGAATACATAAATACAGGTCAGATCTTTTGGAACATTATATACGCCTCCCGGATTCTTTGCCGGTGGATAAAAGAACAGATCATTCTGTTTTCCTGCTTTCCAGTATAAAACTCCATCTGAAGAATAGAAGCCAGTATCTCCGGCATTTTCCACATAAATTGCTTTCAGATTATATGCCTTGCAGAATACGGATTTATAAATTTGCAAATAGGAACTGTTCCGAAGATCAACCGTAATCTCCTCTACTTTGGAATTTTCAAACATACAGCTCTGATCCAGAAATTTCTCATTTACACGTATCTTAGGAACGTCCAGTTTCGGGCAGTTTTTAATTTTTGTAAAATATACCTGATTAATATCTTTCGAAGCATCTACACGCTCCAGATTTGGGCAGTTCTCCAATCCAATCTCACTAAATTCTCCGGTGATCTCCAGTGTCTGCAGATTAGGATAATCCGCCACCTCAATTCCACCATAGTCTGTATAATCGCCCCAGAGTGTTAACGTTTTAATTCCGCTATGGATTTTTGTCGGAACTTCATATCTAGAATCCCAATCTACAGACCACTGGTCTTTCATCGTCAACTTCTCTAATGGGATTACATTATGGTTATTTTCTCCCCATCCAAAAATTGCACCTGCTCCTACCTTCACTCCACCAAGATCCAGTTCTTTCAGGTTTACAAATTTCCCAAAAAGTCCATAGCAGACTCCATCTGTTGCATTGGAGAAGATCTCTTCAGAAGTCATGGTCTTCGGTAAAACAATCTTTTTGATCACTTCAGGGCTGAACATGCTGAATAAGCCACTTCCCTCAAAATCAGCAATTGTTGAGACTGTTTTTCCACCAATAGCAGAAGGTATGATCAGCGCATCATTATTCTGGCTACTGCTGTCGGCTTTTGCATTTCCCCAGACTCCCTGTGAACCGGTGATTGTGATCGTTCCGTCATCATTATAATAACCATTCCAAATATAGCCAGCATCGTCTTTAATATTAATTGAGGTTGGTCTGCCATAAGCACCTGCTTCCGGCTGAGAATCACTGAAATCTTCTTCTGTTTCAGCATTCTGATCATCTTCTGGCGTAATCTCCATAGCGACCTCTTCATTTGTCTGGGTTTCTTCTTCCTCGAGATCTATATCCGGAAGTTCTTCTGTTTCATCTGTTACCTCAGCGAAATCACTCATTCCAGAATTTCCGTCTTCTGTTATTTCTTCTGCCTGAGACTCGTTTTCGATCTCAACCTCTTCTTCCGCCCAGACAGGAACCACCGGTGTCATACTTAGCGATGCAGTCACTGTAAGATGTTATATATGCTACATTACCATTATATTAAGAGCCCTCACAAGCGGAACACCTGCGCCAAGCAAAGTTCCAAGCTGCCTACAGAACTCAGAAAGCTGCCTTGGAGTAAGACGATATGTATTTTTTTTCTCCTTTTGTGCCAGACGGCAGGAAATCAAAAACAGATTTTCTCCCCTTAAAAGCTCGTAAAGTGCAGCCTCATCAGCTGCCATAAGCTGCCCTTTTTTCTTCTTTCCTGCGGCATCCTTCGCCGTATATTGATACTTTGGCATAAGTCCCCCCTTTTAAAAAATTATGGATAGATACCAGGAAAGCAGCCATTCTCCCACAAATAAAGTCAGCGCTGTCCCTGCGCACAAAAACGGGCCAAATGCAAAATGCTCTTTTGCACCCTTTTTCTTTGACAAGAGAAGTCCGATTCCATAAATACCTCCTGAAAATACGGCAAGCATAAACGCAGTCAGACTCATTTTCCAGCCAAGAAAAAATCCGATCACCGCCATCAGCTTAATATCTCCGCCGCCAAATGCTCCAGGCACAGCAAGCGTTATCGCAAATAGCGGCAGACTGACTGAAAAAAATCCAATCAGCCGTTCTGTTAATGTGACATCTGGAAATGCAAATACAGCCATCGCCGCTGGCACTATACAGGCAATAACAAGACCATTTGGAATCTCCATTGTCTGCTGATCAATCTGCGCAATGATTAATAAAAGTGTCAGCAAAGAAAAGACAGTCACAACACAAAGGTTAATCTCATGCCAGTAGCCATTCCAACCTCCAAAACATAATAAACTAATCTCTGCGGCTGCCATTCCCATTGCTTCCGTAACTGGATATCTAGCCGGAATCCGACACCTGCACTGTCGGCATTTTCCTCTAAGAAGCAGCCAGCTGACTACTGGAATCATATCATACCAGGCAAGTGTATGATCACAAGATGGACAATATGATCTTCCCTTTACAAACGAGATTTTTCTCGGAAGTCTGTCTGCCACAACATCCGCAAATGAAAATATACAGCCCCCATCAGTATGAAGGGAAGGCTGTATATCAATTCAATCCATGTCATTTTGCCACTTACTCGATTTTGATCGTTCCATCTGTAATCGTGCAGGTCTTTTTTATTCCGCTGTCGGTTACACTGACAGAAATAACCTTTCCAGCCTCAACTGTAATTGCATAGTTTCCACTTCCATACTGCGTCAAAAGACCGCCAGAAAGCGAATCTACATCTGCAAGATTCTTATCGTCTGAAGGATATCTGTAGTATTGCCGTTTGCATACTGTTCGCTCGCTACTGTCTGAGCTGCCAGATAAATGCTTCTTGTGATTTGCTGTCAGTGTACTTTTCCTTTGCCTTGTCGATATAGCCATTTAATGCACCTAACATCAGAGATGCCAAAATACCGATAATAACAAGCACTACGATAATTTCAACAAGTGTAAAACCCTTTTTGTTTTCCTTAGCTTTCTTTAATTTCTCTGCAAATGATCTCATTTTGCTCCTCCTGACTTAATCAATCGTAAAATCCTGATCGTTTTCATCTACATCCTTTGCATGCTCATTTAAAGAAGACCAATTGTCTGATACAACAATTGCACCCTTATCAATGATTTCCATCTTTGCCGTAGCAGATGAATTATACGCTGTATTCGGTGCCAGGTACTGAGCTGTAATATCACCCGTCCAACATGCAACACCTATGACATTGCACTGAGAATCATACTCAACTACACAGCCTGTATCAGAACCAACATCTGGATTTTGCTTTACGCCTGAAAGCTCCTGCACCT
>ENA-OQDC01000494-OQDC01000494.1-human-gut-metagenome-genome-assembly--contig:-NODE-494-length-27510-cov-4.108644_pt1 | contig 27510 bp, 32 predicted proteins | sample MGYA00242770_ERZ504601 | MGnify/ENA primary metagenome ERZ504601 (study PRJEB26092, sample SAMD00036305) | human gut metagenome | host: Homo sapiens | study: EMG produced TPA metagenomics assembly of...
TCAGTTTTCAAGGTTCAGTGCCTAGCGATTTTGGCTTTTGTTTTGTTGCCGTATCGCGTCGACTTGTATATAATACCATGTGACCTGCATTATGTCAACACCTTTTTTGTTACTTTTTTAACATTTTTTCGTGAAACACTAGGATTAGTGGAAAAAGAAACATGCTTGATTATCGCATTTATCGGGATTAAAATTTTCTTGAAAAAAATGTTCAGAAAAAGTTAGATTTTCTACCGAAAAATCGGCAAATTTTGCGTAAAAAAATCACTTTCTCCCGAAAAAATTTTCGAGATTTTTTTCTTTCTCAGCAGCAAAATTCCTGCTTGTTTTTCCCGGCATTTTTCACTATTATCGACGAAAACGTAAAAATGCGCTCTGCTTTCGCAGAGCGCACGAGAAACTATCTGTTATTTTTCGTAAGTGAAATTATTAATATGCGGCCGCAGGTCCTCGCCTTCCTGTGCTTCGGCAGACAAAACAGCCTGAACAATGATAGCATTCTCCAGACGTTTCTTTTGCAGACGACAGCCATACTCATACGGCTTGGTAATATCGCCGTTAATTAAATCCGCATTGGCGTGGCAGCCACCGCTGCAGAAGAAGCGTGCCCAGCATTTGCTGCACTCCGGCTTAGTAAGAACATGGGTATGACGGAACTTCTGCACCATCTCAGGTTTAACGATACCGGTATCCAGGGTGCCCATCTTATATTGTTCGCGGCCTACAAACTGATGGCACGGATAAATATCGCCATCAGCAGTAATGCAATAGTATTCATGACCTGCGCCGCAGCCTGCCAAGCGCTTAGCTACGCACGGACCGTTATCAAGTGCTACATTGAAATGGAAGAAGTCAAAGGGATTGCCTTCACGACGACGCTCCAGATATGCACGCGCCAGCTTATCGTATTCATCGAAAATTACCGGCAGATCTTCCTCGGTCAATACCCAGGGTTCATCAATGCCTACTACGGGCTCTACGGAAATTTCCTTGCCAACCTTAGTCATATCCAGCACATCCTCACAGAAATGGGTGCTGAAATGGGTATAGGTTCCGCGCAGATAGTAGTTTTTGCCCTCACGGCTGTCAATTACCTTCTTAAAGCCGCGTACAGCTGCATCATAGCTGCCGGATTTATTCGGGAACGGACGCATAGCATCATGAGTTTCCTTCTTGCCATCAAGGCTCAGTACCAGCATAACACGGTTATCGTTGAGGAATTTGATATTATCATCATTCAAAAGAGTACCGTTGGTTGTCAAAGTCAGTTTAATATTCTTACCGGTTTCTTTTTCGCGACGGCGTACATATTCGGTGATATGCACAACAACCGGCCAGTTCATCAGCGGTTCACCGCCGAACATATCCAGCTCCAGGTTATGGCGCTTCTTGCTGCCTTCAATAGCAAACTCGATAGCCTTTTCCGCAGTTTCCTTGCTCATGAGCTGACGGCAACCACCGAAAGAACCGGTGTCGGCAAAACAGTAACCGCAACGCAGATTGCAGTCATGAGTTACAAGCAGGCACAGGGATTTTACAATCGGCTTTTCTGCAAAAGTCGGCGGCACGTCAAAGGAAGGGCTGAAAAGCAGACCTTCATCCTGCAGGCCGTGCATTTCTTCCAATGCATCGCGCAAATCCTCTTCGCTGTATTTATCCTTCAAAGCAGCCATAGCCTCAGCATCGTTGCTGCCATCATAATAATCGAGTAAATCGTAAATAACATCGTCTACAAGATGAACGGCACCGCTGTTGATATCCAGCACAGCCATATTATCATCAAGACGCATTTTATGTATCAGCATGTATTCCAACCTTTCTTTTTTGCATAGATAGTAAAACAGCCCCCTGCACCAGACAGGGAGCTGCATTAAGCTCAGATATTATTTGCAGTGTTCGCAAACCTGGTTGCCAACGGTGCAGGAAGTTTTGCAAGCGGATTGGCAGGAAGCCGGGCACTCGCCGCAGCCACCGGTACGCAGAGTTTTGTTCAGCATTGCTTTATTAACAGTTTTGATGTGTTTACGCATAACGATTACCTCCAAAAAAATATATTATTACTTGTTTTATTTTACCTTGTTTTTGCCTATTTTGCAAGGATTTTTTTAAATTGCTCATTTACCAATACTATTTCGCGACCTATATTCTTCCATTGCATTATCTGTTTTTATTATAGCCTGTTCATACGCTTTTATCCATACAACACAAGTCAGAAAATTATTGCAAAACGCGGATAGAAATAATTTAATATTATTTTCTGCTATTTGCTACCCAACCTCAATAATATATAGTCATGCATTCATAGTAAAATTTCATCGTATATGCTAGAATATTCTTAGTAATTATATAGGAGGTCTGCTTGCTATGAAAATAACACGTATTTAATCCTTCTGAGCGCTGCCGCCATGCTGACGTATGGTATCTGCAACAGAGAATATCTTGCCGTCTGGCGTAAGGCAGCAACAATTTGTCTGGAGTGTATCGGCATTGGTTAAACGTAAGCTTATACAGATTTGCACCGCCCTCCTATATAACGGCAATTTTGCAGGCTTTACCGATGGCAATATCTGGAAGGGCAGCAGCAAGAATATCTGCCTGCCGGGTTTAAACTGCTATTCCTGCCCCGGAGCCTTGGGCGCCTGCCCGCTTGGTTCGCTGCAAAGCTCGCTCAGCGGTGTATTTTTGCGCATTCCCTTCTATGTGCTGGGCTTCATTCTGCTCTTTGCGTTAATCTTTGCGCGTCTTATCTGCGGCTGGGGTTGTCCCTTCGGCCTCGTGCAGGAATTGCTCTACAAAATTCCTACGCCTAAGCTGCAGCGCAACCGCTTTACCTATCTGCTCAGCTATCTGAAATATTTTATCGCGCTGATTTTTCTCATTATTTTGCCCTTAGCCTTTTATCATTTCACCGGCAGCGGTGTACCGGCCTTCTGTAAATTTATCTGCCCCGCAGGTACTTTGGAGGCTGCTCTGCCCCTAGCATTTTTCAAGCCGCAGATTCGTGAGCTTTTGGGCCAGCTGTTTATCTGGAAGCTGTCACTGCTGTGTCTTACCGTACTGGCAGCCATCTTCATCTACCGCCCCTTCTGCCGCTTCATCTGCCCTTTAGGCGCTATTTACGGACTGTTTAATAAAATCTCCCTCTTTGGCATAAAGGTTAACCACGTCAAGTGCATCAACTGCAACCTCTGTATGGAGCATTGCAAGATGGATTGCCGTCATGTAGGCGACAGCGAATGTATCGCCTGTGGTGAATGCCGCAAGGTCTGCCCGGTAAAGGCAATTTCTCTCGGCAAAAAATTTTAATTTATATACACTTTTTTCTCTTATTCTTATAAGGAGGTCAACATGAAAAAAATCCTGCTTACCTTATCGATGACTGCACTGCTATTATTTACCGCAGGCTGCAGCTGCCCCTTCTCCGATAAAACAGCCGACAGCAAACCGCAGATGAGCACTGCTAAGGCCTCTGCTGCCGAAGTCGCACCCGATTTCAGCTACAAGGAGTTAAGCAGCGGCAAAACCATGCGCCTGAGTGACTTAAAGGGCAAGCCTGTCTTTATCAATTTCTGGGCGACCTGGTGCCCTCCCTGTGTCGGCGAGCTGCCGCATATTGAAAAGAAATACGCCAAATATAAAGACAAAATGCATTTTGTTATTCTCAGCGTAGATGATAACGAACAGGATCCTGCACGTTTCATCCAAAGCAAGGGCTACACCTTCCCCGCTGCCTACGGTGATCATCAGGCACTCGGACGTGCCTACGGCATTGACGCTATTCCGGCGTCCTACATCATCAGCACCGACGGACATATAATTGCACGCATAGTCGGCAGCATGAACGAGTCTTCCCTCGACGCTTTCCTGCAAAAGGCCTTCTAAAAAGCGAAAAGCAGTCCCGCAACCTTTTTATAAGATTGCAAGGACTGCTTTTTTTATGCCTCAGCCAGATGCCTGCCTTATAACCGCGCACACCCAGCATCGCGCACCAATGCAAAGCACAACGTCAGGAATAACCTGCAGAATACCGCAGTACCAGATAACTGCCCACACGGAAATCGGTGCATTGATTATATAATTGGATACTACATAGAACCACACGAGTCCAAACAGATAAACAATTACCATACCAACAAGATTTGCTTCCAACAGGCTACGGAAATTGATTTGCTTAGCCTTGCGCGCCCAGGCACCGTTTACCCATGCCTGCACGATAAAGCCCAGCAGATAACCGAAGGTCGGCTGCGCAATATAACCGGGGCCGCCGCCTGATGCAAAAACAGGAATGCCGACAAGACCCATGACAACATAAGTGCCGACGGAAATCACACCCAGACGCGGTCCGAGCAGCAACCCGGCCAATAAAGTAAACAAAACTGCAGTGTATAGACATCGGTGCCTACCGGAATTTTAATAAACGTTCCCACAGTAATAAGCGCAATAAACAATGCGCATAAAATCAATTCTTTTGTTTTTAAATGCATATCACACGCCTCCAAAGCCTTTGTAACATCTGTCACAGTTCATAGTTTATAGGATACGCCAGTTTTTATTTATTGTCAACCTATTTTATTTTCACGGTTAACATTGCTTGCAAAGGAAAAGGGAGACAACCGTCTCCCTAAATTTTACTTAGCGCACAAATATGTCGCGCACAATATTGATATCAATGCCCTTGGTCTGCAAAAAAGCCGAAGAAATAGGCCTGCTCTAAACGTCTCTTAAAGCCCTCGAGTCCGTTTCCGTCATCGGCCACGGTTACACGGTACATTTCAAAGGGTGCCTTTTGGTACGTAGCCGCCGTATTGACACCTACATGACCAGTCAGCGCCCTGTAAAAGCCATATTTTTTCGCTGCAGCGATAACCCTGTCATTATAGCTGCCGTTAGGATAAGCCAAGGTACGCACAATATAGCCGTCGAATTTCTTCTTCAGCCAATAACGTGACGTATCCGTTTCCCATACCAGATATTTTTCATCAATAGCAGCCAACGGATTATGGCTGTAGGTATGCGAACCAAGCTCCATACCGGCAGCAATAAGCTCCTTGATTTCCTGCTCATTCATATGCAGCTCATCGCCGATGTCCCTATTGATGACAAAGAAAGAACCTTTGGCATCATATTTCTGCAATAACGGCAGCACTACACTGTGATTATTCTTATAGCCATCATCAAAGCTCAAGGCAACATACTTATCTACACTTTTTCCCTGCTGCAGACGCTCTGCCAGCTCTGCTACCGTCACAATCGTGTAGCCCTGCTCCTTCAGGTACTTCAAATGCGCTTCAAACAGCTCCGGCTTCATGATCAGCGTTTTTGGCCAGTCTGCGCCTTCTTCCAGACCGACAGCGTGATACATCAGTACCGGTGCACCGGTTTTCCTAAAGGCCGCATATTCCTGCTGCCAACGCTCGCCGTTAAGCTTCCATGCAACACCTGCAGCCGCCAAAAGTACGACAACCAGCGCCAGGAATACTAAGCATACTTTCTTAATCATTTATCTGCTTTCTCCAATTCCATACCTAAACCTACTGCAATATCCTGCAGCTTTTTCAAACGATGATTTATGCCGGATTTACCCAAGCCACCGGAGTATTCCACCAAATCATTTAACGATACATCCGGATACTGCAGTCGCAGACGCGCCGTATCCTGCAATCCCTGAGGCAGCTCGCTCAGTCCCATATGCTCATCAATATAATGAATGCAGCTTACCTGACGCACGGCAGCCTTAACCACCTTGTTCAGGTTCGCAGTTTCGCAATTAACTGCTCTGTTGACATTATTGCGCATTTCCTTGACAATGCGGACATTTTCCAGCTCCATCATCGCATTATGTGCGCCGATAACGCTCAAAAAGCTGATAATGCTTTCGCCATCCTTCAGATAAACAATATACTCATTTTTTCTGTCGGTCAGCTTGGCCTTCAAGGAAAAGCTCTGCATAACCTTAATAATTGTCTGCGCAAAATCCTCGTTGCCTGTCACCATCTCCAGATGATAATCACTTGCCGGACGGCTGATGCTGCCGCCGCCCAAAAAGGCGCCACGCAAAAAAGGGTGCGCTTGCCTTCGTGATGCGAGAGCAACGGATTTTTCAAATCGCCCTCTACACTTAAGAGCTGCAGCTCGTTCAGCGCCTTGCTTACCTGCGGCGCCGGCACTACATGTACCTGATAACGGTTATTCTTCTTCAAGCGGCGTGAACGGGTAATAACTACCTCCGTCTGCACTTGATAATTGCTCTTCAACAGCTGCAGTACACGTCTGGCCAAAGCAGCATTTTCTGTTGAAAAGTGGATACCTATATTCATACCGCGGATAACAATTGCACCGCTCATACGCAAAAGACCGAGCAGCTCTGCTTTATCACCGGTCGCATCATTAGTTTCTATACGAGATAATTCATTTTTTACATCATTGGAAAAAGACAAGCAGACTCCTCCCTTCTCAGCCGACAAGGCTGCAGCGTCTGTTTTTATTTCTGTTTATACAGCTTCTTCATGCCCGCACGCATAAAGAAATAATCGAAAACTGCATACCGCGCCCAAAAATGACGCAGACGGTAAATCAAAGCAATAAGCACACGCGCTAATTTACGCGGATCATGACGCACCAAATCATCCTTGCTTATCAAGCGCGCCGGCACAACCGTAATTCCCAGACTGCGAATTTTATCAATATCCGGCGTAATAGGACGCGAACCCTCGGCATCATACTGACGCAGCTGCTCCGAAGTAACATCCTGGGAATTGACAATAGCGTAATCCAAGAACTGTGTACCGACATGCTCAATCAACGCCTGTACATGGTCATAAGCACCGTAGCCGTCGGTTTCGCCGGGCTGTGTCATAACATTGCAGATATAGATTTTGATAGCGTTGGACCTGACAACAGCATCACGGATTCCTTCAACCAGCAGGTTGGGAATAACACTGGTATACAGGCTGCCCGGTCCGAAAATAAGCACATCAGCATTTAAAATTGCATCAATAGCTCCGTTTGCCGCCTGTGCATCCGCCGGCAGCATCATCATCTTCTTAATATGCTTGTGCACCTTAGGAATCTCTGATTCGCCAGTCACAATGCTGCCGTCAGTCATCCGTGCCTGCAGGCGGATATCCTCCAGCGTAGACGGAATAACCCTGCCGCGTACCTTTAGAATCTGGCTCGTAGCATTGAGTCCGGCCTCCATGCCGCCCTCGGCCTGTGCCATCGCCGCAATAAACAGATTGCCGAAGCAATGCCCTGCAAGCGGGGAATCGCCCTGAAAGCGATACTGCATCAAACGTTCCATCAGCGGCTCACGGTCAGCAAGAGCCGTCAGGCAGTTACGCAAATCACCGGGAGGAATAATACCCAGCTCCTTGCGCAGACGTCCGGAAGAACCGCCGTCATCAGCAGTTGTTACTACGGCCGTACAGTTATTAGTGATATACTTCATGCCGCGCAGCAGCGTCGACAAACCGGTACCGCCACCGACAACGGTAATAGCCGGGCCACGTGTCAGCTTGCGCTGCATAAAAATCGTTTCCATCAATGAACCGTTTTTGTCGGGCACTACAACAGATACTACCGAACTGATTAAGCGGCGTGTTCCGTACACCATAATAGCAAAGCCCACGATAAGAAAGCCCACGCCCATCGTCATAATCAGGCCATTTGAATAGCGTCCTGTTGTCAGATAGGTCATCTGGAAGAGCAGTTCTTCTGCCTTGCCCATCAGCTGATATTAAAAAACAAAGCCAGTCCCAAGCACATAAAAGTACACCTACCGCAAAAAGCAGCAGCCAGCGCTTCAAATTAATGCCGGGACACAGCCAACTAATCCAACCCATTAGGCTCCTCCCTTACTTTCTGTGAGGAATATCACGATGCGTCACATCAACGCTGTAACCCTTTTCACGCAGATATTCGTACAATTTATTGGCAATAAAAACGCTGCGGTGCTGTCCGCCTGTGCAGCCTACGCTGATAACAAGCTGTGCCTTGCCTTCGTTAATATATTGCGGTACAAGAAAATCAAGCAGCTGCTCCTCCAGCTTCAGATACTGGAAGGTCTGCGGATAGCGGCAGATAAAATCCGCTACCGGGCGGTCGTTGCCAGTCATATTGCGCAGCTCTTCAACATAAAACGGATTCGGCAAAAAGCGTACATCAAGCACCAAGTCACTGTCCAGCGGCAGGCCATGCTTGAAGCCGAACGAACGCACAACAATGCCCATACGCTCTTTAGAAGAGCCCTCGCCAAACATTTCCGTTACCTTAGTCTTCAGCTGTGCCGTTGTCAACGTTGAGGTATCAATAATATGCGTAGCCTTTTCGCGCAGCGGATCAAGCAATTCACGCTCACAGGTAATATTCTTCAGCAAGGTATTGCGCTCACCCAAGGGATGACGACGACGCGTTTCCTTGTAACGGCGCACCAGTGTCGCATCGGAAGCATCCAAAAACAGCAGCTCATATTTTTGGCCGCTGGCCTCCATCTCATCCAAAACCTGCAGCAGCTTATCAAAAAGCGTCCGCCACGGATATCAACAACAAGAGCTACCTTTTCCTCCGAGGTCTGACGGCAAAAGCTCCGCAAACTTAGGAATCAAGGTCGCCGGCAAATTGTCAATGCAAAAGAAATTTAAATCCTCCAGGGTACGCACAACCTGCGTTTTGCCTGCACCGGACATACCGGTAATAATAAGAAAGTGTGACTGCATTTTGCTTCACCTCTTGAAAGTCATTAGTAAATTATATTATATCATAAAATTTGCCGTAGAGGGCAGTGCGTAAGCAAATAAATGATGGATTGATGATATTGATTGGTGATCCAGAAGACGGTGCGTTATCACGCACGCATAAAAAAATTAAGCAGACTGGTCGCAACATCCAGCCTGCTTATCTTTTTGAGATTTTAAGGTGTAAGATTGTATTAAAAAGTTCATGGAAAACTAATTAATCAAGATTCGGCATGCTGCGCGGACGGTCAAAGATCCTTGAGCATCTGCATATCGCGGTCAGTACCGCGGCCGGCAGTAGTCAGATAACCGCCGATCATAATGCCGCTTGCACCGCCATTGAGTGCTAGTGCCTGCAGGTCACGCAGGTTTACTTCGCGACCGCCTGCGGTACGGATTTGTGCCTTCGGCAGAACAAAACGGAAAACAGCGAACGCACGCAGGATTTCCAGCGGCGGCAACGGTTTGTTGTTTTCAAACGGAGTGCCCGGAATCGGAGTCAGCATATTCAGAGGTACACTGTCAATACCAAGCTCCTTCAGAGTGAAGGCCCATTCTACACGCTGCTCGCGTGTTTCGCCAAGTCCTAAAATGCCACCGCTGCAAACACGCAGGCCGGCAGCCTGTGCATTTTTGATGGTAACAAATTTATCAGCATAGGTATGAGTGCTGCAGATATTCGGGAAATTGCTGCCTGCGGTTTCCAAATTGGAATGATAGCGGGTTACACCAGCTTTGCGCAGCTCTTTTGCCTGCTCTACAGTCAAAATGCCCAAAGAAGCGCAAACTTCAATGTGCAGTTCTTCTTTAATACGTTTCAGGGTACGGCAGATATTTTCAAAGTCATCGGCCTTGCTCTGTCCGCGACCGCTGGTAACGATGGAGAAGCGTACAGCGCCTGCTTCCTTAGCTTTTTTAGCTGCATTGAAGATTTCCTCTTCGCTCAGCAGACCGTATTCCTTAACACCGGTATGATAATGTGCGGATTGTGCGCAGAACTTGCAGTTCTCGCTGCATTTACCGCTGCGGCCGTTAATGATTGCACAGCAGTCAACAGCATCGCCGGCATATTTTTGGCGAATCTTGTCAGCCATGGCCAAAAGAAGCATGGTGTCATCATCGCTCACGTTAATCAAAAATTCAGCTTCTTCTTTAGTAATATTCTGACCGTTCAAAACCTTCTCGGCCAGTGCAATAATCTTTTGCATTGTAATTCACATCCCTAACCTTAGTAGTTAACCGACGCCATTCGTTGGTTAACTGTATCTATTATATAGCAGAATTCCGCTTGCGTCAACCGTTAATTTGCAGAAGTTAACTTCAATATAACAAAAAGCACGCCATGCCGCGAGCCAAAGCTCACAGCGCAGCGCGCTACTAAAGCAAATATCAGCGGATACCGGCTATACCCAAAATCAAGCCCAAAACACCGCTCATGCACAGTGTACGGATAACGCTTACCTTATGACGGATACACCACAGGGAAATCGGCAGCACGATACAGCCAAGCAAATCCACCTTGGTAAAATCCTTCGGCAGTGTTTCAGTATTCCACAGCGCCAGCATTACAAAGCTCAATCCGGCAGAGCAGATGAGTGCCACAACCGCAGGACGCAGACCGTTCAGAATACCGCGAATCGGACCGATATCTCCATATTTAAAGAATAATTTTGCGAGTGCCAGTACAATGAACACCGACGGAAAAACAAAACCCACAGTCGCAGCAATAGCACCGGGCAAGCCTGCAACCTTTGTACCGACGAACGTCGCTGCATTGATACCGATAGGACCCGGTGTCATCTGCGAAATAGTAAAAATATCAATAAACTGCGGCATAGTCATCCATGCATGATTTTCAATAACCTCTGCCTGAATCAACGGCATAGAAGCATAACCGCCGCCGACGCAAAAGGCACCAACCTTGACAAAGCTCCAGAAAAGCTCCCAATAAATATACATCTCGCTACCTCCTTACGCGTACTTTTTGTCACGCAGCAGGAAGAAGCCGATAACAGCATCCACAATTACTGCATACATCAGATTTACATTAAAGAAATAATTGGCAATGAAGGTACCGACAATAATCAAAAGCGGCAGTGCCAAATTTTTTCTTCAGTTCCATTTTTGAGCAGGTCAATCGCTACATTGATGATAATAGCCGTCGCGCCGCACTGCATGCCCTTCAAAACCAGCTGAATATACTGGTTATGCGCAAAGGCATCATAAGCATAGGAAATAACGCTCAGGGTAATCAGTGGCGGCAGAATAGTTGCCAGCAAAGCAGTAAGCGTACCGCGGATACCGCCAAGCTTGTAGCCCATGCTGATTGCCGCATTGGCTGCCACAACACCCGGCGCAGACTGCGCAATCGCCACAAGGTTCAGTGCTTCCTTATCATCCATCCATTTATACTCATCAACAAATTTGGCCTTCAACAGCGGAATGATTACAAAACCACCGCCAATAGTAAAGGCACTAATTATAAAGGTTGATTTGAACAGCTTCCAGTAAAAATCTTTTTCGGCTGCAGCTTCACCCATTATCAACAGCTCCTTCTGTCTATAGAATGAAACTATTATAGCATATTTGCCAGCAAAAAAACATAATTAGAATACACTAATGCCAGTAAAATTTTTTACTGTAGCTTTTATGTAACAAAAAAAGCACACCCTGCTACCAAATCAGTAACAGAGTGTGCTATATATAGCCTACTCAAGCTATATTATACAGTTTTGACATCCGGTCTGCAGCTTACATCATACCGGGCATGCCGCCGCCCATCGGAGGCATTGCCGGCATAGCAGCGCCTTCCTTAGCAGGTTTGTCAGCTACGATGGATTCAGTGGTCAGAACCATAGAAGCGATGCTTGCAGCATTCTGCAGTGCGCTTCTGGTAACCTTAGTCGGGTCAACGATACCTGCTTCAATCATGTCAACATACTCTTCGGTCAGAGCGTTGAAGCCATAGCCTTTGCGGCTGCGTTTAATGGTATCAACGATAACAGCGCCTTCCAGGCCAGCGTTGTAAGCGATTTGACGAACAGGCTCTTCAATAGCGCGTTTAACGATTTCTACGCCGGTCTTCTCATCGCCGGTAGCTTTTATTTTTGCCAGAGCAGGCTGTACTTGCAGCAGAGCAGTACCGCCGCCGGCAACAATGCCTTCAGCAACAGCAGCGCGGGTAGCATTCAGAGCATCTTCAATGCGCAGTTTTTTATCTTTCAGCTCAACTTCGGTAGCAGCGCCGACTTTGATAACAGCTACGCCACCGGCCAGTTTAGCCAGACGTTCTTGCAGTTTTTCTTTATCGAAATCAGAAGTGGTTTCCGGAATTTGTGCACGGATTTGAGCAACACGTGCAGCAATAGCATCTTTATCACCCAGGCCATCAACGATAGTCGTCAATTCTTTGGTTACACGAACCTGACCTGCGCGGCCAAGGTCTGCCATGCTTGCGCTGTCCAGTTTACGGCCAACTTCTTCACTGATAACGGTTGCACCGGTCAGAGTAGCGATATCCTGCAGCATTGCTTTACGACGGTCGCCGAAGCCAGGAGCCTTAACAGCAACAGCCTTGAAGGTGCCACGCAGTTTGTTAACAACCAGGGTTGCCAGTGCTTCGCCTTCAACATCTTCAGCGATGATTAAGAGTTCGCCGCCGTTTTGAACAACTTTTTCCAGAACCGGCATAATGTCAGCAATCATGGTGATTTTTCTATCAGTAATGAATACGTACGGATTGCTCAGTACAGCTTCCATTTTATCAGCATCTGTTGCCATATACGGGGAAATGTAGCCACGGTCGAACTGCATGCCTTCAACAGTTTCCAGATGAGTTTCCATGGTCTTGGATTCTTCAACAGTGATAACACCGTCGTCGCCAACTTTTTCCATAGCGTCGGCAATCAGGTTACCGATTTCATCGTCAGCTGCGGAGATGGAAGCAACTTGTGCTTTTGCAGCCTTGGTTTCAACCTTTTGGGAAACATTTTTCAGTTCGTCAACCAGTACGTCAACTGCTTTTTTGATACCTTTTTTCAGAACCATCGGATTAGCGCCGGCAGCAACGTTGCGCATGCCTTCGTTAATCATAGCCTGTGCCAGAACGGTAGCAGTGGTGGTGCCGTCGCCGGCAACATCGTTGGTTTTGATGGATACTTCTTTAACCAGCTGTGCGCCCATGTTTTCAAACGGATCTTCCAGTTCGATGTCGCGGGCAATGGTTACACCGTCATTGGTGATGGTCGGTGCGCCGAATTTCTTTTCCAGAACAACGTTACGGCCTTTAGGACCGAGGGTTACTTTTACAGCGTCAGCCAGAGCATTTACGCCACGCTCCAGGCTACGACGAGCTTCTTCATTAAACAGAATTTGTTTAGCCATTTTATATCGCTCCTTTGAAAATTCAATTACAAATTAATTACAGTTTTTATCTTATTTTTCGATTGTTGCTAATATATCGCGTTCGCTAAGAATCAAGTAATCCTTACCTTGATGTTTAACAGGAGTTCCGCTGTATTTTGCGAAGATAACTTCATCGCCAACTTTTACTTCGGGTTTAATCAGAGTGCCGTTGTCGCTGTATTTGCCTCTGCCTACAGCCAGAACCTTGCCCTGTTGCGGTTTTTCTTTTACTGCGGTATCCGGCAGGAAAATGCCGCTAGCAGTTTTTTCTTCTACTTCTACAACCTCTACAATTACGTGATCAGCTAATGGTTTTAACATTTTTATAACCCCTTTCGAGTATTCTTACTTACGTGAGAGTAATTTGCTTCTTGGTTATTAGCACTCATTTACTCTGAGTGCTAACCACAATTCTTATTATATCCATATTAGGAAAAAATGCAAGTACTTTTTCGCTGTTTTTTACAAATTTGTCGCAATTTCTGTTTCACGTCCTCAAAAATCGGCTTCAGCACTCTATTTTTTTGCTTCGCAGGCCCAAATTTTTGCTTGAGCACAAAAAAAGAGCAGTTTACACTGCCCTTTCAGCTTATTGTTGTCTTTTGGCCGCAGCTGCAATAATGCTTTCCGCCAGCTCCTTTAAGCTTATGCGTTTTGCCATACTGAACTGCTGCATCTTACGGTATGCTTCCTGCTCCGTCATTCCGTGCGCTGCCATGAGGATACCCTTGGCACGATCCAGCAGCTTACGGTTCTCCAGGCTTTCCTTCAGCTTATCAAGCTCCAAATTAAGCTTATGCATTTCCTGAAAGCGTTTGGCCGCAATCTCCATCGCCGGGAAAAGCTGTTCCTCACGTACAGGCTTAACCAGATAAGCAATAACGCCTGCATCCGATGCCTGCTCAACAATATCCTGCTGACTGTAAGCTGTAAGCAGCAATACCGGCGCAATATTATCGGCAGCAATAATTTTTGCCGCCGTAATACCGTCCATAATCGGCATTTTAACATCCATGATAATAAAATCAGGCTTCAATTCCGCAGCAAGCTTTACTGTCTCCTGTCCGTTGGCTGCCTCGCCTACTATGTCATGACCGGCATCTGCCAGCATTTCGCGTAAATCAAGACGCAAAATAGCTTCGTCATCTGCCAATAATATTCTCAGTTTATTTAACATCTTCCAGTCCCCCCCTTTGGAATTGTTACTAAAGCAAGTGTACCGCCATCATCACGATTCGCCAAGCTAAAGCTTCCCTGCAGGTCTGCTTCCGCCATAGTCTTGATAATTTTCAATCCTAAGCTTTGACGGCTGCTGTTTAAAGAAAATCCTTCCGGAAGACCTACACCGTCATCGGCAATCGATAAAATATAACGCTTGCTTTCTTCCGCAAAGCGCACCTTAAGGCTGCCACTCATGCGTCCTTCGTAAGCATGTTCTATAGTATTCTGCAATAATTCGTTGAGAATCAAAGCGATGCTTGTTGCCTTATCAGACGGCAGCTGTACAGGATCTGCTTTAAAATCGGCATGCAGGATAAATTCCGGATGCAGCATACTGCTGATAATTGCCTGATAAATTCCCTTGGCCACCTTACCGACATCTATCAGACCGGTATCCTGCTGCGAAAGATACTCATGCACAATAGCAATGCTGTTGACTCTGTTGACGCAGTCACGCAAAACTATTTTGGTTTCATCACACTGCGCGCGGCGCTCCTGCAAGCGCAGAAGACTGGCAATAGTCTGCAGATTGTTCTTTACACGGTGATGAATCTCTTTAATTACCACAGATTTTATCAGCAGCTCCTCGTCTTTTTTGCGCAGCTCGGTGATATCCTGCAAAATGACAATAGCACAACTGGCCTTAGGCCTGGGAATTACCGGCAGAATACGTATGGAAAGCAAAATGCCATGCATCGTAAATTCCTTGCTTTCCGCCGTGCCTGTTTCCATAACCATCCCGACCAACGGCCAGTTGATAGCAACATCATTAGTACGGCAGCCGACAAGATGAGAAATATCCATAACATCAAACATATGACGCGCACGGTTGTTGGCAGCAACAATCACTCTGTTGGCATCTACTACCATAATGCCGTCAGAAGGCAGCAGTCGCTGATAGTTGCTGTTATTGCTCACATCCTGGCGCAGATTACACAAAAGCTCCAGCGACTGAGCAATAATAATATCATCGGGAGCAGCACTTTCAAAGCTGACGGCACCGTAGCAATGTCCGCGGCTGTCACGCAGCGGAAAAACCTTCAGACTGTTGAACATGCCCAAAGCCCATTCACGCTTGCCGTTAACAGGCACGTTTTTCTGCAGCACACGCGCAACGAGAGGTTCTTCAACCGCACGCACACGTCGGCCAGTCATATCCGGGCGCACATTTCCGACCTGTGTCATCGGCTGCTCCTGCTTATAAACATTAAAAAACTTTTTATTTTCTCCCGGCAGATAAATCGTCACAGCAGCATGTGCTATATCTGCCGCCAGACCGAGTACCTGTGGCATAGCTTGTAAACTGTTTCTTTGTTCTGCTGTTAAATTGCTCAGCATGTTTCCCCTCTTCTTCCTGCTGTTGTCCTTTCCACAGCTTTATCTGATTAATCCACTATTTTATCCACTATATCCACAGGCTTTTCCACAACAGTAATGCGCTTATATGTGGATATTGCCCGTTTATCCACAATATCCACAGGCTTATGCACTATAAAAGACACTTGTTTAGCCTAATTTCAATGATGGATTAGCGTTCAAGTCCAATGGACTGAAGCTACCGGCCTGATACATAAAATAACCGCGGCAGGCAATCATTACAGCATTATCGGTACACAAAATCGGCGTCGGATGCACCAGCTGGGTACCAATCTCCTCCATAGCCTTTGCCAGTGTGTTTTGCAAAGTTTTATTGGCAGAAACGCCGCCGGCCAGCACAATTTTATTGTAGCCTGTATGCTGCATAGCATGCACTGCTTCCTTAACCAATGCATCTACAACCGCACGCTGGAAGGAGGCCGCAACATCGCTGCGGTTCACCTCACGTCCTGCCTGCTGCTGATTGTGCAGATAATTGATTACGGCAGATTTTAGACCACTGAAGCTGAATTCATAAGGCTTATCCAGACGTGCTACCGGAAAATCAATAGCATGGTCATTGCCGCCCAATGCCAGACGCTCTATTTCCGGACCGCCGGGATAAGGCAGACCCATAACGCGTGCAATCTTATCGAAGGCTTCGCCTGCCGCATCATCACGTGTCTGTCCCAAAAGCTCAAAGCTATTATAGCCGGTAACCTTCAGCAATGCCGTGTGTCCGCCGCTGACAACCAGCGCCATGAACGGCGGCTTCAGCTCACTGTCTGCCAAAAAGTTGGCAAATACGTGGCCTTCAAGATGGTTGACACCTATCAACGGTTTATCCGTTGCCCAGGCCAGCGCCTTGGCAGCCGAAAGACCGACCAGCAGCGCGCCGACCAGACCAGGTCCGTAGGTAACGGCAACAGCATCTATCTGCTCCATGCCGACGCCAGCCTGAGATAAAGCCTCGTCAATAACAGGCATAACATTCTCGATATGCTTACGCGAAGCAATTTCCGGCACAACGCCGCCGAATTTGCGGTGAATAACGATTTGGGAGGAGATAATGTTGCTCAGTACCTCACGCCCGTTCTTTACTACGGCAGCCGCAGTTTCATCACAGCTGCTTTCAATACCTAAAATATATACATCCTTCTGCTCTTTATTCATGGCCTGCTCCTTCTTTATACAGCCACATTATAACTGCATTTTCATGATTGTCTTCGTAATAATTCGGACGAATGCCTTCGCTGGCAAAGCCACAGGTCAGATAAACCTTCTGCGCGGCAATATTTCCCTCGCGCACCTCCAGCGTCATAGCCGTAGCGCCAAGCTCCCAGGCCTTGTTTACTAAGGCTGCCGTCAGGCGCGTACCATAGCCCTGGCCACGTTCTTCATCGGCAACAGCCACACGGGTAATCTGCGCTTCGCCTGCCACCAGCCAGAAGCCTGCATAACCGACAAGCTTGCCGGCACATTCCATTACCAGATAGGTAGTCAGCTCGTTGGCTATTTCATTACGCAGCATATTTTCATTCCAGGCATCATAAAATGATTGTGCCTCTATGGCAACCAAAGCCGGAATATCCGCTTCCGTCATTGCTCTGAAGCTTATTGTTGCTTGTGCTTCTTCTCCCACAATTCCTCAGCCTCCGATCTTCTGATATAGTATGGCTCCAGGCCAAAAATTTTCTTATCGTTTTCTGCATCAAATTCTGCCAAGGCAGCCAAAGCAACAGAGCTGCCTTTAGGCATACGCAATGCTTCGGGTGCCACGCTGATAAAATCAGGCAGACCGTTTTTCGCAAGCTTGGTGCACTCTCCCAAAAGCAACGCAGGGGTTCCCTGCAGCGCAATTCTTTCTAATGCTTTTTCCGCACTGACAACCTCAACAGGTGCAAGCTCTACAAGCTCACCGTTACGCCATTCATATAAGGCCTGATAAAAATTGCCCTTTTGCGCATCCAGCACCGGTGACAGCACCCTGCCTTCAAGCTGAATATTATAAGCCATAGCCTTTAAAGTATCAACTCCGTGCAGACAGCACTGCCAGCTGTAGGCCATAGCCTCTGCCGTTGCCAGACCGATACGCAGGCCGGTAAAGGAACCAGGTCCCATGCTGACAGCCAAAAGCTCAATATCCTGCTTTTGTACGCCGGTACGCTGCAGCAGCTGGTCTAATTGCGGCAGCAAGCCTTCACTATGTGTCATCCCCATATTTATCGTATATTCAGCTAAAATTTCCTTATCACGGCATAATGCAATCGTGCACACCTTAGTGGCCGTATCAATTGCCAAAGTCAGCATCTTCTTCTACCTCCCGCAGCAGTTTTTCATATCTTTCACCCTGAGCCTGCAGCACGGCACGCCGGCCTTCACCATCATGCATTAAAGTAATCTGCAGATATTCCTCCGGCAGCTCCTCCTTGAACAGCTCAGCCCATTCAATCAGTGTTACACCATCGCCTCCGGCATATTCCTCAAAGCCGATGTCCTCCAGCTCCTCCGGACGGTTAAGGCGATATAAATCAAAATGTCTTATTTCCAGCTCACGCCCCTGATAAACATTCATGATAGCAAAGGTAGGACTGTTGACATCCTCAGCCTCAGCACCCAAGGCCACAGCAACACCACGGCTGAGCAGTGTTTTGCCTGCGCCCAGGTCACCGCTCAGACAGAAAACGTCACCGCTTGTCGCATGCTTGCCCAAAAGCCTTCCCAAGGCTTCGGTTGCAGCGCTGTCCTGCAAATAAATTTCCATAACCAACTCTCCTCACATTTGGCAAAAGCACTTGCCATAGTAATCAATAATTTGAAAAAGCGGCACCAGACTTACCAGTACCGCTTCTTTGTTTTTTACAATAAAGTTGTATTACGCGTCAGCGGATCCTCAATATCCATATGACCACTCAAGGTAATAGCCTTTTTACCTTCTATCAGAATCTGAACCCGCTTAATTTCCGGAAACTCTGTCAAGGTATTGGTAATAGCGTAGCAAAGCATCATCTCACCATAGGAGCCTTGTCCCTTCTTTGCCAGCTCGCGCGTAAAATCAGCATAGGCAGTGCCGTCCTGCTCAATTTTCAGACTGCGCACCTTAGTACCGATAGGTACAACATCATCCATCTTCGCGTCCTGCGGCTTAGTAGTCACCAAGGCAATCAAAGCATTTTCCGGCAAACTTTTGCCGTTATCCTTCATCGTAATTTTTTCCGGTAACAGCTTTTCGCTGCCATCGGAAGCTGCACGATAAACAATAAAGCTGATATCCTTTTTTTCCTGCACTGCTGCTGTTGCCGCATTCTTAGCATCCTCTTTCGGCTGGACATTGTCACTGCAACCGCTTGCTATTACTGCACACAAAAGCAGCATCAATAAAATAAGCTTTCTCATTCTTGCCGCCTCCGTATTATGCAAAATATTTTTCAATGCCTTCAGCAATCAGGCGCGCTGTCTTCTTCTGGAACCATTGTCCCTTCATCAAGGTCAGCTCCTTTTCATTACTGATGAAGCACATTTCTACTAAAACTGCCGGCATACTGATACGCTTGATAACATAAAAGTTTGCCTGACGTACACCCAAATCATCTACACCGAAATTAGCAGCCAGCTTATTTTGGATATTTTTGGCTAAGCGCAGATCATTATCGGTTTTCGGATAGTAGTAGGTGGAAAAACCACCAACATTTTTATTGACCGAAGAATTAATATGCAGGCTGACGAACATATCCGAATTATATTTTTCGCCTACGTTTACACGTGCCTGCAGTTCCTCTGCATCACTGGCATTAGGTCCGAATACATCAACATCGGTAGTGCGCGTCATATAGACCTTAGCACCTTTTTGTTCCAGTATTTCCTTGACCATTTTAGTAATAGACAGGGTAATGTTTTTTTCCTTGGTGCCATCACTGCCGATAGCGCCCGGGTCGCTACCGCCATGACCTGCATCTAAGGTAATAATTTTACCGTCAAGACCGCCGCTTGTACTGAACCTGCCGTTTCCTTTGATTACCGCAAGCTTATCAGTATCAGATTTATTAATAACCGGTTTATTTACTGTTGTTTCTGTTTTGGCAGCAGCAGTATTTTTCTTATTATCGTTTTTCTTTTTACTGCTGCTCTTCTTTTTATCCGCTTTCTTATCCGCTGCGGTACTTGTTTTTATAACGGTATTTTTCTTGATACTGCTGTTATTTTTTGTCGGACGGTTGCTTACTACCGGTCTGTTGCTTACAACGGTGGTTGCAGCACCGGAACCGCTGTAGAAAGCCTGGCGCGGCGTAACATCAAGCACTACACGGAAGGGACGGCCTGTTGCAGGATCATTCTTTAAGACGAAAGCCTTATAGCTTTTTTCCAGCAGGCGCTGTTTCAGCGGTACACGCACCACCGTATAGCTGCCTTTATCCACAATTTTCAAGGAATCAGCCAAAGAGCTTTTTACAGCCTTACTATGCGGCACCTGCGCTCCCTTATCAGCATTCACCGTCAGATTCAGCGTATCGCCTTCCATATCAACAGCATAGCCTGCAGTATCCGTTACATCAACAACAATACGCAGAACGTCTGCTTTATTGACACCCCATTTTACATCTGTTATCTGCGCCGCCTGAGCAACCGCGCCTAAAAGCATACAGCAGGCCAGCAGCGTCAGCAGGAAAATCTTGCGCAATAGTTCCACCTCGCAAACTTACACACTCTTACCGAAGATTTTACTTCAACAATTTATTTTAACACTAATTACAGAAGTCTGTAAACAAAATTACCGGTAAAGCATTAATTACCCTTCAAAACATCACAGCGAGCCTCCGGCAAAAACTGCGCCAGCTCACCTGCTGCCAGCCCGATATCAATACCACTGATATCAGCAGCCTTTCCGTGCAGATAAACACCGCACACAGCAGCCTCCTGCAGAGTAATCTCCTGCGCTGCCAGACCGGCAATGATACCTGTCAGCACATCACCGCTGCCACCTGTAGCCAAAGCACTGGAGCCGGTGCTGTTTACATAAACAGTGCCGTCTGGGCAGGCAATAACGGTAGGTGCTCCCTTGAGCACCAGCACAGCATTCCATTCCTGAGCATATTGTGCGGCAATATTGATACGGTCAGCATTAATTTCACTGATTTCCTTGCCGATAAGACGTGCCATCTCACCTGGATGCGGAGTCAGCACCTTTGCAGCCTGCATCTGTGTAAGAATTTCTGTATGTCCCTGTAATGCTGTCAATGCATCCGCGTCAATAACAACAGGTGTCTCCACCTGCAGCAGGATATCACGCACCACCTGCTGTGTGCTTTCGCTTGTGCCTAAGCCGGGGCCGATTGCCAGTACATCGGCGGCATTAGCGTTTTTAACTACATCGCCAGTAGCACCGCCGCCAAGAATGCCGGGCATGCGCTCCAGCAAGCCATGCACCATAACCTCCGTGAGCTTGCCTGCAAGCACATCACGGCTGCTGAGCGGAGTATAAAGCGCTACCAAGCCTGCACCGGCCTTAACTGCGGCGTAGCTGCTCAAAGCAGCAGCACCGGTGAAGCCGGGGCTGCCGGCACAGATAACAGCACGTCCTTCATCGCCCTTATGCGCATATGCTTTACGCAGCGGCAGCAGCTCGCGCACAATATCGTCTGTCAGACGATATTTTTTGCTGGCACATTCCTCTACCATTTTTGCAGGCATACCGATATCTGCCAGCTCAATGTCACCGCAATATTCACGGCCGGGATAGAGCAAAAGGCCGGTTTTCAACAAAGCCATCGTCACGGTTTTATCCGCACGTACAGCATTTTCTGCAACAGCACCATTGTCTGCATTTACACCTGTCGGTACGTCAACTGCTACAATATATTTTTCGCTGTCATTCAGTAATCTGCAGGCACGCAGCAAATCGCCCTCAAGCTCGCCATGAAAGCCGGTTCCTGCTAAAGCATCAACCAAAATATCAGCCTTCGCGGCAGCAAGCTCAGCTACTACCCAGTCATCATCGCCGGCAATAGCCTCTACCTTAGCATCAGTTTTTTGCAGCATTGCAAGCTCTGCCGCAGCATCACCGGTCACAGCATCAAGCGCCTTGCCTACAACAAAAACGCGCACTCTTGCACCGTAATTTTGCAGCCAACGGGCAGCACCGAAGCCATCGCCGCCATTATTGCCGCCACCGCAAAAAACAACTACGCTTTCGCCATCCAGCTCATCCAAGCTGTCATTAACAGCATCGGCAACAGCCTGCGCTGCATTATCCATCAATAAGATTCCCGGTACAGCATATTCCGCTGTCGCCAGTTGATCAAGCTGTTTCATTTCCTGTACGTTTACTAATTTCATTTTCCATCCTCCATTATTACATACGCCGTAGCAAGTTCTCTGCTATGGCTTAAGCTGATTTGTATATTTTTTACTCCAAGCTGTTTTGCCAGCATCGCAAAGTGACCGCTAAGCTGTACTAAAGGCTTGCCCAGCCCATCGTTGTCTACGGCTATTTCCTGCAGCGAGCCTTCGCGCAGACCGGTTCCCAATGCTTTCAGCACCGCTTCTTTAGCAGCAAAGCGTGCTGCAAAGCTTGCTGCCGCTTGCTGTCCTCTTCTTTGACAATAGGCAGCTTCCTCAGCAGTAAACACTCGCCGGATAAAAGATTCGCTCTTTATTGCCCGGGCAATACGTTCTATTTCGATAATATCACAGCCTATGCCTACTATCATTTGCTTTCACTCCTTCACACAGCTTCGTAACTATTATTTATTCTTGCAAGTATATCCAAAATCCTTTTTTTTATTTTTGATTTTCACAAAGATATTGCAAAATTTAAAGAGCTTCTTCTTTTAATACAGATATCGGCAGGCTTAACTTCTTCAGCATTGCAAAAATCCCCGATATTGCGCAAATACGCAATACCGGGGAAATAGTTTTTTATTAAGCTGCGGTTACATCAGAAGCAGGCAATCTGACCATCAGTACGCTTTTCGGTTGCACCGCACAGCACGCCATCCTCATCACGGATAATAATCTGTCCGCGGCCCATATGATACGGGTCCGGCTGAACCACAACGTTATGGCCCATACGCTGCAGCTGACGGATAATGTGGTTAGGAGTATCCTGCTCCACTTCTACAGTTTTACCACCAATCCATTGCCATCTCGGAGCATCCAGCGCCTGCTGCGGATTCAGTCCGAAATCAATCATGTTCATAGCAACCTGAACATGAGCCTGCGGCTGCATAAAGCCACCCATAATACCAAAGGCACTCACAGCCTGACCATCTTTGGTCATGAAGGCAGGAATAATGGTGTGGTACGGACGCTTGCCACCCTGCAAAGCATTCGGATGATTTTCATCAAAGGAGAAGTTCTCGGCACGGTCATTAAAGGAAATGGAAGTGCCGGGTACAACGATACCGCTGCCGAAGCCACGATAGTTGCTCTGAATCATGCTGACCATATTACCTTCGGCATCAGCGGTGCAGAAGTAAACAGTGCTGCTGTAACGCGGGTCACCTACAACCGGCTCCAGCGCTTTATCATTAATCAGAGCACGGCGGTCTGCGGCATAGCGCTCGCTCAAAAGCTGCTCGGCAGTAACCTTCATGTAGGAAGGCTCGGCAACATATTCTTTAGTATCAACAAAGCTCAGCTTCATAGCTTCGATTTGCTTGTGCATTGTTTCTACAGTATCGCGTTCGGTAAAGTTATAGCCCTTGAGAATATTCAGCGCCATAAGTACGGTAATACCATGACCGTTAGGAGGCAGCTCCCAGATATCGTAGCCACGATAGTTAACGCTCAGCGGTTCAACCCATTCCGGCTTATAGGCTTCAAGGTCGCTCTTGCGCAGGAAGCCGTTATGCTCCTGCATAAAAGCGTCAATCTTATCTGCCAATTCACCTTTATAGAAAGCATCACCATAGGTTTCGGCAATCAGGCGCAGGCTTTTTGCCATATCAGGATTCTTGAATACTTCGCCAGGCTGCAGCCAATGTCCGTTAGGCTCAAAGGTATCAAACCAGCCTTTGAATTCCGGTCTATCTTTATATTTGGTATAGAAGCCGTCAGCCTCTTCCCACAGACGGCTCATGTTCGGAGAAACAGGATAGCCGTTTTCCGCATAGTTGATGGAGGGTTCCATAACAGTTTTGATAGGCAGCTTGCCAAACTTTTTATGAATTTCCATCCATGCGCCTACAGCACCCGGAACGTTAATCGGCTCAACACCATAGGGAGGAATTTTATCAAAGCCACGTTCCTTCAGGGCTGCGATAGAAGCAGCCATCGGTGCCGGGCCGCTGCCGTTAATACCATACAGCTTGCCCTTATACCAGATAAGTGCAAAGCAGTCACTGCCCAGGCCATTACCGGTAGGCTCAACTACAGGCTGACAGGTTGCAACAGTAATAGCGGCATCAATTGCGTTACCGCCCTTAAGCAAGGTTTGCAGGCCTGCGGAAGCAGCGGTAGGATTACCTACGCATACCATACCGTTTTTAGCATAAACAACACTACGTTTAGAAGCATACGGATAATTTTGTGCATCAAATTTCATTGCTATTCTCCTTTACCAACTTACAAGAATTTCTCTAAAATACCGGCAGTAATTACCGAGAAGGTAGTAACGGTAGCAAAACCGCCTACAAGATATTTCGGCATAATGGCATCGTTGACAACCTGCCTTTCCTCTTCCGTTTCACCTGTAGCAATCGCAATTTCGTTTGCTACCAGATAGGTTGCCGGGAAGCCCAAAAGCTGCATTACGGCTACGCCCATAGCCAGGTTTCTGTTGCCCAGGATTTTCCACAGCGGCAGAATATAGAAGAACAGGAAAAGTACAGCAAATACCACGATAAATACCATAATGGTATTAAAGCTCAATACAAGCAAATCACTGACTTTAATTTTTGCCAGAGAAGGAATAATTACCGCAAATACACCAACGTTAAAGATACCGGAGGATTTTGCATGATCCAGGATTTTCGGCGGAACAAGGCCGGTGCTGCCCATTACGGCACCTAAAATCAAAGCCCAGATGGTAGCGCTCAGGCCGGTATATTTACCGATAACAAATGCCAGCCAGCTAAATAAAGCTGCAATAGTCAGTGAAGCAAAAGGACCGTAGAATTTTTTGTGTTTTCAAAGAATGTTTCTTAGGAGCTGCACCGCCATGCACCTCTTCTTTCGGTGCATAAGGATTAACACCGGTACTACGGAATTCCGCCAATGCTTCCTTAGCAGCACGCAGGCCAAAGTAAGAAGCAACAGGAGTACCAAAGAATTTTTGCACAGCGTACAAAACAGTACCCAAAGCAGCAGCCATAGCAAAGCCTTTATCCATAGCAGCGCTGGTCATAATCTGAGTAGCAACGATACCGCCGTTGATAATAGGAATGCTGACAATAGTTTCCTGATAGCCGATTACGGGAATCAGAACAACGCTGCCGGCAATCAAAACAATCATGGATAAAACAGCAACTGCAACTGTGCGCCATTCAGCAATCAGCTGCTTAATATTCAGGCTGGTACCCATGCTAAATACTACGAAAATCAAAGACCATTTACCAATGTCGGTAAGACCGGCAAGCTTAATAATATCCGGCGGCAGAACACCTGTCATAAAACCAACAAGGAAAAGCATCAGGCTGACAAATACAGCAGATACCTTTGCCTTTGTTGCAACACCCAACACATCACCAATGCCAAAAAGCAACAGGCAGATGAATAAATAAAAAAACATACTTGTAAACAAAACAATACCCCTTTCAAAACATATATACTATTTCAGTCCGAAAATAGACCGATTTGTTTTAGTATATATGTTTCATAGGTTTTTGACAAGCGAAAATTACATTTTTATATAATTTTAACCACGAGCATTTTTTTATGTAAACTTATTAACATTTGAACAAAGCACAATTCCAAAATATCTGATTATACTGTTTGATGAGGCAACTTATATTCATAAACCGTAAATTCCTTTGAAATACCGAAAGCATTATGAGGTGTGCTATTTTCGTTTACTACGACTACTGAAACAAAACGCTTAGTTAAAATTACATTTTCAATCCGAATCAGCTTAGCCCGGAAATACAAAAACTCCGCAACCAAAACAGTTGCGGAGTAATTTGTGCGATTTGTGTTTGTGATTGGTGCTTGACAGTAAACCAAAAATTAACGTTTGGAGAACTGGCTAGCTTTACGAGCTTTCTTCAAGCCGTATTTACGACGTTCTTTTTCGCGCGGGTCGCGAGTCAGGAAGCCTGCTTTTTTCAGTGCAGGACGGAATTCAGCGTCAACTTTCAGCAGTGCGCGAGCAATGCCGTGACGGATAGCACCAGCTTGGCCAGAAATGCCGCCGCCGTTTACGTTAACGAGTACGTCATATTTGCCTTTGGTTTCGGTAACTTCGAGCGGTTGGTTAACAATCAGCTCTAAGGTTTTCAGACCAAAGTATTTGTTCAATTCACGGTCGTTGATAACGATGTTGCCTTCACCCGGAACCAGGCGAACGCGAGCAACAGAAGATTTACGACGACCAGTTGCGTTATAAGTAACTACTGCCATTTATTTGTTCCCTCCCGGATATTATCTAACGTTGATTTCCATTACTTCAGGTTTTTGAGCTGCATGCGGATGTTCGCTGCCAGCATATACATGAAGTTTGGAGAAAATTTGAGCACCGAGGCTGTTGTGCGGAATCATGCCTTTAACAGCGAGCTCTACCATTTTTACAGGGTTTTTCTTCAGCATGTCGCCAGCTTTTACATAGCTGTCGCCGCCGAGATAACCGGAATGACGGAAATAGATTTTGTGAGTCAGTTTTTTGCCGGTCAGAACAACCTTATCTGCATTGATAATGATTACGTGATCACCGGTGTCCATGTGCGGGGTAAAGGTCGGTTTGTGTTTACCGCGCAGGACTTTTGCAACCTCTGCAGCCAGGCGGCCCAGAGTTTTATCAGCTGCGTCAACAACGTACCATTTGTGTTCGATGTTAGACGGATTAGCCATAAAAGATTTCATCGCTTGTGTCCCTCCTAGATATTTTCCAAATATACAGTTCGTTGCGATCTTCTCACCGTATTTCGGGGCTAGTGAAATCAAGCGGAAAATCACGTAGATATATTATACGCAACTTAAGAGTTTAAGTCAAGTATTTTTGTTAAAATTTTAGCATTTTCCAAGAGTTTTTCCCTTAAAGCTGCGGATACTCCCGATAACCGACCTCCGCCAGGTATAAACCCTGTGCCGGAGCAGGCTCGTTCAGGAATTCACAGCGCTGTGCCGTCAGCTCGGCGGCAAAATCCTGCACCGTACGCTTGCCCATTCCCACCTGTACTAGGGACCAGACTATGTTGCGTACCATGTGATACAAAAAGCCGTCACCGCTGATGCGGAAAAGAATCTCTTCTCCCTGCTGCTGCCACTTGGCAGCATAAATTGTTTTTATCGGCGAAGTATCAACACTGCCGCTGCTGCGGAAGGCACTGAAATCATGCGTTCCCAGCAGCAGCTCCGCCGCTTCGTTCATGGCCTTAACCTCAAGCTGCTGACGCAGCTGCCAGGCATAACGCACCATAAAGGGATTGACGTGCTCATTGACAATCAGCTTGTAATGATACGTCTTCCACTGTGCGCTGAAGCGCGCGTGGAAACCCTCCGGCATCTCCTCGGCGCTCACTGCCACGATATCCTCCGGCAGCAGGCTTGCCGCCGCACGCACCAGATTAGCACAGGGAATGCGCCCGTTCGTAGTAAAGGTCACCGTCTGTGCCAAAGCATGCACTCCTGCATCCGTGCGCCCGCT
>ENA-OQDC01000495-OQDC01000495.1-human-gut-metagenome-genome-assembly--contig:-NODE-495-length-27489-cov-3.586214_pt1 | contig 27489 bp, 34 predicted proteins | sample MGYA00242770_ERZ504601 | MGnify/ENA primary metagenome ERZ504601 (study PRJEB26092, sample SAMD00036305) | human gut metagenome | host: Homo sapiens | study: EMG produced TPA metagenomics assembly of...
GAGTACACCGAAACGGAGTGAATGTATAAGTGTAAAAAGGAGAAAAGATATGATTTATTGCGTGGAAGATGATGACAATATCCGCGAACTGGTCATTTACACTCTGGAGACGACCGGTCTTAAGGCAAAGGGATTTGCAGAAGGCACGGCATTTATGGAAGCTTTGGCGTTTGATACGCCAGAGCTTATTTTACTTGATATCATGCTTCCGGGTGAGGATGGGCTGGAGCTTTTGAAAAAGCTGAAGAATTCCGCAAAGACGAAGGATATTCCGGTGATCATGGTGACTGCAAAGGGTGCAGAGTATGACAAGGTGATCGGTCTGGATTCGGGAGCGGATGATTATGTGACCAAGCCTTTCGGAATGATGGAGCTTGTATCCAGGATCAAAGCAGTTCTTCGAAGATCCGGCAGAGTGCAGGAGCAGGATATGCTGTCAGTCAACGGAGTCAGTGTAGATGTGAAAAAGCATGAAGTGAAAGTGGCAGGAGAAATCGTGACACTGACACTGAAGGAGTTTGAGCTCCTGGAGAGACTGATGAGAAACCAGAATATTGTACTGACAAGAGATCAGCTTTTAGAGGATATCTGGGGATATGATTTTGATGGAGAGACAAGAACGGTAGATGTGCATGTGCGGACACTCAGACAGAAGCTGGGAGAAAAAGGCGATATTATCAAGACTGTACGGGAGTCGGCTACAGAATAGGAGGAGGCAATGAAGGCTAAGATCCAGAGAAGTATGCTTCTTGTTCTGTTTGTGACGATCCTGATTTTTTATGGACTTTTGACACTGGTTATGTATCAGAAGAACCTGACGCTGCTAAAAGAAGAAGTGAATCAGGAGGCCAGGTATATCCGGACTGCTGTCGATATTTCGGGACCAGCGTATCTGAAAGAAATGGACGGAGTGGATATAAAAACCCGGGTCACGAGAATCAGTACGGAGGGAAAGGTGCTTTATGATTCAGGCAATGACGCAGAAACACTGGAAAATCACAGCAACGTCCGGAGGTAAAAGAGGCGCTTGCAAGTGGAACCGGTGAGGATGTCCGCGTATCCGGAACCGTTGGAAAAGAGATGTATTATTATGCGATCCTTCTGCAGGATGGCTCTGTACTTCGCGTGGCAAAGACGATGGACAATCTGGGAGCTATGGCAAGAGATACACTTCCGGTGATCGGGGTACTGGCAGTTGTGATGATGATATTTGCATGGATTCTCGGGCGCTGGCAGACAGAACGGCTGATTCGTCCGATCAATGAACTGGATATTGAGCATCCGCTGGAAAATGTGGTCTATGAAGAATTAAGGCCGCTGTTGACTGCGATGGACAGACGGAACAAAGAAAAAGCGGCAGTGGAAGATATGAGAAAAGAGTTTTCCGCAAATGTCTCTCACGAATTGAAAACGCCGCTGACTTCGATTTCCGGCTATGCGGAGATCATGAAAAACGGACTGGTCCGTCCGGAGGATATTCCCAATTTTTCAGAGCGGATTTACAAAGAAGCAAAACGCCTGATCACATTGATCGAAGATATCATAAAATTATCCAAACTGGATGAAGGCTCCGTAGAGATTGAAAAAGAAGAAGTAGATCTTTACGAACTGAGCAGAGAGATTATCAGCAGACTGTCCATGCAGGCAAGTATGAAGCATGTTCATGTTTCTCTTTCAGGAGAGCCGGTAACCTATGTGGGAATCCGGCAGATCCTGGATGAGATGATCTACAATATTTGTGAGAATGCGATCAAATATAATGTAGAGGGCGGAAGTGTCTCTGTCTGGGTAGGCAGCACACTGAATGGCCCAAAAGTTCAGGTGAATGATACCGGGATCGGGATACCGAAAGAGCATCAGGAGCGAATCTTTGAGCGGTTCTACAGGGTGGATAAAAGTCATTCCAAAGAGCGGGGCGGCACAGGGCTGGGACTCTCCATCGTGAAGCATGGAGCGCTGCTTCACAATGCAAAGGTAAGTGTGGAGAGTGATACCGGAAAAGGAACACGGATGGAAATTCTGTTTGAGACATCTCAGTCAGAGTGATGTAAAAGCGTTCTGGGTGGTTCGTGAAATTCTGTTTTGTAGGCTCGTGAAAATGTGGAGTAATCCTGAAAGCCGCTTGCAAGGCAGGCCTGCGTGATCGGCATCCCATCCAGGATCAAAGTGCGGGCAAGCAAAAGCCTGCGGTAGGTGATATAATTTCCGATGGTATATCCGGTTTCCGCTTTGAAGAGGCGCATCATATAATATTTGCTCAGATAAACCCGGGAAGAGAGAAAATCTACGTCCAGAGATTCTGTCAGGTGCTGGTTGATATACTGGATCAGATCGACGATCTTCGGATTGTACAGACTGGTGTCCAGAAATTCTACCCGGTTTTTAATGGCAGCCCGGTTGAGGTGGATCATAAATTCCAAAAATAAGATCTGCCGGTACAGACTGCCGGCATATTCCGTATCAGAAAAAGAACGTTCCAGGCGGTTCGTGATCTTGAAAAGAGAGCTTTTTTCAAGAGAATGAATGCGCAGCACATTGGAATGTTCTTTTTTTGCTTTTTCAAAACAATAGGAAAGATCATAGTCATCAGTCCGGTAGGCATCAATAAAACCGGGAGAAATATAGACGATGATCCGTTCATAGGGAAGAGAAGGATCCACCTGAACCCTGTGGATATCATTCCGGTTTACGAGGACAATGTCGTAAGGTTCCAAAGGATATGTCTTTCCTTCTACAAAGTATTGCACATTACCGGAAATAAAAATCGTGATTTTGTGGAATTCGTGGTAATGAAATTCAAATTCTGTGGAAATCTGATCGGTCAGATGAAAAATCTTAAAGTCACTGTTTAAGTATCCACGCTTATTGTATCCGCCCATAATAACCTCCTGAAAAATAAGATACTTTCAGTATAGAGCATTATTTGCAATATAGAAAGCATTTTCTCTATTCTATTTGAAGAAAATGCGGGATATAATAAAAACAGAGACAAATCAGGAAGCAATATCGAGGAGGCAGAAAAATGGATATCACATTAGAACGTTATCACGGGTTGGGAAACGATTATCTGGTCTATGATCCAAATAAAAATGAACTGGAGCTGAATGAAGAAAATGTGAAAATGCTCTGTAACCGGAATATGGGGCTTGGAGCAGACGGGATTCTGGAAGGACCGTTAATGGAAGAAAAGCAGATGGCAGTCCGTATCTGGAATCCGAACGGAAGCATTGCCGAAAAGAGCGGAAACGGTGTGCGGATTTTTGCCAAATATTTGAAAGATGCAGGATATGTACAGAAGAAGCATTATACAATGCTGACCGATGGCGGCGAGGTAGAAATCACTTACCTGAATGAAGAGGGAAGCAGGCTGAAGGTTTCTATGGGGAAACTGTCATTCTGGAGTGATGAAATCCCGGTGATCGGAGAGCGCAGACAGGTTATCAATGAGGATATGGTATTCGGGCGGACATTGTACCCGGCAACCTGTGTATCCATCGGAAATCCGCATTGCGTGATCCCGATGCAGGAGATTTCAGAGCCACTGGTGTGTAAGATCGGAAGGGAGTCCGAGCGCGCAAGGTATTTCCCGAATCATATCAATACAGAACTCATGAATGTCATTGATATGAACAATATCGCAATTGAAACTTATGAAAGAGGAGCCGGATACACCATGGCAAACGGAACCGGAGCATGTGCGGCAGCAGGTGTTGCGTACAAACTGGGACTGACCTCTAACAAAGTAATCGTTCATATGCCGGGTGGAGAGCTTCAAGTAGAGATCGGAGATGACTGGGAAGCCTATATGACGGGAGATGTGTTCTATGTGGCAGCAGTAAAATTGAGCAGCGAATTTGTGGAAATGCTGCGTGCAGTATAGAAGAGAGAAGCAGAGGGCGGATGCTCTCTGCTTTTTTATACAAGAAATTCTATTGCGGCCGGAACTCAGATGTGCTACGATATCTATAACAAAAGAGGAAAGGTGATAGTATGCTGATAACAGTTGATTTTAACAGCGAAGAGGCAATCTATATGCAGCTTCGCAATCAGATTATCATGGGCATTGCGACTTCGGTGATCAGAGAAGGAGATTCCCTGCCTTCTGTACGGCAGCTGGCAGATACTGTGGGAGTCAATATGCACACAGTGAATAAAGCGTATACTGTTTTAAAGCAGGAGGGATTTATCCAGCTGGACAGAAGACACGGGGCAGTGATTGCTCTGGATGCAGATAAGCTGCAGGCTTTGGAAGAGATGCGCGGACAGCTTCAGATCGTGCTGGCAAAGGCACATTGTAAGGAGATCACCAGAGAAGAAGTGCATGAACTGGTGGATGAGATATTTGATAATTATGAATAGCAGGAGGAGTATATGCAGAATCAATATACAAGACAGGCAGAACGTGCGATAAAATATGCAGCCAGGATGGCGAGAAAACTAAAGCATCCATATATCGGAACAGAGCATCTCCTTTTAGGACTGCGTAGCGAGATCACAGGTGTGGCAGGCCAGGTGCTGGCATCCCCACGGAGTAGGACGAAGAGCAGGCTTCTGCATCTGATGGATGAGCTAATCGGTTACCGGGAGAAGAGATTTTACAGGCAGGATGATCCAAAAGAAAGTCCGAGACTGGAGTATATTCTGGAAAATGCAAAGAAAGAGGCGCTGCATCTGCGCACCGGAGATGTTGGAACAGAGCATTTGCTTTTGGCGATCATGCATGATGCAGACTGCGTGGCAGCCAGGATGCTGATCACCCTGAACATCAATTTGCAGAAGATCCTGCAGGATGTATTAAATGCGGCAGGGGTAGATGCAAAAGAATATCAGGAAGAGATTCAGGAAGACGGACGTACCAGAAGAGGCGCCGTTGACCAGTACTGTACAGATCTGACTGCCGAGGCAGCAGAAGGAAAACTGGATCCGGTGATCGGCAGAGAGGATGAGATCTATCGTCTGATGCAGATTTGAGCCGGCGCACCAAGAACAATCCTTGTCTGATCGGAGAACCGGGAGTCGGAAAGACCGCTGTGATAGAAGGACTTGCAGAACGGATCGCGGCAGAAGTTGTTCCGGAAGGGATGAAGGGAAAAAGAGTTCTGACTCTGGATCTGCCCGCGCTGATTGCAGGCTCCAAATACCGCGGAGAATTTGAAGAACGCATGAAAAGTCTGATTTCGGAAGTGAAAGCGGATGGAAACAGCATTTTATTTTTAGATGAGATTCACACCATGATCGGAGCGGGAGGCGCAGAAGGAGCCATTGATGCTTCCAGTATTTTAAAACCTTCACTTGCCAGAGGAGAGATTCAGCTGATCGGTGCAACGACCATTGCAGAGTATCGCAAATATATCGAAAAGGATGCGGCACTGGAGAGAAGATTCCAGCCGATCACGGTAGAAGAACCTTCGAAAGAGCAGTGTATGGAGATTTTACAGGGATTACAATCCCGTTATGAGTCACATCACCGGGTGACAATTTCAAAAGAGGCGCTAAAGGCAGCTGTAGAATTGTCAAAGCAATACATCACAGACAGAAATCTTCCGGACAAAGCAATTGATGTTCTGGATGAGGCTTGCTCAAAGGCCAGCCTGAAAGGATATAAAGTACCGGACAATCTGCAGCAGATGGAAGATGAGCTGAAAGAACTGGCAAAACAAAAAGAAGCGAGCATCCGCAAAGGGGATATGAAGGCAGCAGCAGATTTTCATGCAAGAGAGAAAGAGGCAGAGACAAAACTGGAAATGCTCAGAAAACGTTTCCACAAAAAACAGGCATCCGCACATCCGGAGGTAAGCGGAGATGATATTGCGGATGTCGTGTCAGTCTGGACGAAGATCCCGGTACAGAAATTAAAAGAGACAGATGCACACAGATTGCAGAAACTGGAAGAGACACTCCACAAAAGAGTAATCGGACAGGAGGAAGCAGTCAGCGCAGTCACGCGGGCAGTGAAGCGCGGACGTGTGGGATTAAAGAGCCCGAATCGTCCGATTGGTTCCTTCTTATTCCTCGGACCGACCGGTGTCGGTAAAAACAGAGCTTTCCAAGGCTCTGGCAGAGGCATTGTTTGGAAGAGAAGATTCTATGATTCGGGTCGATATGTCTGAATATATGGAAAAACATTCTGTGGCAAAGATGATCGGTTCTCCTCCGGGATACGTGGGACACGATGAAGGTGGACAGCTCAGCGACAAAGTAAGAACACATCCATATTCTGTAATCTTATTCGATGAAATCGAAAAAGCCCATCCAGATGTATTTAACATCCTGTTGCAGGTGCTGGATGACGGTCGTATTACAGATTCACAGGGAAGAGTTGTTGATTTCAGTAATACAGTGATCATTATGACCTCCAATGCCGGGGCGAAAGCAATCGTAGATCCGAAAAAACTCGGGTTTGCAGTAAAAGAAGATAAAGCAGACGATTACAAGAGAATGAAACAGAATGTGATGGACGAAGTGAAGATGATCTTCCGTCCGGAATTTTGAACCGGATCGATGAGATTATCGTATTCCATGCACTGGGTGAAGAGCACTTGAAGAAGATCGTCAGTCTGATGTGCCGTGAATTTACAAAACGAGTCAAGACACAGCTGGATATCAGCCTGACCCTGAGGGATTCTGCGAAAAAACGGATTGCGGAAAAAGGCAAAGATACAAAATAACGGAGCGACGTCCGCTTAGAAGAAGCAATGCAGACAGAGCTGGAAGATAAGCTGGACAGAAGCAATCCTGAATGGGGAAGTGAAACCGGGCGAACAGATTGAGGCAGGAGTTTCCGGAAAAGAAATAAAAATTCAATTCCTTGTGCAGAATCTGTTTTAGTGATATAATTACCCGTGGCAAAGGAGGACGATTTTATGTGTATCAAAGATAGAATAGAACGATTACGTCAGAAAATGGAAGAACACCATATTTCTGTTTATATGATTCCGACAGCAGATTATCACCAGAGTGAATATGTAGGTGAACACTTTAAATCCAGAGCATTTATCACAGGATTTACAGGCTCTGCAGGGACTGCTGTCATCACAAAAGAAGAAAGTTGTCTCTGGACGGACGGAAGATATTTCCTTCAGGCAGAAAGCCAGCTTCAGGGAAGCGGGATCCGTCTGCAGAAGATGGGAGAACCGGGAGTGCCGACGATCGCAGAATATATTGAATCTGTACTGGGAGAATCTGAAAATATCGGATTTGACGGAAGAACCATCGGGATTACAGAAGGAGAACAGTACGAAAAGATCGCGAAAGAGAAGCACGGACAGGTGTACTATGGCTGTGATCTGATTGATGAGATCTGGGAAGAGAGACCGGCGCTGTCTGAAAAACCGGCATTTTATCTGGAAGAGACCTATACAGGAGAATCTACGGCATCGAAACTGAAACGAGTCAGAGAGAGAATGGAGAAAGAAAATACAGGCTATCATCTTCTGACCAGCCTGGATGATATTGACTGGCTGCTGAATGTGCGCGGACAGGATGTGGAGTATTTTCCGCTTCTGCTTTCTTATGCGCTGATCACCATGGATTCTGTGGAATTATATGCAGATGAAAGAAAGTTTGATGAGAATATCTTAAAGCATTTTGAGGAGTGCCAGGTACATCTGCATCCATACAATGCAATCTATGAAGATGTAAAATCTCTTCCGGAGGGGGCTTCAATTCTTCTGGATCCACAGAGAGTGAATTATGCATTGTATCGCAACATTCCGAAAGCTGTCCGTATTGTAAAGGAAGAAAATCCGGAAGTGCTGATGAAGTGCGTGAAAAATGCAGCTGAGATCGAGAATATCAGAAGAGGTCACATCAAAGACGGCGTGGCGCATACAAAATTTATGTACTGGCTGAAAAAAAATGTCGGAAGATTCCTATGACAGAACGATCAATTTCTGACCATCTGGAAGCAGAACGCAAAAAACAGCCTGATTATGTCGGATTAAGTTTGAAACTATTTGTGCATACAAAGATCATGCTGCTATGATGCATTATCAGTCTACGGAAGAATCTGATATTGCTGTAACTGCTGAAGGAATGCTGCTTATCGACTCTGGCGGTCAATATTATGGCGGTACAACTGACGTTACACGAACCTTTATCCTCGGTCCGATTTCTGATGAAGAGCGAAAATATTTTACATTAGTATTAAAATCTATGCTCACGCTTGCTGATGCTAAATTTCTTTCAGGATGCCGTGGCAGCAATCTTGATATTCTTGCAAGGGAACCTCTCTGGGAAGAAGGTGTCGATTATCGTTGCGGAACCGGCCATGGTGTTGGATATTTTCTAGGGGTTCACGAAGGACCAAATGCTTTCCGCTGGAGATCAAACCCAGAAAATCTTGATGCCGTATTGCAACCTGGAATGGTCATCACCGACGAACCCGGTGTCTATGTCCCTGGCAAATATGGTATACGTACAGAAAACATGCTTCTTTGCAGGAAATGGCAGCAAAACGAATATGGAGCTTTCCTTCATTTTGAACCTCTGACTCTTGTACCAATCGATTTAGATGGCGTTGACCTTTCATTATTCAACGATAAAGAGAATCAACTTCTTCGTGATTATCAGCAATTAGTATATGACAACCTTGCTCCTCATCTTGAAGAAGATGAAGTTTCATGGCTTAAAACCTTATTACTTTAAACTCCAAATTTTATTTGTATAAAAGAAAAGACGGACATGATCTTCATTGGTCCGTCTTTTCTATTCTCCTATTCTTTTGTCTTGATCCACTGCTCTTTTATCTTCTGATAACTTCCATCATTATTCAGAACCTGCAGTGCTACATTAAATTGATCCAGATACTTATATCCTTTCGCAAACATAATACCATAATTACTTTCTTCAGAATTAAGCTGTTCATCTAACACCTCAAGATTCGTTGTGTCTTTATGTGTATTCATATATGACTGAATTCCTGGTGCATCATAGATCGTCGCTTCAATCTTGTCTGCCTCAAGATTTTCAAACACTTCTTCTGCCGTCTTATATACCTTGATCTTATTGCCATCCTCTGCGAGATATTCTTTCGCATATTCTTCACTGGAAGTTCCCTCAACAACGCCGATCGTCATATTTTTTACATCCTTCCGGTCTGTAATGTCCGCATTCTTATTGACTACGATCTGAAGATATGTCTCATAATATATATCTGTAAACGAATAATCTCTCTGTCTTTCATCTGTAATTGAAATTCCTGCGATTGCAAGATTGATTTCCTTATTCTTTATCTTCTGTTCAATCTGCTTCATACTAAGCGGATAAAGCTTATATTCAAAGCCAAGATAATCGCTGATCTTATCTAACAGATCTATATCAAATCCTACAATCTTCTTTTGCTCTTTATCATAATATGAAAATGGAGCCATATCATTTGACACACCAACTTTCAATGTCATATCTTTCATGGTTCCCTGTACTTTTTCTGCTTGTATAACTTCTCGTTTCACTTCTTTTTGCGTATCTTTCTTCTGCCATGGCATATTGCATGCACTTAAGCAAAATATAAGACTTCCCATCATGATTGAAGCTAATATCTTCTTCATCTTTACTCTCCTTTGATTGTATTTATCCTCATGATAGCACCGGCAAAATCATAAGTCAATTTTCTCTTCCATTTTTTTCAACGTATAAAATCTGCTGATTCCGTACATCATTTTATTAAACGAATCACTAATGGAGGAACTTATTATGGCACGAAATAAAGTGGAAATCTGCGGTGTTAATACTTCTTCTCTTCCTTTACTTTCCAACGAAGAAAAAGAAGCTTTATTTGAAAAGATCGAGCAGGGTGATAACAACGCCAGAGAACAATATATCAAAGGAAATCTACGTCTTGTTTTAAGTATTATCCAAAGATTTTCTTCCAGCGGGGAAAATGCAGATGATCTCTTTCAAGTTGGCTGTATCGGGCTTATGAAAGCAATTGATAATTTTGACCGTAATCTGAATGTGAAATTTTCTACTTATGCCGTTCCAATGATCATCGGAGAGGTAAAACGTTACTTAAGAGACAATCATAGTCTGCGTGTCAGCCGTTCCCTTCGTGACACTGCTTATAAAGCGATCAGCACAAGGGAATCTCTTACAAAGAAATTAAATCATGAACCAACAATTGATGCCATCGCAAAAGAAATTGATATGAAAAAAGAAGATGTCTTGTTTGCCCTCGATGCCATCGCAACCCCTCTTTCATCTTTATGAACCAGTTGTATCAGGATGGCGGCGATACGCTTTATCTGATGGATCAGGTAAAAGACAAAAAAAACAAGGAAGCTGTCTGGGTAGAATCCATTGCATTGAAAGAAGCTATGAACCATCTTCCAGACCGCGAATATGATATTATAAAATGCGTTTCTTCGAGGGCAAAACTCAAACAGAAGTTGCAGATGAAATTTCTATCTCACAAGCACAAGTCAGCCGTCTTGAAAAAAACTGCACTAAAGCAAATGAAGAACCACCTTGCGTGATTCTTCATAATCCATTATAAAATATTCTTCTTTTTTCCAGGATATATACAGCGATCAGGCATACAATAACTGAAAATATAGAAATTGCAGCAAATCCATAAGTCTTCGTCGCAAATGGCATTCCTGCCACGTTGACATTCATTCCATAAAGTCCGGAGATCATCGTTGGCAATTCTAGTATGATCGTGATCGCTGCAAGGAATTTCATGACCTGATTCAGGTTATTATCAATGATCGATCCAAACAGTGACATTGTACTTCTTAAGATATTATGATAAATATCCGTCATCTCCATTGCCTGCTTATTCTCAATGATAACATCCTCTAACAGTTCCTGATCTTCTTCATAATGTCTTAAACCAATATGTTTCCTTAATTTCTCTAATACCACTTCATTTGATTTCAATGCGGTTGTAAAATACACAAGACATTTTTCCAGATCATAAAGCTGAATTAAATCTTGATTCTGATATGTCTCATGCAGAAGATCTTCTACCTGATTTGCTCTCTGATCGATCACGCGTAGATAGTACAAAAAGCAGTGCTGCATTGTTATACAGTATCTGATAGACAAATCTTGTCTTCATATAGGTATAAAAATTCGATACAAGACCATCTACAAAACTGCTTTAAAATATTTGTCTGCTTTAGACATACCGTAAATACGATCTTCCTGGTAATAAAAATTCCCAATGGAATCGTCTCGTACCATTTTTTCCCATTTTCTTCTTCCACAACAGGAATATTCACAAGAATCATCGTATAGTCATCTTCATTCTCTAATCGGGAGCGTTCTTCTGTATCCAGTGCCGCTTTCAGGTCATCCATATCGATCTTATAATCAACCGATATACTCGTCAACTCTTCCATTGTCGGATCTGTGACCATTACCCATGATTCCAGTTCAATATGATCTAATTCTTCTAATTCTTTTTTACCTTCATAATTCTTATAAATCTGGATCATCTTATCGCTCCTCTCCGTTTTCATACTTATTAAGTATAACCGATAAGAAAAGCTCCGTCTAGTCAAATCCTTAGTTTTATCTATTCTTTACTCAAACGGATATTTCATTCCCCACTGCGTTTTAACACTTGTTAAAATCTTCATAGTATCTCTTGTGATCTCTGGATTATCATCACTATATTCTCCACCGACTGCAGCTTCCATTGCTTCTACTTCATATTTCAATGCATCTTCTGTCTTTCCTGCTTCAACTATTTCTACTTCTCCAGTCTCTGTATTTGTGATCGTTGCCTTACATGCTCTTGGATATTCATATACTTCAATATATCCTTTATCTCCTGTCACAACTCCTCGTTTTGGCTGTTTGGCACGAAGTGTCAGACACATAACTACCATCTCACCTTTTGTATTCTTCATAATGATTCCTGATTGTTCATCAGCACCTGTCTCTAGATATTCAACTGTTGTAAGGATCGTATTTGGTATTTCACTCAAAAATGTTCTTGCAAATGATGTCGCATAAACCCCAATATCTAATAACGCTCCTCCTGCTGCTTCTAATGCAAAAAATCTATTTGTAGAATCATATCCTTTATTACTTCCAAAATTAACCTGAACCATCTTTGTCTTTCCAATGGCTCCTTCTTTGATTCGTTCTTTTAGTTTCTTATATAATGGCATATGAGAGATCGTCATCGCTTCTCTTACAACAACGTGCTTTTTTTCAGCAAGTTTTAATACTTCTTCTAACTGTGCTGCATTGACAGTAATTGCTTTTTCACATAAGACATGCTTTCCTGCTTTGACTGCTTGCATCATATTTTCATAATGTCTGCTGTGTGGTGTTGCGATATAAATGATATCAATCTTCTCATCAGCAAGCATTTCTTCATATGTCTTAAAGACATGTTTTACTCCATAAGTCTCTGCAAATTTTTCTGCTTTTTCCAAAGTTCGATTGCTGACTCCGTAGATTTCATGCCCCATCTTTATAAACGTTTCTGCCATCTCATTTGCAATTGTTCCGCAACCTAAAATTCCCCATGTACTCATCTTTCTTCTCCTTTTAGCTCTCGATGATCTTGATACCATCTGTTCCTGCTACAACTACCTTAGCTGCTATCTGATAAAATAGCGATATCTCAATAACTCCTGTGATCTGTTTTAAGTCTTGATCTAGTTTCTTAAGATCACTGATTCCTTCAAAATACAGTTCCAGCAATTTTTCATTTCTCTCTTTTACTTTTGCTCCAAGTTTTTTTGCTTCCTTTGTAACATAACTTGCTGCCTCTGGCACAATTTCAAGAACAATCGGTACTTTACAGTCGAGTTTCTCTACAACCTTTGTCTCATCCACAAGTAATACATACTCTTGTGCCATCTTTGCAATAATCTTCTCTTTTGTATGAATCCCACCACCACTTTTATATGCATTCAGGTTTTGATCTACTTCATCACATCCATCAAATGCTATAGTCACATCTTGGGCCTCATTAATATCTATTACTGTAATTCCAAGCTGTTTGCATACTTTCTTTGTCTGATCAGATGGTGTTATAGCTTCTATAGCTTTTCCTGCTTCTTTGATATATTCACAAAGATAGCTGATCGTCTCCCCACCTCCAAGTCCGATCGTACCATGATCTGGCACCAGTTCAAGGGCTGCTTTTGCACACAAACGTTTCATCTTGCTTTCCTCCTTGTTTGCAAAATTTTATTTTACAATATCATATTATCATGAAATTTTATTTTGTCAATCCTGGATTGCTTTTTTCTTTGATTCAGTATAAAATAATAGAAAAAAGAAAGGAGTTTTTTCGTTATGAAGAAAACATTCAAAGACCTTTTTAAATTAGCAACTGCACTGGCTACAGTCGCTGGTATCGCATACGTTGCCCGTGATCAGATCAAAGCTATTATCGATAAAGTCAAAGAAGTATCAGGAGATGATATTGATGATGATTTCGATGAAGATTCTTTTGATGATGACTCTTTCGACGAAGAAGAAATCTTCCACGAGCCAACAAAGGATGACCGAGACTATGTTTCCATCAATATCACAGAAAGCAATGATAGTGCAGACGAAGAAGATGAAGCAGGGGAAACTCCATCTACAGAAGACGAAGAGTAATATAATTTAAGTGCAAAATAAAACAGACAGCTGAGTATTGATGACCAACTGTCTGTTTTATTTTATACTTTATCTTTTGTTTTGATTTTCTTTACATATCCATAACTTCCATATGCTTTTCTTGACAATGTCTTTGTCTTTTTCTTCGAGGTCTTATAGCTGTTATTTCATCTGTACGATATGGACGAATCTTATAATAATATGTTTTTCCTCTTTTCAATCTCTTATTTGTATAAGAACTTGTTTTGGATGATACCGTCTTGATCTTCTTATAACCAGATGATTTTCTTGTGGAACGATAGATCATATAGCCGCTGACCGGTGTTGAAAGCTTTTTCCATCTTAATTTGATGGTTGTTTTTGTCTTTTTGTAAGATGTTATCTTTACTTTTCCGGCCGGTTTCACTGTCGCATGAAATCCCAGATAAATTGGGTCCATCGCACCGCCGATCACACATCCCTGTCCGTTATCTCCAATCCCATTTTCATAAGTCTTTCCATTGACATTTCGATATTCTACGGAAAGATCATCAAAGATCACGTCTGCCGTTGAAATCTTCTTCTGACAATAAGCTTTTGCCAGTTGTGTTTTTAATGACTTAAGATAAGAGGACTTGCATACTAAAGTGACCGTATTTTTCTGTCCCGGATTGCCATTTTTTGCACCAATCGTGATCTTTCCATTTGTAAATGTGAAACTATTATTGGTTTTTGTCTTGTCATTGTCCATATTCAAAAGGAAATTTTTAAGACCATATGTACCGAGCGCCTTATATGTGTAAGAAACCTTTGGATTCTTTGCGTAAACATCAACGGTTCCTGATACCTTATAATAGTCTTCCAGATCATAGTTGTATTTTGACGTTCCAGACCATGGACTCAATGTATGAAATCTTGGTGCATCATGTTCATCTGTAAGAGCTGGTGTGCTGTACGCAAGCGGAATCTTTTTAAGAATCGTTCCATCTGCACCTTTAACCAGTATCCTTGCATTGAAATTAAGTCCAGTTTTAACTGTCTTGCTTGAAAAATTAGCTTCAATCTCTGCTTTATTCTTTGCCCTACTCTTAATCGTCAGTTTGATGTCTTTCTTTCCAAGTCCGTTATCTGTGGATGTATCCATCTCTGCCGTGATATGACTTAAATCTCCCGTCTCTGTTGTCAATGTAAAACATCTTGGATTCGGCAGATAAAGTGTCTGATCGTAATATCTTGCCAACGCTGACAACGTATATACTGTGATCTCATTTCCATCCTCATCCGTTGATGTATATGGCTCATCCTGATCTGTAAGTTTATTGCATGTTATCTGAATCCCATCATCTTCTGCAGCAGATACTGGTATCGTTGTAAACAACAATGTCATGCTCATTAAAGCCACTAAAATCTTCTTCATTGACATCATCCTCTCCTTCTGAATCTCTGCGATTCCCTTGCGACAATTAATGTGTTGCCTCTTCTAACATTCTCTTTAAGTCGTCAACGCTGTAATGATAATGTGTATTGCAGAAATGACAATTTACTTCAATCGGCTCTCCATCATCGATCATACTCTGAATCTCATCCTTTCCAACAGAAATCACTGCTTTTTCTACTCTTTCTTTGGAACAGTTACAATGAAACTGTGTTGGAACTTTCTCATAAATCTTCATATCCATATCACCTAAGAGATCTTCCATCATCTTCTCTGGTGTATGCTCATGTTCTAAGGCATAAGTCACAGACTTAAATTCTGCGATCTTCTTCTCTAGCTTACTGATCGTCTCTTCTTCGGCGTACGGCATCATCTGAATGATAAATCCACCTGCCTGACGAACTGTGTTATCTTTGTTCATTAAAACCCCTAATGCTACAGATGTCGGGATCTGCTCACTTGCTGCAAAATAATAAGTTAAATCTTCTGCAATCTCTCCAGATACTAAATGTGTCTGTCCAGAATATGGCTCTTTTAAACCGATATCTTTAATAACTGTTAAAACACCAAGATCTAAAGCCTTTCCAACATCTAATTTACCTTCTTTGCTTGGTGGAAGCATGACATCTGGATTATTGACATATCCCTTCACATTTGCCTTGGAATCTGCGGTAACCGTCAAGCCGCCGATCGGTCCACTGCACTGAATCTGTAATGTGATCACATCACTATCATTCTTGCACATACTTCCCATCATGGCTCCTGCTGTTAATAATCTTCCAAGTGCTGCTGTCGCTACCGGACTTGTATTGTGTTTCTGTCTTGCTGTTTCTACGACATCTTTTGTGTATGCAGCAAAGAAACGTACCTGATCATTTGCTGCTGTTCCTCTGATAATATAATCGTTCATCTTTTTCCCTTTCAGTTTGCAATAAAATATAATCGTTGTGTATCTTCTTTTACCTCACCCATCGTTTCTGCATCCAGAACTCGAATAGTTGAAAATCCTGCTTCATGAAGAAGTCTCGTAATCTCCCCTTCCTCATAAGCCTTTTGCAAATGTAATTCTTCGTACTTATTATATGTACCTTCCTCATTCTGAATAAACAGACTCAGCTGATATTCATTGATCCTATCTTCTTCATCATAGAAATTATCCCAGATAAAACTTGCATCTTCACGGTCTTCCGCAAATGTATTGCATGCAAGAATTTCTTTGTATTTGTAATGACTGTTCATATCAAATATAAACACACCATCTTCTTTTAAAAATCTCTTAACCCTTCTAAATGCTTCTTTTAGATCATCTTCCTCAAGAATGTAATTCATACAGTCACAAATACTTACTGCTGCATCAACCTGTTGTGGAAGTTCTAAAGATACCATATCCTGTAATACATACAAAATATGATCTTCTTCTTCACTCGCTGCGATCTCCAGCATATCCATAGAGTTATCAACAGCTGTTACCTGATATCCTTCTCTGGCAAGTCTTCGTGACATTTTTCCTGTTCCGCACCCAAGATCTAATACTTGTGCAGCTTTTTTTATCTTATATTCTTTAAAAACATTTAAAATGTTTAAAAGCCATTCATCATATGGTGTCTGATCCATAAATTCATCATACACCCTTGCAAAATCTTTGTAACTTTCCATCTCACCTCTTATAATAATGGGGGCCCAGTAATCTCAACACACTTTGTGCCAATGTCTTTTTTAAACTTCCCTGACACATCTCCTTTGTGATCCTCTGGCTGATCTCAAATGTTTTCTCCATATCATGTTTTACCTGCATCACTGCATCGTTGTTATACATAAAGACGCCATTCTCAAAATGCAGATATAAACTTCGATAGTCCATATTGATCGTTCCAACGGTTGCCACTTTATCATCACTTGCAAAACATTTTGCATGAATAAATCCAGGCGTATATTCATAGATATGAATTCCTGCCTCTACTAATTGTCTGTAATAAGACTGTGTTAACCAGAATACCATTTTCTTGTCTGGAATTCCAGGAGTCACGATCTTTATATCTACTCCTCGTTTCGCTGCCAGACAAAGTGCTGTGATCATCTCATTATCAATGATCAGATATGGCGTATAGATATAAACATATTTGTTCGCTGTATTGATGATATTTAAATACACATTCTCTCCAACGATCTCATGATCTAATGGATTATCTGCATATGGCTGAATAAATCCTTTTCCCTGAAATGCTTCTTCATAATGCTTATGTGGCAAAAATGCACCATAGCCTTCATCTGTCTTACGAATTGCATTCCATACCTGTAAAAACATGACCGTAAAATTCCAGACTGCATCTCCGGTTACCTTAAGTCCTGCATCTTTCCAATATCCAAATCGCTCGATCTTATTAATATATTCATCTGCTAAATTAAGGCCTCCTGTATAGGCTGTGTGTCCATCGATCACAACAACTTTTCGGTGGTCTCTGTTATTCCATGCTGTTGATACAAATGGCTTGATCGGATTAAATGCCATAGCCATGATTCCGAAACGTTCAAGTTCTTTATAATATTTGTAAGGAAGAAGGTCCACACATCCTACGTCATCATACATAAAACGTACTTCAACCCCATCATTGACACGTTCTTTTAAAACTTCTAAGATCGTATCCCACATATAGCCTTTGGAAACAATAAAAAATTCCATAAAAATATAATGTTCTGCCTTCTTAAGGTCTTCAATCAATTCATCGAACATCTCTTCCCCAGACGGATAATACTTTGCATCCGAATTCTCATAAATTGGATACCCACCATACTGATCAATATATTTTGCCTGGCCTGCCACCTGATAATCTTCCTGTTCCAGATGTTCCATAACTCCATAATCCTGCCCTAGCAAAAATTCCGTATCATGAATAGATTTCTCCAGTTTCAAACGTAGTTTCTTCGCTGGCTGTTTATCTCCAAGGACAAGATATAAAAATCCTCCGAAGATCGGAAAAAGCAAAATTGGTATCGTCCATGCAAGTTTATATGCCGGATTATCATCTTTATTTGCAATATAGATCACCACAAAAATGCTGAAAATACGGAAAATCCATTCAATTATTTTGGAATATTCTCCGATCACAATAAACAAATAGGTCATCCAGATAAGCTGTAAAATAATCGCAACTGTAACAAACACCAGTCTGCGTAATAAAAATTTGAGAATTTTTGAAATTGGTTTTGTCAAATACTTTGTTATCTTCATCTTATGTCCTTACCTTCTTCAAAAGCTACTTCTCTTCATCTTAGCATAAATAAATTCCAATTTCAATTTTTTGTTCGATACTGAACAAAATCCTAACACAAAACTATTTCATAAATCCAGACATCATACAGCCACCTGCTGCCCCGCATTCCATGATCTGCTCGATATTTTTTTCATTGATCCCTCCAATTCCATAAACCGGAATATCAACTGCTCCTACAACATCTCTTAAAAAAATCAAGTCCTCTTGGTGGCAAAACCTTTCTTGCAATCTGTAGCAAACACATGTCCCGCGAACACAAAATCTGCCCCAAGCTCCTGTGCTTTCAATGCTTCCTCTGGTTTATGGATTGATGTACTGACGGATTCAAAATCCGTCAAATTTCCTGCCTCTTTTAAGAATACAGGATATGGAAGATGAATCTTTTTGATTCCAAGTTTTCTTGCAACATTGACAAAATTATGAATTGTAAGCGAAGCACTGTGATTTTCACAAATCTCCTGGCATTTCTTTGCAATCTCATAATAGTCTTCTTCTTTTAAATCTTTCTCTCTTAAAACAATTGTTTTAATGTCTTTTTTTGAGAGATCTTCCATCACATCAAAAAATGGCCGTTTACATAAACTTCTGTTTGTTACTGCTATAAAACATGACTTGCTCATTTTAACTTCCCTTCGTATCTTAGTTTCATTTCTCTTTCTGGTTTCTTTGTCTTATCTTACGGTTCATGACCCCGCCAAGTCTCCCTGTCTCACTTGCTGACAATGACTTCCATCCACTTTTCTTTAGCTTGTCAAACAAACCAAGTTCTACGGCAGTCTCATATTTTAACCGCTCTATTTCATTCATTTCTTCCAATGTCTTTTCAATAAAATCTTTTTCCTTTGGCATCATGTTTCTTCCTTTCTGATTTGTCATTTATTCTTAGCGTATGACAAATCAGAAATTTCATACATGAACTGTGATCGTTTTTTGTAATGTCACAGAATAAATATAGATTTCTTTTACATTTTTCCCTGTGATCTTCTCTAATGCCTGTTTATAAGATTCCATCTGCGCATGGTATCGATTGATCAGAATATGTTCTTCTCCTTCGTTAACTCTGTCTGTCTTGTAATCTACCAGCACAATCCCGTCTGTTTCCTCAAAATACGCATCAATGATACCCTGAACAACAACAAAGTCGTCTGTTTTTGCCTCTTGGTTCATATCTGAAAATGGTATTCCTGTTACAAATTGACGTTCTTTATACAATCTTTTTTTCTGATCTGCTATTTTCATACGTTTTCCAAGCTGTGAGTTTGTAAGTGCAAGAATTTCTTTTCGATAGATCACTTTATCATATTCTTTTTTTAATTTTCCCTGATCGATCCATTCTTTGATATCTTCATTTAAACTTTTCATCGTGTGATCTTTGGAAAAATTGAGTAGTTCAAGCACCTTATGAATCACAGTACCTTTAGATGTCGCTGAAATCTTTTCATTCTTCTTGATAAATGCAGGAACCCTTTTTTCCTTTTCCTGATGAACGGATGTATACATCCGTTCTTGCTTATCCGCTGCCTGACTCATACGTTTGATCTCAGATACAGAATATTTTAAACGTCCTTTTGTCTCTGTCTCATTGCGATAATGATAATCAAATTTGTCTTTCATTTCTTTTACTTTATCTTTTGGGATCTGATCCTTCAGACGTTCATAAAAAATCTGTCGGTTCATCTCATGCAGAAGTTCATTTCCTTCCTGCTGCCACAAAAGATCTTCAAGTGTATATATCTTCAATCTGTAGTCTTCTTTAGGAACCTTTGGAAGTGCTTTCTTGATCCAGTCAAAATAGCATCTTCCATTCAAAAGATTAATCGCTGTGACATCTTCTTGGTCATGCCACATAATATCATCTGTCTTTATTCCTGTAAGGATCAGTTTTTCCTTTGCTCTTGTCATCGCAACATAAAGGACTCTTAATTCTTCCCCTAAAGATTCCCGATTCATCTGGTTTCTGATCAGATTTTTTAAGATCGTTTTCTTTTTTTGTCCTTCGAATTGGGTCAATATGATCTGCCCCGATAAAATAATCTCCATGGAAGATCATACTTCCATTTGCATCTCTTAAATTAAATTTCTGATGAATCTTTGAGACAAATACGATTGGATATTCCAATCCCTTACTCTTATGAATACTTGAAATACGCACAAGATCCTGATCCTCACTCATGGTATTTGCCTCACCATAATCCATATCATACTCCTTGCACTGTTCCATAAATCGCACAAAATGGAATAATCCTTTGATCTGACTGCTTTCAAACGTTTTTGCCTGTTCAATAAGCATCAAAATATTTCCCTGTCGCTTCTTTCCCTGTGGCATTGCACCTGCATAATAATAATATCCGGTCTTTTCTAGTGCGAGCCAGATCAGCTGTGTTAATGACAGATATGTTTTGGCATCCCTTAAAAGTTCAAGAAGTTGTAATGCTTTCTTAGAACCTTTTATGCTCTCTTTTGTTTCACAAAGACATTCATAAAGTGAATTTTTCCCACCATCAACTTTCAATCGTCCAAGTTCTTCCTCTGACATTCCGATCATTGGCGATCTTAAGACCGCTGCAAGATCAATGTCCAGATAAATATTATCAACGACAGAAAGCAGACTTAGCAGTGTCCGGATCTCCACAGTATCAAAATATCCTTTCTGGCTATTCGCAAATGCAGGAATGCCTGCATCCATCAATTCTTTCTGAATCACTTCAGCATTCCCTTTCATAGATCGAAGCAAGATCACTATATCACTATATCTTGCTTTCCTTAAAATGGTATTGCCTTCTTCATCTTTTCCTGTAACCATCATCGGTTTTTCTCCATTTACCATCTCGTGAATCCTTGATGCGATCATTCTTGCTTCCAAAACAACGGCATCTTCCTCTGAATTCTTTACTTCCTTTGATTCTAAAAGTAAGATCTCTGTTTGGGCATCACATCCTTGTTCAAACTCCATCGTTGGAACAAGAGCAACATTTTTCGTATATTCAATGTTTCCAAGATCTTCATGCATGATCTGGTAAAATACATCATTAACAAAGGTAAGAACTTCACTGCGGCTTCGAAAGTTGTTTCGCAGTTCGATCAATTGATATTCTTCTCCCTTTTGCTGATATCCATGATATTTCTCAAGGAACAACTCCGGCCTTGCCAGGCGGAAACTGTAAATACTCTGTTTGACATCTCCTACCATAAACATGTTATGTCCACCCTCTGCTTCTTTTGAAACACTTCGTAAGATCGCATCCTGAATATAGTTACTGTCCTGATACTCATCAATATAAATCTCTTCGTATCCGTCTGATTTTTCTTTTCGCGATCTTGCTTGGTACCGGATTACCTTGCTCATCATAATGATCGATCAAAAGATCCAATGCAAAATGTTCCATATCATCAAAGTCCATGATATTTTCGTTCTTCTTTTTCTCATCATAACGCATCATAAATTCTCTTGTCAGATGTATTAGGCCCCTGATCGGACTTTTGATCCTCTTTAATTCATGAAAAATCTCTGACTCATTCTCATAAAAATATGCAGCCTTTAAATCATCAAGCAGACCATACGCCTGTGCTCTTAACAATTTACACTGTTCCTGCAGCATTTCATCGCTCTCATCTGTTTTCTTCTTACGCCCGGAAAGTCTTGGCTTTTCAATCTTTACTAAAAACTTCACACAACTTTGAAAATGTCTGTGCCTCACTGATCTTTGTTACGATTTCCAGATCTTTTCGGAATGTTTTCTCATAAAAATATGGTCCTCCCGATGAAAGTGACAATTCTAAAGCTTCTTTTATCAGGTTTAACGCACCATCAATTGAAATCCTTGCATCCCTCAAAATGATCTTCATAAATGGTGCCTGTTCAAATTGTTCTAATGTCTCAACAGATATGTTTTCTTCTGCCTGATCAAGCCATTTAAAAGGCTCTCTATGACTTCGTGCATTTTGATATAATTTTAAGATATATTCGCTGATGATATTATCATTTTTACCCGGAGAATAAGATTCAATAAGATTAATAAAATCTTCTTCTTTCTTCTCATAAGCCTCTTCTAACAAGTCATCCAACACTTCCTGACGGATTGCTGATAATCTTCCTTCATCCCCCGGTGCTGTGCTTGGATCAATGCCAAGCACATAAAAATAATCACGGATTAAATTCATACAAAAACTATGGATCGTTGTAATCTGTGCTTTATGGATCAGAGAAAGCTGTTTCACAAAATGCTGATTCCCCGGAAACTCTCTTACTTTCTCATCAAGTGCTGCCATGATCCTTTCTTTCATCTCTCCTGCTGCCGCTTTTGTAAATGTAACGACTAGCAGATGATCTACATCGATCGGATGCTTGTCATCTGTGATCTTTTGTATGATACGTTCTACCAAGACTGCCGTCTTTCCGGAACCTGCTGCAGCAGATACTAAAATGTCGGCATCTCTTTGATCAATGACTTTCTGCTGTTGTTTCGTCCAAGGCATGTTTTCCCTCCTCTAGTGATATTTTCTTGATCTTCTCCACCTGATCAACACCTTCTTCATAAGCACAGATATTTTTAAATTCACAATACTCGCATGGTTTTCTTCCTTCATATTCATATGGTTTAATGGAAATATCACCATGCATCAATGAATTTCCAAGATCCGTCATCTTCTTCTCTACATATTTCCCAAGATTTAACAACTGCGTTGTATTTAAAATAGAAGATCGCTTATCATATCCTGACTTTGTTGCTCTGACCGGTAATGTCAGATATCCTTCTGGTCCCGTATGTTCCATATGATCGATCAACTGAAAATCTTCATTGACAACACCACTCATCTTAAGATCTTTCAAAATCTTGTCGTTCGCTTCCCTCTCATGCTCCACATTGACAACCGGATCATCCATATGGAAATAAAACATCCCAGCCGGATAGACTCTCTTACCACTTTTCTTCTCATACAATTCCATCATAGCATTCATATAAATGATCAACTGCATCTGTAGTCCATGAAAAATCTTTGCAAAATCAAACTTCTGCTTTCCTGATTTATAATCAATGATCTTTAAATATTTATTTTCTTCATCTTCCACGCTGTCCATGCGGTCAACCACACCGGAAAAAATCATTTTCTCTCCGTCCTCTAATGCAAACGTCATAGAATCCAGATGATTTTCCTCACCAAACGCAATTTCGTACTCTTCTGGTGTAAAATCTCCTCTCTTAATATGCTGTTCCATTGCCCACACAGCTCTTTTAGAGATTCGTTTCATACGTTCCAAGACATATTCATTCCTATGACTACTTTCAAACAATTCTTTCTGAACATCTGTAACTGCCAGTTCTACCATAGCATCTACAAATTCATCTCTTGACTCATCATCTGCGAACTTCCAGTCGCTGCGTTTTCCGACCAGCTCCATTGTCTTATGAAAGACTTTTCCCATATCCGTCGGCAGAATTTCATGTACCAGTCGTTTACGAAGTCTAAGTCCATATTGCATAAAATGTGAAAATGCACATCCAGCAAATTTCTCCATTCTTGTTACACTTCCAGAAATCGTATCTCCATAAAGATCATGGATCAATTCTTTGCTAAGCGGAAGTGCCTGATTCGTATAAAATCTTGCATCCACATAATCTGTAACCGGTTTCAAGTCCTTCAGTGCATAATATAATGTCTGCATCCATTTCATTTTATCCGAATCCTCATTCTCCGTAAGATCAAGATCTTGTAGACAAAGGATCATCTGATCTAATGCTTCTTCTTTTGTGTACCCAGTCTTTTGTTCTTCTTCTTCCATTGAAATTTTTAATTTTGGAAAAATTCTTAAGATTCTTTCGATAAAATAAGATGGGCGATTGTTATTTCCTGCTGCTTCCATCATGCGATACGATACATACAAGCGGTCAGTTGGTTTTGACACTGTAAGATATAAATAAAACTGTTCCATATATGCAGACTCTTTTGCTCCCGGTGCAAGACCGATCCCGTAACTTTGAAGAATCTCTCTTTGATAGTCACTGACTACTCCTCCGCCATCATTTGCAGCTGGAATCACACCTTCATTGACACCTAAGAAAAATAGGATCTTTACTTCCTCTGTCCTTGTTCGTTTCATATCCCCGATCACAATCTGATCAAGACTTGGCGGAATCACTCCAATCTGCATTTCTTCCAATCCACTTTCAAGAACACTTAAGAAATCATCATAAGAAAGCTTTTCCTCCCCTAAAATTTCTGCCATCTGTTCTAACAGATCAATGACCTGATCATATACTTTCGCATAAGTTGCTGCCTGAATCAGATTTCCTTCTTCTTCAAACATCTCTTGTTTCTTTGCCATCTTTCCTTCGACATCAAGCATTTCCAGAAATTCATACAAATAAATAAGCTTGCGTTTTACGGTACTTCCCCTGCGCTTTAATCCAATCTTTAGATCTTTCACTTCTTCCATAAAACGAATTCTTAATTCTTCCGCTCTCTGTGTCTCTTCATCAGAAAAAAGTTTTGAAGCAAACGGTCTGTTCCATCTTGCAAAACCACGAATTCCGCATGCCAGCACGTAATTTTCCAGAAAATCTGCTTCTTCCATCGTAAAATTTGAAAATCCCGATTTTAAATATCGAAATACCATATCATAGGAAAAATCTTTCTGAATCATCTTCAAGACAGAAAGAAGTGTCTCAATACAAGGATTATTTAATAACTTGCGGTTCACATCCACAAAATATGGAATATGCAGATCATCAAAACTCTTTTCCAGTTCATTCTGGTAACTGTCAAGATCCGCGGTCAGTACAACAATATCTTTGTAGCGATATCCTTCTTCTCTTACAAAACGTTCGATCTCATTTGCCACCGCCCTGCTTTCCTGCCTTGGATTCATAAAACAACGGATTTTTATGTCATTTGGTACCTCGTCGTATGTTTCATATGGATATCGTTCGATATTTTGCTCTAAATGTCTTAATTCCTTAGAATCTCTTCCATCCGGCCAGCATATGATATCTGGCATAACAGGCGTTCCTGCCTCCTGTGCAAGCTTGATCAATTCATATTTTTCCTTCTTTGACATGGCAAACAATTCATATTCATGGTATCTGCTTCTTACATAACGCCCATCTAAAGTAAGTCCTACATAGACATTTTTTCCTATCCTTAAAAGTTTCTCAATAACCTTTCTCTGTATCGGTGTAAATCCTGTAAATCCATCTAGATAAAACGTCGCATCCTTAAGCTTTTGTGATCGATCCATCTTTTGTGCCAGCACATCTAAAAGCTGTTCCGAGATCAAATAGCGTTCCTTGATATAATCTTCAAATTTCTCCATCACAAGAAGTATGTCATCCATCTTTGAACGCAGACCTTCTTCTTTCATTATATCCATCGTCTTCTTTAAATCTTCCATTGAAACATCATACTGATATACTTCTGCAAAAAATGATTTCAATTCATCAATAAATCCCTGTTTCTTCATACTAGATGAAAAAACCTTTAACTCGTCTTTGTGTTGTTCCATGACCTTTCTTATTACCATGGATTTTCCTTCATCTTCCAGCAGATCTTTTGGAATATAGGACAATTCTTCAAATATACGATAAGTCAATCTAAAAAATCCCACCACATCAATATTAAATGTTCCATGGCGTGGATGTCTTTGTACAAGCTGTCTTTGTGCATTGAGTGTTGACTGGTCAGGTACAAGGAAGAAAAACTCCTCATCTTCATGTTCCATGGAATCTTTGATCATCTGCTCATAAATAAAATCTGTCTTCCCAGATCTTGACGATCCTAATATAAACTGTAATGCCATATCTTTTCCTCCATTTTATATCATTTTATTATATCCTATCCTTTATTTTCCGTAAAGATGTTCTAAACACAGCTGCTTATGCATAAATTAGAGATAGAATCTTTTAGGAGGATAACTATGTCATCAAAAACGAAAATCGTCGTATTTAAAGCACGGGAACTTATTTACACCGGAATTTTTATTTTGCTTGGAATCCTTTTGATCCTGCTTCTGGTCTTTATGATTTATACCATCACATAAATCATCAAAAAAATCAAAAGAAACTTCCGGTTACGCACAAGGAGTCTATACCTCTCCATTAAAACTTGGCGAAAATGAATTAGAACTTCAAGTTACAGTGAAGAACGGAAAAGCAAAGCATGTTTCACCTGAAGCATTTAAATAAATCCATAAAAACCATGTATCCTCTGGTCGAACCATCTTTAAATGAAATCAACAAACAGCTTCCAAAAGTAAACAGTATCGATGAAATTAAATTTGATGGCCAGAGCCAGTATACAAATACATTATTAAAACAGGCAGTTAAAAATGCATTAAAAACGGCACAGGAATAATTTCCTGTACCGCTTTCATACTCTGAGTTTGTATTCATATATTTTAATTTCTTATTTAGCCTTTGCCGAAATCTTCTCATAAAAACGTGTGACTGCATAAGCAGCTGTCGGTATCTGCATAAAAATTATATGGATATACATACTGCCCCTTTGTCTCCCAGAACAAATGGAACAAGAATCCACCGATCAAAAAGATCAGTCCAAATGCTGCCTTATCATATTCTTTTAAATACTTTATCACAAAGATCCACACCGCTGCCAAAAGTAAAATTATATATGCTTTCATTCCCGTATAAAGATATGTATCATGTTTTTCTTCATTGAACAGGTGATGCAGCTGTTTTGTTTTCACATACTGCCCTGCCGCTGCCTTAGGCCCCGAAAAAATAGATTCATATAACGGATCTGTCCATGTTGTTGTAAGCTTTTTGCTAAAAAATTTCACAAGCCTTCTTAGGATGTCTTTTATACTGTTTAATATATCCAGATACCATCTTTTCTCCTTGCTTCGCTGCTTTTTCTCTGTCGTAATTATTGCTTACATATACATCGATAAATTTTTTTCATTATACCATCCTCCAGAACGAACATGATTATCAGGATCTGTTCCCATCGCGACCCACAAGATACTTGGGACTCCTTTATTTATCTTTTTCCCAGTCGCTACTTCAAATCCAACCGTCATGATCATCTTACCTGCAACAAATACTATGACAAATAATACCATCATCTTTAAGATATTTTTATCATGTTCTTTTAAATAATGTAAAAAAATGATAACAAAGACACGCTGCCAGTTGCAATAATAAAATTCTTTCTTCATAAGTAACTGCTAGCTAAGAAAATACTGCTTAGGATCATATCTTTCCAATTTCTTTGTCCTGA
>ENA-OQDC01000499-OQDC01000499.1-human-gut-metagenome-genome-assembly--contig:-NODE-499-length-27392-cov-4.292169_pt1 | contig 27392 bp, 27 predicted proteins | sample MGYA00242770_ERZ504601 | MGnify/ENA primary metagenome ERZ504601 (study PRJEB26092, sample SAMD00036305) | human gut metagenome | host: Homo sapiens | study: EMG produced TPA metagenomics assembly of...
CCCTAAATTCCTGGATGAGAATCTGAAAGTAAACCCGCTGAAATGCGAATATTTCCTGCCATTTGTAGTAGATGAACTTCTCGGTGAGAAGAGAGCAACTGTAAAAGTTCTGAAATCTATGGATAAAATGGTATGGCGTAACCTACAAAGAAGATAAACCTGTGGTAGTAGCTGCCATTCAGAATTTAAAAGATGGAGGGCTGTATCCACAGAAATTATGGGAGGAATAATTGATGAATCGCCAAAGCATCCAATATCAGAAAGAAGCGTGACTATCGTATGCAGAAGAGAATTGACTATCTAGACTATAGAGAAAAATATGAAGGTCTCCGAGATAAGTTCATGGGTGGAAAGGACATCACTTTTCATGACATGGACTTCATCTATGATGGTTTCTCTATGCTGCAAACCAACATGGAGACTCATACCTATGGAGAAATCAGCAGAGTGGATTACCTGAAAAGACTGATAAAATACATAGACATGGATTCAGAGAATGAGTTTGCCAATCCTCAGAAGCTGGTTGTATTATGTAAGGCATCATCTCTTCATCCTCTTTCCTTGAAAGAGAAAGAAGAGATTAAGAGCGAGTTTCAGAAGTTGGCAGGAAAGGGAGAACTCGTCTTCGGTACAGCAGAGGTAAACTCTGATGTTATTGACTTACAGTTTACGATTCTCATTCAGAAATTCAAAAAGGGTCATCCGATAGATGATGATGTATAATGATTTAAAAAATCGAAAATGACAGTACAAGAATACTTAAAGCAATTCTCTTTTGATGACATCCTACCACCCACAAGAAAAATGATAGAAGAGATGGCGAAAAAAAATTGGATTCATATTTTTGGACGGATGATCACCAACTGGAAGAATGCAAAATGAAATATGACTGTATCTGTAGAATTGAAGGAAAACCAAGTAAGAATCCTTATCTTTGGATTCAGTTCATAGACCATAGGGACATTATTCCTGGCTATATTGGCATGAATACATGGGACTTTGAATTGGTGCCTTTAGCTGAATGCGCCTCAAAGGAAATTAGGTATGATGGAAATCCTGGTCTTTTCTCCCAAAAGGAAATTGCGGCTAAACTTGTTTATGATTTACCAGGGTGGCGGTATAGTCTTGATGGAGAAAGTTTTCAATTAGACTACGACTCACTTTATATAAAAAAAGCATGTTTGATTTATAAAAGATATGCAAAACATCAGTTGCCAGGCAAACAAACTAGGTATTTCGATGAAGAATGGCAAGACGAATATAATCTAACTGTATTTTCTGAAGATCGAAATATTATAGAAAAAAGAGAAAGGCGTTGCAATGGGGCAAAGAGAAAACGTAATTTCCGTGTCAAGAATAGAATCAAGCAACTGGAAATATACAATGAGATAGACTATCTTATCAGAAGATTATATAAGAACAACGTTGATGGACTTTCATACACCGATTTTAAATGGCTTTTCCAAATAAAAGGCCATGACAAAGGAAGGGAGTTCCGTTCATTTGCCACATGCAAAAGCCAGAGAATAGTATATCTCATAGACTTATTTGAGCATTATGCGGATAAGTTCAAGAAATGGGACAAGTATCTGGTTGAAATCAAAACTTCTCCAGAATCTATGCTTTCTGCGGAAGAAAATGATGCCATATCAAACATTCTCAAGGAGAAAGGAATCAAACCTGACATATGGTATCATGCCACTGACAAATGCTTAGGAGAGGACATATATTTGCTGATTGTGGGATATTCTTAAAATTATAAAATGACTATAGCTGAATATTTAAGAAGTATATCTTTCGAAGATATTGAAGAAATCTTATGGGAAGTTTATGGAATGGGGGACAACTTTACCCCTTTCATAAAAATGACTTATGACCGTATTTGCCATCAGACAGGAACATCTGAGCATTCTTATATGATTGTACAGATTGTGAATTCCTCCATAGACCCTTTGGGCATGAATGTTATCATGCCTGAAGGGTATAAAAAGGATTCTTTGGAGAATTTAGGCAAGTACAAAGTCATCTTTAGAGGTTGTGAAAGTCCTGACACTTCAAGCATTGCTGCAAGTATTATGGAAACTATTATAAGAAATAACCAACAGGGTGTACTTGAGCCATTTCATAGTCTTGACATCGTTAAAAATACTAAGTTCAGTAAGCTAGTGATGAATATATACAAGCTGATTATTAAAGTTCTCTTGCCAAAGAAATGCGTTCCCGAAAAAATGTCAGAACAAGAACTTTATAAAATTATCAGGAAGAGACACTGTCGAAACATTGCACTTCTGAAATTGTATACATTTAACAAGGTTTACTCCTTATTTGTACAATATAAACAAATATGTAAGACCCACTACTTAATCAGAAGACTTACTAAAAACAACAGCCAAGGCTTAAATAGCAAGAACTTTAAATGGTTGTACCATAAATCCTGCCAGATGGGAAAGGAATATGTCAGCTTTGCTTTTAAAAAAATAAGAGAGTGGAATACATCACAGAATTGATTGAAATGTTCAATCTCCCTTTTACTGGTTGGGATGGCTTTCTTATCCTTACAAGAACATCTTCAAAACATCCGTTGCTGGAAAAAGAAAAAAACAAGATTAAAAAAATCATAACCGATCTTGATGGGAAAAACTATAGATGGTATCAATCGTATGACGAGAACTTAGGAGAAGATCTATATTTACTGATAGTAAAGTGGTTTAATAAGAAAAGAGCTTGGTCTAGTTATGACTTCTCATTTCTTATTTCTAAGTTCATTAAACTGTGAGACATTGTAAAACTCCGTAAAAGCACCTCCCTTGCTTTGATTTCCACAAGAATGAGCATGACCAAAGACATGGAAACGAGGTTGAGAGCGATAAACCTCTAACAATAGCGGAAGGCTTCCCCTACCCTCGTCAAGTATGCCTTCCGGTGGAATATGGGTTATCAGGAAGTCCATTTTGGCAGCAGATTGGACATTTTGCTCCTTACTTTGCAAGCTTCGCATGGATATATTCCCAAAACTTATACCATCAAACTCAAAGGAGGAATCATGAAGGAAAACTACTTTTTTAGGTAAGAGCGAAATTGTCTGCTCTAAGCTGTCTTTCAAGAACAGCTCATGATTACCTGCGACAAACATATAAAGTTTGGCGGGATGGCTTAACAACCAGGAAAAGAAGTCCTCCATGCCATCCTTACCAAATCCAGAAACCACATCGCCTGCACAAAGCAGGATGTCGGCTTCTTCTGGGATATGAAGCCGATTGTGCATCCCATGAGTATCAGAGAACGCAAAAATCCGATGTTCTTTATAGTTGAATAGCATAAATCTAAATCTTATAAAGTTAATACTTCAATGGTGAATTTGGGCGGAATCTCTTCCGATCACATTTTTTGCATTGGCTTCCTATTTCATTTTTTAAATGATACGAGACCTGTTTTCTTATTTTTCCTGACACACTTTATAAACATCAAACCATAAACCATGCAACATGTCAAGCAGTTTGATTTTATCGTCTGAAGATATGGGTAAGCCGGCAATCTCCTCTGGTTCGAAGCTGACGGATGAGACTTCATTTTTTAGCTCTAGCAAGAGCATATCCATTCGTTTCTCCAAGTATTGTTTCAACCAAGAGAGTTCGTCAAAATCACAAGTTGGAATCTTGATGTTTGATACACATTTTTGTTTCTTATCACCTGTCACTGAGTACAAATTCGCAAACCATATATCGCCAAAGCCAACACTCAAACTGAGTTCTATGCTATATGTCTTTCCCATATAGGAAAAAACATACTCACTTTGAGCTTCATCACCTGTGTCAAAGTCAACCCATTGATTCATCTTCATATGCTTGAATGATTAACAATAGTTGTTCTTCACTTGTGCCCAATGTCTCCTGTACAAGATCCACCTTTGTTGTGTCCATAAATGATTGTTCCATTATTTCTTATTATTTTACATCTATGACACAAAGGTAGTCTGAAAATGAGAAAAATTACTGCACACCTAAAAAATATTTTAGGTGTGACAACATTTTACACAGGAAATATGTACCTTTGCCACAAAATAAATATACAATGGAAAAGAAAGAGATAAAACTACAAATGAAGGAACTCCTCAAGCTGATGAGTGAAGGAGTATGGGAAAAGGAGGACATCTTCTCCTTGACCTTGCTTAGCAGCATTGCTGGCGAAAGCATATTCTTACTGGGGCCTCCCGGAACTGGCAAAAGTATGATTGCCAGAAGGCTCAAGGAAGTATTCGCCGAAAAGAAGCAATTTGAATACTTGATGTCGCGTTTCTCCACCCCAGACGAGATCTTTGGACCTGTTTCCATATCCAAACTGAAAGACGAGGATACTTATGAAAGAAGGACTGAAGGGTATCTTCCATGGGCAAATGTGGTGTTTCTGGATGAAATCTGGAAAGCGGGCCCTTCCATTCAAAATGCCTTGCTGACAGCCATCAATGAGAAAATCTACCAAAACGGAAACGAGACCATCAAGCTTCCTATGAAAGCACTCATTGCTGCATCCAATGAGTTACCTAAAGAGGATGAGGGGTTGGAAGCCCTTTGGGATAGATTCATATTACGAGTTGTCTCTAACCCCATAGCCAATGAACGTACATTCTACAAGATGCTAAAGGGGAAGAACAAGAGTAAGGTTGTCATTCCTGCCGAACTTCTCATAACAGACGAGCAATACACACAAATCCTTGAAGAGGTGGAAGATATCGATATTCCTGACAATATACTCAAGGATATCACATTCATTCGCAAGAAGCTAAAAGAGACCGAGTCACAGGATGAAGCCGCGAGTCCTCTAGACTATTATATATCAGACAGAAGATGGAAGAAAGCAGTACATCTGCTGCAAACATCGGCATTTCTAAATGGAAGAAAGGAGATAGACCTAACCGATCTTCCCATACTCTATCATGTGCTATGGAACAAGGTAGAGACCATTGAACCTGTCATGAAAATCGTTACAGAGTCATTATTCTGGAACATTGAGAATAAATGCTCAGTTGTGGAGAAAGAGTATGAAAAAGGGTTGAAAACGAAAGGCAATGCATTGGCAAACAGTAAAATAGCCAATATCAATTCTGAAGATTTCAACATCTATTTCTACTTCTATACCAAGCTTATGGGCACAAACTGGGGAGACACTTACTTCTTTCTCCAAGATTATGGATATCTGCTGATGGACATCGAAACGAAGGGTGTGCTCTATTTTGATAAGGATAAGAATGGATGGATAATCAGGAGAGTTCCTCAAGGTCCCTTCTCTTCCAAGAAGTATCCACAGCACCAAATCGTCAGTTTGAGAAGGGCGCAAGGTGGAATTATCGTAAATAATGCACTCTACATGATGGAACCATCAAAGATGGCTAGCAAGCCCATTTTCCCTCCTACAGGGCAACAAAACTTGTTTTCTGAAGGAGACACACATCTCATTGAGGAGATGCAAAAAATAGGCAATGAACTTAACCAAAAGATGAGGTTGCTGGAAAAGGAAAATCTATTTGTGTCTTCAACTGACTTGAAGGTCATCCAAAAGTATGCCGACAACTTGCGAAAGAAATGTGAGGCGTTGGAAATGAAGATAAAAACTAGCATATAATTTTTAATATGGAAGATATAGACAAACGGATTGACGAATATTCTGGTCTTTTTGACCTCTACATCGAGGGGAAGCCCATTCCTCCAGAGTACAAGGATGATCCTGTGGCAGGGTATATAGAAGAAATCTGCCAAGACTCAGGAAACAAGGAACTTTGCAGAAAAGAAGAGACATGGAAAGAAATTTTCAGAAAGGAAATTATTTCCATGTTGGAGGGTATATTGCCTGTCGTTTCCACAATAGAGAGGGAATATGAGGAAGAAATGAAGATATTATCCCACTTCTTTGCATCCAACATAGAGCAAAAACGCCTGGCATGGAACGGTATCGCCAAGCACTTGCACGATACTTTCGACAGCAGCATGTTCAATATACATGGATATATCCAGGAATTTGGAAAAAAACAGAAAACTACTGACGAAATTTTTGATGCCATGGAAGCTAATTGGAAAGAGGCTAGCAAGAAGAGGAAAGACCAGAAGATTGCGCAAGTACTTTCCAATAGTATGCAAAAAATTGAGCAAGAAATCATAACCTGTGGTGACATAGACTACAAGAAGGAACAGAAGAAGGCTCGTTTCTTCCACAAGTACCCTCAACTAAAGGAGATAGCCAAGAAGATGGGAAGGGAAAAAGAGAGAAGTGAAGAAATGGATGATGCCACCATGACTAGATACATTCCTATATTACTCAAGCATTCCCATGACAGGCAAGACATAGATGGCGTATCCTTGGGAAATGACCTGGATAGCTTGCTTCCCACGGAGATTGCCATGATGGACTCTCCCACCTTTTATGCAAAGTTTGCAAAAAGACAGCTGCAGCAATTTTCCTCAAAGGCTGCACAGAATAAGCGTGAAAAATCAACAGTTCATTATAAGAAGCCTCGCCTTCTGCAAGGCCCCATGATTATTTGCATTGATACAAGTGGATCCATGAGTGGTAGACCTTTGGAAATCGCAAAGTCGCTATTGCAGCAACTCGCGGCTATAGCGAAAAAGGAAAAGAGAAGCTGTTTTCTCATCTCGTTCTCTATCAGAACAAAGACCTTGGACTTGGCAAGACCCAGCAATTATTATAAGCTAGATAAATTCTTCAAGGGCAGCTTCACCGGGGGTACTAATGGGGAAGAAATGCTAATGGAAATTTTCAAGATGCTCGATTCTGAAAAATATTCCATGGCCGATGCACTTATCATCAGCGACTTCTGTTTTCCTCTTCCTATAAAAAAACAATGCAGAGACTGAAGGAAGACAAGAAAAAGGAACTCGCCTCTACGGACTTAATGTCCAAAGAAGAAATCCATACGCAAAGGACTACAAGGAAATTTTAGATAAGATGTGGAACTTATGACGACAAGATATACAATCAACCCTTCGCTCAGGTTATGCACATGGTGCCTTGTAGTAGGATGGTATGAGGTGAAAGACTCACTCTTGCAATCCGAAAGCATTTTTTTCATGTGAAGGAAGAAGTATCTATACCAAAGGAGACCGATGCATGATTATGGCGCAAGTAAACGAAAAGAGAATTGATTTTTATTACTGCCGTGACACAAAATTTCGACAACAGAAACATTCAAAGTTGGCTAAGAAACATCATTAAGAATAAGATTCTAGACCTGGCAAACATTGAACTCCCCAAGAGATTGCATTATTGGGAAAAGGAGAAAAATCTATATGCAAGACAAGTCATCATAAAAAAATTTGAAGAGAAGGAACATATGGGGGCAATGTTCCATCTATAAACAGATTTTCTTGCCGCCCAAGATTGTGGTTTTCCCATTGGAATTGATTGACGAGATTATCCTACATGAAATGAGTCATCTCAAATTTATGCATCATAGGAAACAATTTTGGGAGTACTTTAGTTTCCTGCTAGGAAGAGATGCCAAACTATGCAAAATGAAGGAAAGTGTATTTTTCGCCAAATACGACGAAATGATAGAGTTCTTGCTAAAATAATTGGCAACTGTGCAACATTATTTCTCACTTTTTCATTATCTTTGTGCCAAAATTTAAAAGTTATAGAATATGGCTATCAATCAATTGAACAAATATGTCTGGCTCGTAGAGACCATTCATCGAGCAAGGAACCGGGGTGGCATTACCCTAAAGGAGATTCAAAGCAGATGGTTGGACTCTGACCTCAGTGAGGGAACGGAACTTTCTCGCCGTACCTTCATCAACAATCTCCATGCCATCGAGGAACTGTTTGAGATTAACATCGAATGTAGTAGCGGATTCCGTTATCACATAGAGTATGGCAATTGCTTCGAGGAAGGAAGCACCAGAAACTGGTTGCTCAACGCCTTCTCCCTCAACGCCATGGTGGGCAACAGTCGCAAACTCAAGGAGAGGGTTCTCCTGGAGGACATGCCATCTGGCAGGAACTTCCTAGAGGATATCATCAAGGCGATGCGCGACAACCACGTCATATTCATCTCTTACTATAGTTATAATTCCGAGAAGTATTATGAGTTTGACATCCATCCTTATTTCGTGAAGGCTTTCAAGAAACGTTGGTATGTGGTCGCATATAGTCCTGGCACGAACGATATCCGTTGCTATGCACTTGACCGTATGGAGAATGTCATCATCTCCGAGGAAGTGTTCAAGATGCCTAAGAATCTGGAACCAGCAGAATACTTCAAGGATTGCTTTGGCATCATCAATAACAAGGATTCCGAAGTTCAAAAGGTAGTGCTAAAGGTTGATGCCTTCCAGAGTAACTACATACGCAATCTTCCTCTCCATGAGTCGCAAAAGGAAGCAGAGCGAACAGAAGAATACTCCATCTTTGAGTATCACCTGAAACTAGAGTTTGATTTTGAACAGGAGATTTTTTCGAACATGGACGCCATGGAAGTGCTGGAACCTCTATGGCTAAGAGAAGAGGTGAAGGAAAGAATAAAAATTCTTGCAAGTAAGTATCTTTGAAAGGCAACCCATCAATGTTCTTTTGTCAAGGGACTAAATATCCAGTCCCTTGACACAATCTATAGCTTCATCAAACATTATTGAGAAATCATTTAAAGTTTTACCGTTCAGCAAGTCTTTTATAGTCTGTGCATTATTCCAATTACAATTTCTTCTAAAATCCTTATGAATCCATAAATCACTATCCCAATTTTTTATTTTGGAGGTTATAGAATAATGCTCCTGTACTTTTTCCCAAATGGGAGCAGGTATATCAGAACGTTTACTGTTGCCTTTACAAACAAATCCAAAAATCAAGCCATCTAACCCTTGACGGTCAAATTGAAACGCAAGGTCAAAGTACTTCCAACCTGTTTTTTGAAAATGTGCACCAGGATATATATCTGACACCCAATTTCTCTTATAATTACCACAAATTTCCAAGCCTTTACTTTTTGCTAAATCTTTCAGCTTTGGAATAAACTCATCATTGATAATATGATTTATCAATTTCTCTTTGCTATTGATTATATCAAATACTGCATCGAGATTTTCTTCTTTGCTCAAGATATCTAATAGTTCCTTATTATCTTCCATAACGTTATTTGTTAATATGTCAATAGTACTAATATATTGATTGATCGTTTCTCTCACGAGTGGAGTTCTTGAAGACAACTCCACGCAACGATCAAGCCATCCTCTAATATCATTCTTATAGGATAGGCAAACTATATCATTTTCCTTTAAGTCTTCACCCAAAGATTCTTTTGAAGGAGAACAACCATCCAATGTCAAATAAATCAAAACAAATGATTTTTCCGTATCGTCTCCTTTTTGTGACATTCCATAATTCCAGTATCTTAGCATCTGATGATGTTGGTCACTAGCATAGATTTTATTTTCTATGATAATACTATGCTTGCCATCGGTAAGATAAATATCTATTCTGCCGCCTTCACTATCTGTCTGCCTACCTATATATTTCTCTACTTCTACTGAAGCATTAGCCGTGTCTAATTCTAAATTATCTGCAGATATTGCAGGAAACGATTTATGTAGCATTTTCAAAAATGCCTCAAGGAATTTTCCTCTTTGTCCGTGACTTCCTTTTGGATTCAGCAGGTTTGCCAAAAATCATAGAGTGTAGATGGACTTCATCGGACATGAAGCCCAAATCATTGAAAATATTATAATTTTCACCACGCTCAAACTTTTCTTTTCTTTGTTCTTTTATTTTTCGTGAAACTATTCGAACTTGGTTTAGAATATTGATTATATCATTCATCACATTATAAGCTATAATTGTTTACCATAGAAACGAAATTCTATCTAAATTATTGTAGACGTTGTTATTCTTGCCAATGAAAATGACTACGCAAACACTCTTGGTACATAAGGGCACGACGATTCATGTTGTTCATCTCTTTTTCTGGATACCAGTAAAAATAAGCCATGAAAAGCATCACCATAAGGATATAGACCGTAATAAATTTTAGGGCACCATAAAACCAACGTTTCATTTGACAGATCTCTTTGGTATTTAAAATTTGAATTCCTACTCTCACATCAGCCTTATCAAGACCTTTGCTACCTTCAACTTTCACCAGATGTTCTCGTTGAGAAAACAGAAAATCCTCCTCGTCATCAAGAATTATATAACGATAAGGCTCTTTGGCGTTCAATCTCAACCATTCTGCAATCTCCAAGCCTTTACATCCATGTAAGCCTTGCCATTCCTCCTGGCCGTCTACATTGCTAAAGTTAATGGAATTGCAAGAAGGTGTCAAGCCTATAACTTCGCCAGGCAAGTGGTATTCCTGCCACAATTGCTGTATGTACTCCATACCTTGCAATCGCCAAGTGGAAGAAATGATGATCTTGGCATCACTTCTTTCCAACAAATGGAGCAAATTGGCTACAGCTTTCTTAGCAAATTTACCTTTTGGAGTATTGATTACTCCATCAAAATCTAAAAATATATACTTCTCCATACTTTTTTGTTATATATCAGCCGTTAGAATCCAATTTTTCTCTTAATACAGCTCCCTTCCAGTCTTTCACTTTCACAAAACTCAGCAAGGGATTTGACCATGTTCTCAGACTTGCCATGCAATATCGTCTGGATGGTAAAATGACGGGCGATGTTCTCTATTTCACCACCGCTGAAATCATACTTGCCCGCCAGGTAACTGGCGTCGGCATCATCCAAAGGCGGAATCATCGCTTGCCAAATCTGAGTACGGCAATTCAAGTCTGGCTTCTCAAACTGTATCTTATAGAGGAAACGGCGCTCGAAGGCCTTGTCCATGTTCTCTGGGAGGTTGGTCGTGGCAATGAGGATGCCATCCAACTGTTCTATCTCCTGAAGGATGATATTCAGAATACTGTTTTCCATCTTCTCAACGGCTCTTTCCGCCCCCACCTGACGCTTGCCGATGATGGCATCAGCCTCTTTGAAAAGCAAGATGGGTGCCTTGGCTAATTGTTTCACCTTCTTCTTATAATCATCGAAGATGCCCTTGATATTCTTTTCGCTCTCGCCTACCCACATGCTCTTAACCTCTGAAACGTTCACCTGAATCAAGTCACGACCAGTCTTCTTGGCTATCCGAAGCACAGTCTCTGTCTTTCCTGTACCAGGCGCACCATAGAAAAGGCAGGCAAAGCCGCTTCTGAAGTTGGTTTCTTTCAATCGGTTTTTGATACGCTGGAAATGCTCCTCATCCAAGAGGGAAGTTAACTCTTCCACTTGCCTTTGTTCTTTGCTATTGTAGAATAGTTGCTTGGGGCTGATGTCCTCAAAGGATAGCATGCCACCCTTCGGGCGAGAATCACGCATGGATGATAGGTTGAGTTCCGAGAAAAGCTGTTTCTTGGCATCATCCGTAATTTTGAACGACTCTCTATCCACAAAGCCATCGTCATTGGTATATTCAATGAACTTCTCCACAAAAAACAAGTGATCACCTTGACTCTAGCCCCGCTTTGCGCATCGCCATTCTGCATCGCCTTCTTTATATATAAATTCCAAGTCGTGGTATCGGATGTTATCATCACCATTGACAACAAAGAGTGTACAAAACAAGACGAAAAGCGGGAAGTACATATCATCCGCATCTACATCGTAGGAAGCCATCGCCTTGACAAAAGCCAACTTTTCGTTCTTGGCTACCAATGCCATCAATTTTCTTCTCAGCACTTGTTTGTCAATCTTTCTACGGCGACATTTCGTAAACAACTCATCGAACTTGTCAAATAGTTCTCTGGCTGTAAGTTCCTCCACATCCATAGGATTATAACGCTCATTATGTTGGAACACCTCCATCACCTCCATTGGGATGGTATAATAGAAACCTTCATCCCTATTGCGGCAGATATATTCCTTGTCAACAAGCTCTTGGATTTCATTGGCATATCGAAGCAAGCTAAGGATACGACAGTCCAAGAAATCCGTTAAGTCCGAGAACTGGATGTGACTGTCATCGCATCTGTCAGCAAACAAGGCCATGATGGCACTGGCACGCTTGGATATGTCCAGTTTATCGGAGACAAATCCAAGATATGAATCAGCCTCCTCATAGAACTTCTCACCCAGAGAAGAATTCTTTGCCTTATCTACGATTATTTCGAATGCTTGGAGCAAGTCCATCTGCTCCATATCTTTTTTTACACGACGTTTGCATAACCATAATAGCACTACATTAATACATACTATTTTCTCAAAAAGGGAAAGACTTCTAAAATCCGTTCCTCTCAATATGGTTCTCAAATAAGGTCTATTTTCCATACTTGTCTATATTTAGAAGGCGAAATCATCCTCTTCCTCATCCTCACCATTTGGGAACATGACGCTTCTCTCATACTCTGGATCATAGAATTCATACTCATCCTTCACCTGTTTGATTTTCTTCTGGACGGAACAAATCTTCTCCAACTCCGGAAATTGAAGATGTTCACGATTGAACTCCAATATCTCGTTCAGCTCTCTCTCAAAGGAGCAAACCTCTGATTGAAAGTCATCCATGTCAAACTCGGAATCATTGAAGAGGTCATTATCTAGGGCCTCGTCCAAACGGTTTTCCATCTTATCCAATTTGCTCTTTTATAGTTTTGTTCATTATGCTTTATTTTTAAGTATATGTTCGTATTTATGAAATAATAAAAATCTTACCTGATGAAAGATTCATTTTTCGTAGGAGTCTGAGAGTAACATGATTTGCTTCACCTTGGAAATCAAATATTTCTCTGTAACTTCTAAGTTCAAAGATGCCCCATTCCCTGTTATATTGACACCTAAAACACCTGCAAGTTTTGTCAGATGTTTCGTACTTCCACTCTTTACAAAAAGACAAATAGACCATTCACCATAAGTACAAAAAAGGGTTATATAAATGGGCATGTTGTCATACATGATTTTATAACCATATTTTTCCACATATGGAATCTTGCCATCGAAGGTTTCCGCTATAAAGGAAGCTATCTCCTCATGGAAAATCTTCGTAAAAACGTTGGCGTATTCTTCGGAAATCTCATCCTTGGCACAGATAATCTGCTCTTGGGCATCTTCCAAATCATCAAGCAAATCGTCTAAAGCCGAGCATTTTTCGATAATGTTCAGTCCTTTTAACTTCGCCATTTCTTTATTAATATCAAACTTCTCCATTGTATATCAAATAAAAATTTCTGATGCAAAGATAGCCCACACCTGAGTAAATTCGTTTCACACAACAAAAACTTTTTTCATGCGCAATGATTTTTCTCACGTTTCATCTAATTTTGCAGAAAATTTAATGAGCAAACATGAATATGCTTGTTACGGCAACACATCTTGTTGCTTTTTGGGATGGCAAATCTCATGGAACCAAGCACATGATAGAAATTGCCAAGGAAAAGGACATACCAGTATGGATATATAAATATTAAAAATTTGGATAATACATCTATAATTAGTAACTTTGCACTCATGAAGAATTTTGCAGCGATAGATTTTGAGACGGCCAACCAGCAACGAACCAGCGTTTGCTCCGTAGGCATTGTGATAGTAAGGGATGGTGAGATTGTGGATAGCTACTACAGTCTCATCAAGCCAGAGCCTGAGTATTATTCCTATTGGAATATTAGGGTGCATGGACTTACCATGGAGGATACCATGAACGCCAGGGTATTTCCAGAGGTATGGGCTGAGATTCAGCCAAAGATAGAGGGACTGCCATTGGTGGCCCACAACTCACCCTTCGATGAGGGATGCCTGAAGTCTGTATTTCAAATGTACCAGATGGACTATCCCGATTATGAGTTCCATTGCACATGCCGAGCCTCCAGAAGAAAGTTGGGATCTCTCCTACCCAACCACCAACTACAAACCGTAGCTGCTTATTGCGGGTACGACCTAACCCAACACCATAATGCCCTGGCTGACGCAGAGGCCTGTGCTTGGATTGCCAGGAAACTACTATAACTCTTACAACTCATTTTAATGTTTTTGTCACAAAAATGACAATTGCACTACAAGGGAGTTGCTTTCACGGGTTCATACCGTGAAGCACTCTCTTTGGATTGGTTCATCTCTCATTATCCAATAAAATAATGTGTATGAAGAAAATAATTTTTCTCGATTTTGACGGTGTACTGAATACTGAGTACAACCAGAACTTGCTTATGTATCATGGGAAATCCTGGAAAGACAAGTATGGAGCTTTCTTCGACCCGGAGACAGTGGCTGAACTTAAGAGAATAGTAGAAAAGACCAATGCTGATATCGTAATAGAATCATCGTGGAAATATCTTGGGTTAGAGGCTATGCAACAGATGTGGAGCGACAGAAACATGCCCGGCAAAGTTATTGATGTAACACCGTCTTCTGCCACCGACAACATGCTACTCAATGCCAACCTTGATGAAATGAATCCCGCACACACCCAATGGAAAGGAGTGGAAATCGCATCATGGATAGCTGACAATCTCCAAGATGAAGGTCGGTATGTTATTATCGATGATGAATACGTGATACAGGATTCGCAACTGCCACACTTCATCCTGACCAATCCATATGATGGCATTACTGGGGATCTAGCCAACAGAGCCATTAAGATTCTTAACGGATAAAGGAATTAAGTTTTTCTATAAGTATAACCGTAATTTATGGGATCAAGATATGAACATAAAACATGTATTTGAAGACTCTCGCATTGTCATGCTGGAGAAAGACATTGCAAGAATAAACGAGTATTGCCAATACTCTGATAAAGAAAAGTTTGTGATGAAGCACTTGCTCGAAAAGCGTTGCAACGTACTATGGCAATTGAATGTATATGACGATGAGACGAAGCAGCTCCTCATCGGTTTCAATGATGCACTTCGAAAGGCATGTACGCAGCTTTATCACCGGACGATGACAGTTTATCAAGAATACCTGCATCGTAAGGACATTTCTGGAGAATTTTGAGGTGGAAGGAAAGATATTCCTTGGTATCGCAATATCCTGCACTTCAGCCCCATTCAGACAGAAACGGCAAAACAGGTGTGGGATGCTCTCACATGTGGAGGTTTCAATGCACTCTATGATGAGGGTTGCGCATGGCCGCTCCGTTTCAGTAAAGAGCGTCCTCCTGAGCAAAGTATCAATGAGAAATTGGAGAATTGGTTGGGGATGGAGATTGAGAACGACAATTGGAATGAGGGACTGGATAGAGAATGGTCGAAAGACCTGCATCTTATACAGCCCTTTCATAATCTATACGATCATTGCTACTTCTCATTGTACGACCTCATATATGTCCGTGAGTTCAACCTGGAAGTACATGTGGAATTTGATGATAAAGTAAAATATTAAACAACATGAGCGTTTTTATACAATCACAAAAAGGATGGTAAAGGTATCAACCCTACCATCCTTTTGATTTATAGAGAAGCCTTGTGTTACTATAATAATATTTATGTTTTTTACTGAGACCACTTAAGGAAAATGGCTTAGCTTAAACCTACGCACGTATAAATCTTTTTTCTCGAAAAAAGTCTCAAAGTATCATTATTAGCCAAAATATTGACTTATATCTTTAATACACAAAGCGTTAACAGAATGAGACTTCTCTAAAAATGGAGGGAGAAGTATCATAGAAGTATCATGAAACAGCGAGAAGTATCATCAAAATCCGGCCATGCTAAGCATTTTATAGCCAGTTCGTGGTTCACAATTGCAGAAAAAACCACGAATTGGCTTCAAAAAATCATCCTTCCTTGATAATCCAGTTGCTGATAGTTCGCTGGGTACTATCATAATTCACCCCCACTTTGTACAATCGCTTGCCATCGGCAGAATATGGAATGAGATAACCCTTGTCATCTATCTGCTTCAAGGCCTCCTCGGCAGAGCCATCGTATTTCAGTTCGAACACATAGATGGCTGCAGGCAGATGGAGCACGGCATCAGCCCTGCCTATAGCACTATCCTCCTCCACCTTGATAAGGGCACCCATCAGGTTGAATATCAGATAGAAGACAGTATGGAAATCACGCTCATTCTTGTTACTCAGACGATTCGAGATACTGGATAGATATGCCTTCAAACGAACCATTGCCTGTTCAATTTCTCCTTCATAAACCAGTTCTACGAACTCATTCACCAGTCCGTTATTATCTACGGAAACCGGCGAAAGATAATTGGGCGCAAGACTCTTCAGCATACCAATCTTCACCTCCTGGTTAGGATAACCCAACTTATAACTCTTGGTGAACGGCTTGTATTGTTTGATGGTGAGATAACCACTCTGATAAAGCAATGGCAAGACTGAGGTCATCTGCTCAGGCGAGACATCGAAATCATCCACACTCACGCTCTTCTGCTCGATATCAGTCACGTTAACATGATATTTCTGCAGACTCTTGATGAGATAGCTTGGCGTACCTGAACCAAACCAATAGGCATCAATCTTCTGACCAGACAACGCTCTTATCAGGCTGAACGGATTGAACACATCCTCAGAATGCTCGCTGAAATGATAACCATCATAATATTGGCGCAATTCATCCAGACATTCCTCATAAGATACACCTAAGGACTCACCCAAAGCCTCTACATCAGGCTTCAGAGATGTGACAAGCTCGTCCTTACTGATGCCACAGATAGCAGAGTACTGGTCAAGCATGCTGATATTGTCGAGGTTATTCAACTCGCTGAAGATACTGAGCTGGGAGAACTTGGTAATGCCCGTAATGAAGCAGAACTCAAGATATGGGTCGAGCATTTTCAAAGGACTGTAGAAATTCTGCATGATACGACGCAACTGACTAAGATTATCCTTCTCATGCACAACATCCAGCAATGGGGCATCATATTCATCTATAATAACAACCACTTTTTCACCCGTCTGCTCGCAAGCCTTCTTTACCAGGTCTTTCAATCTGAGGTTGGCATCTTCCTGATGCGACTTGTACCCCCAGATTATTTCCTTCTCTTCAAGCATATCAGCCAGATATCTTTCCAGTCGCTCTCCATCAAAGTGCTTGGCACCGCTCATATCGAAATGCAGTACAGGATGCTTCACCCAATCCTTCTCATAATCAGCAATGGCCAATCCTTCGAAAAGTTCCTTTCTCCCCTCGAAATAGGCTTGCAAAGTAGAGGCAAAAAGCGATTTCCCAAACCGCCGAGGGCGACTTAGAAAGATATACTTCATTCCTTTCTTCCTGAAATCTGCGATGTAATTTCGTCTTATCCACATAGAGGTATCCTTCCTCACGAATCACGTCGAAAGTCTGTATCCCCACAGGATATTTATTCACTATTTCTGCCATAATCTTACCCACTTTACGTTTTGCGCTGCTAAATTACAAAGAAAATCTGAATATACCAAGTTTTCACTCATTTTTTTCTGCTACATTCACAATGCGATTAAAGACATGTATATAGAAGAGTTGATAAAATTCTGCCCACAGTCAGGAAAGTCAACGTGAATTATAAATAAGTTTTAACCGAGTCAACTCGTCTTACAAATAAAACTAAAAGTGGTCAACTAAAATCGTTAAACCACAAACTAAAATCGTTAAACCACAGAGGGAGATAAACCTCTGCATCAGCATGACTGCTACTGTTGACGATATAATCGTAAGCTTTCTGTTGCCTGTTATATGTTGCCCTCAAAACAAACCATTGTTTTGAGGGATCGGGTGTATGTTTCAAGTATGACATAGGCTTTATGCTTTACAAACTATGGAAATGATCTATCAGCTTACGGCGATAGACGCGGCTCACCTTCACATAATCTATCGCATCAAACGGAGGATAGAAATGGCAGACATTATCTACCACCTCTATCAGATAATCCATATTGATGATGAACTTCTGATTGATCTGCACAAACTGATCGCTCAAATCGAGCAGGGCCTCGCTCTTGAGATTACGCTTCAGACGGATGGTCTTCTTGCTTCCGGCAACTACCACCTCCCAACAGCGCTGCTCATGATTGTACTGGAAGAGTCCGATATCGCGCTTGTCTATCAGCTTGAAATCCAAAGTGTTGGTATAGAACAGGAACTTAGAACTCTGCTTGCGGAGATTGTTGTTCTCGTCCGGATGAAGCACAAAGACGTCTTCATGGGTTAGACGATGCATGATGGTTGCCAACTCTGCATCTTCGATAGGCTTGAGCAACACATCAAAAGCCTTCTTGCGGAATGCAGGCAAGATATATTCATCATACGCCGTATACATCACGACACGACATTTGCCGTGGGTCTGACTGCTCATCTTCTCCAGAAAATCAAGACCGGACAGGTCGGGCAACTGTACGTCGAGGAAGAGGACATCGGGCTGGACCTGACCGACTAGAGCCAATCCGTCCATGCCATTGAGGGCGATGCCCCCAATCTCCACCTCATCGAAATCACCGAGACGCTCTGCCAAATTCTGGGCAGCTTGCTTATTATCATCAACTATGACTGCTAACATAATCTGACTATTTTTTAGTATTTTATATTTATAGGTACAAAGAAGGTACACTGACATCCCAAGATTTTTCCATCAGCATCTACCTTGTTATGCATCTGGAAAATTATCTTGTTCTTATTGCGTTCGTTCACGATGGCAATGGTCTGGCGGATGATGTTGAGTCCGGTACGATGCTGAAATGCCATTCTGGTAGCATCAAACCCAGGTCCGTTGTCCTCTACCGTGATACGGACTTCCTCTTTCTGTCCCTTTTGCACCTGTATCGTGAGGCGTTTCTCGCCTTCCCATCCCTTCAGGCCATGCACAAAGGCTTCTCTGCCAGAATCTGCACAAACATGGACGGTATCATCACCTTGTCCAGGTCGATGGTTTCGTCTATCTGGACGTCAAACTTGAAGCCATCTTCTATCAGTTTGCTCTCTACCAGCACATATTGTTTTACGAATTCCAGCTCCTTCCTGAGAGACGTCTGCATCTGGTAGCGACATGTCCAGGTTGGCCCGAATAAGCTTGGTCAATTCCAGCAATTCGTTTGCCTCCTCCTGATCAGATTTCACTATCTTGTTGTTCAGGACATTGAAGACGAAATGAGGCGAGATACGGTTGCGGGCATTATTCAGCTTCAGGTTCATGATATTGAGCTTAGCCGCCTCCTGTTTTCTGCGATAACGAACCACAAACAAGGCTGCAGAAAGAATCAGAACCAAGAGAATGCCCACAATCAGATAGATAAAACTTCTAGCCTGCTGGATCTCCACATTCTTATGTTCTATTGCTATGCGATGATGCAGCTGCAGGGTGTCCTGGGCAAAACGCTGCATGATATCAACGGAGCGCATATGGGTTCGATTGTGTGCCAGGGAATCCTGCATCAGGTCATCTGCCTTCATAATATGATAAGCCTGGCGATAGTCGCCCTTAGCCTCATAATATTTTCCCAGATACTGATGACGAATCTGGCGCAACGAGAAGTCCATCTGGTCATCCGATTTCTCTACTGCCAGTATCCGGCTCACGGCACTCCAATCTTTTTTCTTTACTGCCAGTCCGATACGGATGGTATTGCAATAGTAGATGGCACTCTCATCGGCATTCTTACGCATGTAATTCTCGGCTTCATCCAGATACTTCTCTGATAAGTCCAACTGATTGAGATTCAGATAGACATCTGCCAGATTGAGCTTGCAGAGATACATACTGAAGGTTTCATGCTTATCGTGTTTTTCCAGCAGTTTCATCAACATCAGAAATTTCTTCAGAGAAGTATGGTAATCCTTGGTATAGTAATAATAATTACCATAATTGTTCAGGAAATAAGCCTGCAGGTTGAGCGAGAGATCAGAAAAATACTTCTCGGTCTGCTGATAACATTTCACGGTTGCCTCATAGTCTTCCAGCAGCAGATAGATGCGTCCCAGTCCCATATACAGGGATGCGGTCTGCTCCTTCGGCATTTGGAGAGAATCGGCTATGAACAGCGCCTTTCGATACCAAAGAGCAGCCTGGGGCAAGTTGTTGTCGAAGACATAGGCATCTCCCAGATTGGCACAGACATCCGGCATCAACTTTGGGGAATCGCTGTACCTGAGCAGTTCGTATGCCTTATGATAGAGCGTGATGACATCTTCTCTCTTCTTATGAAAGTTATGATAATTGCCTGCCTGACAATTGTAGGCATAAGCCAGGAGACTGTTTCGGCGAGGAGATTCCGGCTGATGCTCGGCAAAGGCTACGACCGGATTGATGTATAGGGGCATGGAATCCGGCGAAGAAGAAAGCACGAAGAACTTGCCCAGTCTGGACATATATTCATAATAGGTAAGACTATCCGGAGCCTTCTTCATTCCATCATCTATTTTCTGACGGACAAACCGGGGGTTAGCCTCCATCGAATCCTCAATGGAAAGCAAGCTGTTCGTATCGTCCCCGCTTCTGTCATGCTTTTCCTGCTGGCAAGCTATCAACATCCAAGAAACCAAAAACAACCATAATATATGTTTTACTCTCACCATTTAGTATTATCCAGTGTTAGTTTTTAAACTTTTTACAATTGCAAAAATACACATAATTCTTGATTTCACCAAGTTTTTTATGAATTTATGTCGATGATATAGAACATTTTATTTACCTTTCTTACCATCAAAAGACAACATATACCTGCTTTCATACAACATAAGCACATATCCTGGTAGATAATCCTCATTTTCGTTATCATAGACACATCTTCTATTCCTCTGAGGGAAAGAGGAAGAAAAAAACAGAAATAAGGAGGAAAAGTCAGTTTTTTATTGTATCTTTGCAGCGCATATCAAAACTATTAATTTATGAACAACTACAAGAATATAACAGCAAAGGTTTTGCGAATAGATGAAGAAGAACATAAATTCGTCATCGAAGTAGAAGATAGAATCTATAAAGTAGCACAGATTGACTTCCAGAGAAGGCAACCTATGCCAGAAACCCTCAACTGCCTGATGGTAACCACCCACCTGGGCAAGGTTTTCATTGCCCAGAACATAGAACTCCTCATGAGGCAATATTATAAAGAAGACGATGAGGTAGACTTCAAGATAAAACTGACCATAGGTGACTGCTACCATCTGGAAGATCAATACGGTTTTACGGCCACACTAAAACGAGATACCGTCATCAATGCTGCTCTTACCCCAAGAGTAAGATGCAGGATTACCAAAATCCGCCAGAAACAGATGGAAGTACAACTGGTAGATGTTTTGGGCGCCGAGAAATCAGAATTTTCACTCTCCGACAAGGATTTCTGCGATATCATCGGCAATGAAAGCTGGAATACACCGGAATTCAGAAAACTGATGCTCGGAGATACCCCATCCGACATTTTCGACCTGGAATGCCTGCGCTGGATAAACGGTATTTCCAGAAGTCTGAATCAAGACGAACTACAAGAACAACTACAGAATATCCATGCCCGTTGCCTGGAAGCCCTTGAAAGCGAGAGCCTTCTGCCACGCTGCAAGGAAGCCGAGCGCATCCTGCTGGAACAACGATTCACGGATATCATCGAACTGATATCCTATTATATCCAAGCCATCGAAATCTTGAGAAACGGAACGGCAGAGGATACCATCAGCCATATACTTTCTACCCTCTCTACTTGCGCCTACATCTATCATCCACGCAAGCAGTTCTGCATCATGCAATGTATCTTCATGCTCGACTTCTCGATGATGGAAAAGCATATCGATACCATCCTTGCTACCCTTCGCAGCCAGGAAGTATACCTATGGAACAGAAAGCCATTCCAGATGCAATGGCTCAAACTGCTGCAGGGATACGTAGACAATATCTATAATCAGACCGACAGACTCTCCAGCGACCTAACCACTAAGGAGACGATGATACAGGTACTCATCATTGAACTGATACTGGGCAGAAATGCCACCCACAAGATTTACGATACTTCACTGAATCAGGCCATTCTCTACCGACTGGTTTCACTGATGAACGTGAGTGATCCAAACAAGACCCTGCAGAGAGCTTTTCTCTCACTCTTTACCCAGGCAGAGTTTGATGCTGCCCTGCCTTTCAACAGTGATGATGCCTTCGTACTGTCCAATATGCTCTGCTCGCAGAACAACGATACCGTAGAAAGTTTTGAACCCGCCAAATATGAGAGTGACATGGCTTTGCTTTCTGTCAACGAGCAGGCCATCACCATCCAGCCAAAAGACCTTGACAGGGATAATCTCTACATGCCGCTTTCTGCCCGAATGGGACTCTGGCATGGTCTTTCCATCCGTCTTGACGAAAAGCCACCGGTAAAACTGAGAGGCAAGGTGGGTACTACCATCGAACACTTTAAGGAACTCTGGGAGTATATCAACCACTCTCTCTTCTCCAAAAAACGCAAGACATCCAAGAAACAGAACAGAAAACTCTATATCGACGATGAAACCGTAATCATCGTTACCAAACAGCTGCCCGCACAATACGTCTTCGAATGTAAGGTGGTAGAAGATGGTTGCGAGGGAGAAGGTACACTCGATGTATTGAACGATGTGGTATCTTTCTACCCTGGAGAAATCAATATCCAATCCTTTGAATATCAGGGAATGCCACTCATGCTGCGTGCCTATGTAAAGGACATAAAGGGTGACGGAAGCTATGTCTTTGCCATGCACGACATGATAACGGAATATGAAGACGACGTGAGAGTAAACGACCTTTTCTACAACTCCCGTCTCACCTGTCTGCTGTCTAACCAGGTGCCGGGCGTGCCTCGCATTCCGGCTGTCAGCAGCGAAGGTTTCTCTGTCTCCGTGGCTCCAGCTCCCGGCATGGAACTCAGCGACCTGAAGAAGGGCATGATAGTAGAGGTGGATAACATCACGGAAGGAAGCAACGGTTACCTCTATGCCACCTTCCTGCGGGAATCTCCAGAAAGCAGATTCGGAATTACCGAAGCCTTCCACCAGCTTATGCGCGGCTATGCCAACAACGAGGTATACAACCCTAAGGAAGAAAAAGAAGAACTGGAAAATGCCGTCAGCATGAATCCGGTATACGTAGCCGAACTGATGGGAATCATCGATGCCAAGGCAACACTGGAAGAGGACAACATCAAGGCTTACAACTATCTCAACTTCTGCCGTTTACTAGCCATCATGCTGGACAGCAAGGAGCGCGTCAGCTATTACGACAGTCGTCTTACCCTGCTGGAACTCCTCAACGACTTTGCTGCACTGGACAAGGTGGATACAAAGAAAATCAATCTTATCGCAGAGACAGAACCGGAACTCTTTGAACGCAATGCCATCCTGCGCCATGACTTCATGCAGCTGCGCATCATCGGCTGCCTGGACAGTGAGGAACATTACGAGGAACTCTATCGCTGGAGCAGCCTGACGGAAGATCCACATCTTCAGCAGCTGGCATCGCTCGTACTCTCCCACAACTTCGTGAAGAAATCGGGACTGCTCACCCAGGCGGTTGATATTCTTGACAAAATCCGTGCGCTGCTGAAGCTGCAGAAGTCTTCTTCCAACAAGAAGAACTATGGCAAGGAAGACTTCCATACCGAATTCAAGACCTCTATCATCTACCCGGAAAATTCCATGCGAGCAGATGTCGAGGCACAGACCATCAAGATCATGCAGGAGATTTGTGCCTTCCTCAATGCCGAAGGCGGTCATCTGTATCTTGGCGTATCAGATATCGGTTACGAAATGGGTCTGGAAGAAGACCTGAAGAATACGCTCTTCAAGGGTTCAAGAGACAAATATGAAACATACGTCAACAACAAAATGGTTTACTATCTCGGACAGGAGGGGGCCCACTATGTGCATACCCACTTTGATGAGGAAGTAAGCAACGCCGTGCTCATCATCGACATCGAACCATGCCCTACCCCAATTTCTGTGGGCTACGAATATTTTGAGCGTATGGGAACTTCAGCACGCAAGGTAAACGAGAACTATAGAGATAAGTTCCTCGCCATCAGAAAGCAATGGGCTGAAGAACATATTCCGCATCTAGCTGTTGCCTCTGCACCGGCTTCAACAGCCGAACCAACTCCACATGAAAAGGAGACAAAGAACAGCAGCCGACTCGTGGAATCGGCTCCTATCACCGACCATATCCAGACCTCGCGTTTCCGCAACAATGTGCTCCACGACTATGAGGAAGGTTATCGTCCGGTCACAGCTGTTATCTGCCTGATGGATACCGATGAATATAAGGTTCTGGATGACGATGACTGGCAAGACTATCGACTGAAGCTCGCCGTTCACGAAGACGAAGAAGATGGATGGCTCATCCTAGTATACGAGAGCGGCAGGGTATGCAAGGTTTCCATGGCCGAACTGCTGCAGCGGGAACGTGGCAGAGAGTTTAAGCGTTATGCTGGCGAAAAACTCATCTTTGCTTCCATTGCTACAGAAGCCGATGCGGTATGTGTAGGTTTCATCGACGGCAAGTCAAACCGCTATGTAAGATTTGACGACTTGTCAAAGTTCGAACACTCCAAGATGCAAGCTGAGGGTACCCTCCCTATGGATGTACCAAACTCCGGTGTTCACTACGTAGAAGTACTCAACAAGGATCTGGTTCCTATAAACAGAAACATAGGCAGAAAGACCATTGGCTGCATTCTCAAGACTGCTGAAGGCAGGAGATGTATGGAAGTTTTACCCGACTGCAAGATGAAATAAAACATAAAAGTGCAATAAAAAATCAGCAGATATGCATTTTTTTTGTAACTTTGCAGAATAAAGCTAAAAATGTAGTAAATAATTATTTTAATAACCTAATGAAAAAAGCAGTTGTGTTAATGGCCTTACTTAGCCAATCCTTAAGCATGATGTATGCTGATGATCAAGCCGGGACAAGGGGTATCGGACAATATCCTGGACGCCCTTCTCAATTTACGGCTCCAAGAATGGTGAAGGACAACACCTATCGGAACATAGCATTGAACCGAATGGTATATACTTCATCCAATGCAGATTTCAACCTTACGGGACATCTCGTAACGGACGGTATCATCACCAGTAAAGCTCCTTCGTTCCTCAGTGTGAAAACCAATGAGGGCGAACTGTCCAACCGTGACAAGGAGAAAATGATTGACGGCAATACGGTTACGAGCCAATATATCAAAGGTGAAAATGCATTTGTAGAGTTTAACTGGGAAGCCATGACGGTGAATCTCAAGAAATTGGAATTTACCGGTGAACTGGCTTTCTATAAGGATAAGGCTTCGCAAGGCTATACCATTCGGGTGATGGGCTCACACAATGGAAAGAAATGGGAAGTCCTGGGAGAAGAAAAGGGTTCTGACCTTCCTGGTGTTGCTACCAAGCAGCAGGTTAGTTCCGACCCTAATAAGTTCCAGGACGTAGTGAAACTCCCACTTAGAAAATTAAATGTTTCCATCCCGCTGAAGAAACCTGGCAACTACGAACATGTACGCATCGAGTTGATTATGCCGGGTGCTGCCTGGTGGCGTATCAAACTCATCGACAACACCACTTCATGGCGTCCGTCCATGCACTTCTCCAGCGTCTGGAAGTCGGGCTTGGCAAATAAAACAGATGCCAAGGCTCAGTGGCTCTATGTAGATTTGGGCACAGAGACAGACTTCGACCAGGTGAATCTCTTCTGGGTGAACAAGGCTCGCCAGGGCAAGATTCAGGTATCCAATGATGCCAGGAACTGGAGCGATATTGCAACCCTGGGACAGCAAAAAAGAAAGGGTTGATAGAAAAGGTGGCTTGCAAAGGTCATGGCAGATATGTTAGACTGCAGCTTACCGAACCGGATGCATCCGGACACTATGCCTTATCTGAAATGCAGGTAATGGGTAAGGGTGGCCTGCGTGCAGAAACTGCCAATACGCTGGCTTCAAAGAATGGCAAGCAGATGCTCAATCAGTGGCAGTTGCGCCGAGAAGGAAGTGATGCCTGGATTCAGGCTACGGTGCCTGGTACTGTACTCACCAGCTATATGAATATCGGGGCAGTGCCTGATAACCGCTTCGATGACAACATGCGTCAGATTTCTGAATCGTTCTTCAACTCTGATTTCTGGTATCGTACCACCATCGAACATAAGCCGTCTGCCAACAAGCAGCAGCATACCTATCTCAACTTCGATGGTATCAACTGGAAGGCTGATATATTACTGAACGGCGAAAAGATAGGTAGAATTGATGGTGCCTTTATCCGCTCTCGTATCGACGTAACCAACTTATTGAAACCAGGTTCCAATAAGTTGGAGGTACATGTCATCAAAAATGCTCACTTTGGCGTTGTGAAGCAGAAAAATCTCCAGAACACTGACCTGAATGGTGGAGAGCTGGGTGCTGACAACCCTACCTTCCACGCTTCTATCGGCTGGGACTGGATAACCAATACACCAGGTCGTGAAATCGGTATATGGAATGATGTCTATCTTACCCATGACAATGGCGTAAGTGTTTCGGATCCTGTGGTTACATCAACCCTGAACTTGCCTGACACCCTGGCATCAATGACCCCATCTGTCTTCCTGCAGAATGCAGATGCCGTGGCTAAGACCGTGAAACTGGCTGGTTATATCGGCAAGATCAAGTTTGAGCAGGAAGTTAGTCTGCAGCCAAACGAGAAGCGTGAGGTTTCCTTCGCTCCTACCGACTATCCACAGCTCAAGAATCAGCGCATGAATCTCTGGTGGCCTAACGGTTATGGTTCACCTTATTTATACGATGCCGGTTTCAAGGTATCAGACAAGGCTTCCGGCGAAATGATTTCTGAGGTAACCTATAAGGCAGGTATCCGACAGATGAGCTATGCTGACCTGGAGACACAGACCAAGATCTACATCAATGGCAAGCGACTGAACCCACTGGGCGGTAACTGGGGATTCTCGGAAACCAACCTCAACTATCGTGGACGTGAATATGATGCAGCAGTACGTTATCATAAGGAGATGAACTACAACATGATTCGCGACTGGGTAGGTCAGATTGGCGATGAGGAACTTTATGAAGCATGCGACAAGTATGGTATCATGGTATGGCAGGACTTCTGGCTGGCTAACCCATGGGACGGACCAGATCCTGATGACAACAAGATGTTCCTGGAAAACTCAGCTGATTACATCTCCCGTATCCGCAACCATGCCAGCATCGGCATCTACTGCGGAAGAAACGAGGGATTCCCTCCGGCAGCAATTGACAAGGTATTGAGAGAACAGGTGAAGGATATCCATCCACAGTTGGGATATATTCCTAGCTCAGCCGACCTGGGTGTGGAGTGGAACATGGTCCTTATCAGATGAAGTCGCCTTCATTCTACTTCGCTAACCAGAGTCATAAATTGCATTCAGAACGAGGTATGCCGAATGTTCCTACCTTCGAATGTTGAGCAGAATGATGGAACCGGAACATCTGTGGCCAC